>JABEBX010016233.1_pt1 | contig 36872 bp, 41 predicted proteins | sample 7245971 | NCBI WGS metagenome assembly JABEBX01 (sample SAMN14506365, study PRJNA622280) | hot springs metagenome | biome: hot spring [ENVO:00000051]|acidic hot spring [ENVO:00002120]; feature: spring [ENVO:00000027]|sediment [ENVO:00002007]; material: sediment environment [ENVO:01001048]... | reverse complement strand
CAAGCCGTCGCCGCTTCCGCTTCCTGGGCCGAGAGATTCGTGTCCTGGAAAAAGGCTCCGTGCCCCGCTACCCCTTGATTCACCGTGTTGTCACTCATAAAAAACTCCTTTTGGGTCCTATGATTCCCAATAGCAAAGTGATAGTCCGCGCCCCTTACGGATCTTCTTATACTTGACTATTATGCTCTACTATGGTTCCGATGCCAAATACCCTCTAACCGCCCATTACTGGAGAAATGATGTCCAGCGAAATCGAGAAACGTTGTCGGGAACTCTTTCAGGAGCCAGCCTTGCGCGCCAAGGGCTGGCGTCCCAATCTGTTTTGGCGTCCCGTATCGGCGTTGGATCCCTTTGGCTCCTTGCGGGTCGATCCCTGGGAGCTGGAGGTGCTTTTTTGTGCAGTACTTGCTTGTCCATCCCAAGCCCGGTCCGCATTGGAAGCCCGTGAATCGGGGCGGGCAGGATTCATCGAGCGCTCCATTGCCCACGGCGAACTTCCCCTTTTGCGTTATCGGGAAGCCCCGTGAGCAGTGCTGTATTGCTTTCACGGCATCCAGATCTTTATTCCACTCGCCGTTTGCGCGCGGCCCTGGAAGAGCGTTGGGTCCCCGTGCGAATTTTACATCCCGAGCGTTGTGTTGCCGTGTTGCAGGAGGGAAAAGCCATCCTCTACTACGAGGAAGAGCTGCTCACCCCACCAACCTGGGTCATACCGCGCATTGGCGCCCCCCTGACCGCACTGGGAGCCCGCTTACTTCTGCATTTCCAGCAGATGGGGTCCCTCTGCCTCAATCCTGGCAAGGCGCTGGCCTTGGCGCGGGATAAGTTTCTTTCCTTGCAGATTCTGGCAGCGGCGGGCCTGCCGGTTCCTGACACCTGGTACCTGGCCGATGGTTCTGGTCTTCGGGGGGCGTTGGAACAGCTGGGGGTGCCGCTGGTGAGCAAGCTACTAGCTGGTTCTCAGGGGATTGGCGTGAATCTGATCGAGAGCCCTTCGGCCGCCCGAGGGCTTGCCGATACCCTGCTACATCTCCAGCATGAATTGATCCTGCAGCGGTATCTGCCAGGGCGGACGGATCTTCGCCTCTTGGTGCTGTATGGTCAGGTAATCGCTGCCATGGAGCGTCGGGCAGGGAGCAATGAGTTTCGCAGCAATCTCCATTGTGGAGGAAGCGCACGAGCCCTGGATCCGGGCCAATTGGATCCGCGCTTGCGGGAATGGGCCATCGCTGCCTGCGTTGCCCTGGACTTGGACTTTGCGGGCGTTGATCTCATGGCCGATGGAAAAGGGGGGTATGTCATTCTGGAAGTAAACCCCGTTCCCAGCCTAGAGGGGATCGAAGGGGTAACGGGTCTGGATCTGGCCGGGCAAATCGTTGCTGCACTCATGAAGCAGGCATCGTCTGCAGTTCCGCAGCAATCCAGTCGCGTACCTGTGTCGTAAGTTGACCCGAGGACCCCTCGGGGGCAATGGGAAGACCAAAATGGAGATGGCAGTCCCCACTCCTTTTGCGAAAGCCATGGCGGGGCCAGAAGCAGCCCGTATTGAGGGCAAGCGGCACGATGGGGACACCGGCCTGCTTGGCCAAGGCTGCCCCGGTTTGATGAAAGTTGCCCAGGGTGCCGCAGGGTTGGCGGGTTCCTTCGGGGAAAAGGAGCACGGGGATACCCCCGCGTAATCGCTTTTCTCCCTCGGTGAGCACCTCTCGGAGGGCCTTGGGTCCGGCTTTGCGATCAATGGCGATGGGTTGGGCCAAGGGGAGGTACCAACCGACCACAGGAATGCGCAATAATTCTTTTTTCAAGACAAAGGTCAGTTGCGGAAAAAAAGACCAGAGCAGCAAGGTCTCCAGGGTCGATTGGTGGTTGCTCAAAAGGACAAAGGGAGCCTGGGGAAGGTGTTGCAAGCCCTTCACCGTCAGTCGTACCCGCAAACACACGAGAAATAACCGACTGGCAACGCGGGCCCAGGTGCCACAACCCCAGTAGCGCCATCCTTGGGGAAGGAGGGAAAAGGGGAGCAGGACCACAGCCCACAATACGGTCCAGAAAAAAAAGAGAATCATGAACAACAGGCTACGAAGCATGGTGTAGAGATGGATTCAAGAGAGCAAGGCGTCTGCTACGGCAGCCAGATTGGCAAAAACAGGGACTCGTTCCTGATGGGCTTTGTTTTCCAGATTCTTCCCCTTGCCAGTCAAGACCAGGAGTGGACTCGCATTGGCTTGGCGAGCCGCCTGGATATCACGCCAACTATCCCCGACGGCGGGAACCCCTTGGAGGTCTACCTGGAAGCGCTCGGCAATTTCCCGAAACATCCCCGGTTCGGGTTTGCGGCAGGTACAGCCTGCCTCGGGATGGTGTGGACAAAAAAACAAGGCATCGATGCGTCCGCCCACGTTGCTGAGTTCTCGCCGCATCCTTGCATGAATCGCATTGAGAGCACGAAGATCAAAAAGCCGGCGGCCAATCCCAGACTGATTGCTGGCCACCACCACCAAATACCCCGCCCGGTTGAAGCGGGCAATGGCTTCCAGACTGCCGGGTATGGGTCGCCACTCCGCTGGGCTTTTGATGTAAGCGTCACTATCTTCGTTGATGACCCCATCCCGATCGAGAATGATGAGCGTACTCATCCGTGGCCTTGGATAAGGGAAAAATCGGCAATTTGTCCAAAGGCTTCCTGCAGTTCACGAAGCAATGCCAGTCGATTGTTGCGCAGGGCTTCGTCTTTGCAGAGCACTAAAATCTCCGTAAAAAAAACATCGACGGCTTCGCGTAATTCTGCCAGGGTCGCCAGGGCAGCAAGGTATTGCTGGCTTGCCAGAGATTCCTGCACTTGCCCTCGTAATGCTTGCCATCGTCTGGCAAGCGCTTGCTCGGCAGGCTCCAGGAGCAATTCTTCGCCCAAAGGGGTCCCGATCGCCACTGGGAATCTTGCCGAGGGCAAAGAAACCAGCGAGTGTATCCAGGCGATCGGCCAAAGCCAGGACTTGCCCTTCCAGGCTTTGGGGGATGCTGTCCTCTCGACCCACGGGTCGATAGTGTTCGCCAATGGCTTGACAGATAAGCTCCTCTTCCTGGTCATGGCGGGCATAGTAGGCACCCATGGTCCCCTGGAGCTCCGGAAATTCGCCCACCATTCCCGTGAGCAGGTCGGCCTTGGAGAGGGTAGCGGCTCGTTCCAGGATATCGGCGTCGACCCCAAAGTCCCCGGCCCATTGTCGTACTAAGCGTTGTAGTCGGCGGGTCTTGTCGCCCAGACTGCCAAGTCCCTCCTGAAAGAGGACCTGATCCAATGCCAATACACGCTGGGCCAGGGGTACTTGCCGATCCTGGTCCCAGAAGAAGGTGGCATCGGCCAGTCGTGCCCGTAGAACGCGATTGTTACCATGGATGACTACCTGGGGATCGCGGCTTTCCAGGTTGGCGACAAAGGTATAGCGCGGGGCAAGACGTCCATTGGGGCTGCGCAGGGGTACATAGCGTTGATGTTGGATCATGACCGTGATCAGAACCTCTTCCGGAACCCGCAGGAATTCCTCTGCGAATCCTCCTGCCAACACCACCGGCCATTCATTGAGGCCCGTGATTTCATCGAGAAGGGACCCAGAAAGCAGGGGTTGACAGTCCATTTCCTTGGCTATTTGTTCGATGCGCTTGGCAATATACTGCCGACGTTCCGGCCAAGAAGCCCGCACCTTGGCTTGCTCCAGTGCAGCGACATAGTCTTTGGGGTGGACAAAGGGGACAGGGCCGGGGTGATGGACTCGATGCCCAAAACTGTGGGCTTCTCCCATGAGCCCATAACCCTGCCAGGGAAGGGTCTCAGCGCCAAAGCGCAACAAGAGCCAACGGATGGGGCGGCTGAAACTCTCCTCTAACTTTCCCCAGCGCATCCGTTTGCGGAAGGGAAGGTTTTGGAGCCAACGGTTGGCAAGCGTGGGGAGAAGTTCCGCTGTTGGCCGAGAGGGGTGCGTGATGCGAAAGGCAAGCACCGGCCCCTTGTCACTTTCCAGGGTTTCCAGATCAGCAACACGGACGCCACAGGATCGGGCAAAGCCCTCGGCCGCCGCAGTGGCTTTGCCATCCGTAAAGGCGCGCTCCAGAGTCGGTCCTCGGCGGATTTCTATTTCAGGACGGGTTGCTACGGCCAGATCCTGGACCAACACGGCAATTCTTCTCGGGCCAATATAGGGTTGTATTACTCCGTAGCCAATCCCTGCTGTGTCCAAGAGCTGCGCAAATTGATCGGCAGCGCTTTCTTGGAGTTGTACCTGCTCGCGGGCAGGGAGTTCCTCACAACCAATTTCCACCAAGAGATCGCGAAAGCTCATCAGGATTCCTTTGGGAGCATGGGATGCCCTAGGTTCGCCCGGGCCTCAGCATAGAGCTCTGCCACGCTGCGGGCTAGGTTGCGGACCCTGCCGATGTAGCGTGCCCGCTCATTGACGGCAATGGCATGGCGAGCATCCAGCAGATTGAAGCTGTGGGAGCATTCCAATACCCGTTCATAGGCAGGGAGAGGCAGACGGGCGGCCAGTAGGTGTTGGCAATCGGACTCGGCGGCAGCGAAACGGGCCTGCAGTACATCGATGGGCGCTAGTTCAAAGTTGTAGCGGGATTGCTCGACTTCATTTTGATGATAGACATCGCCATAACGAATTCCGGGCGTCCAGATCAACTCATAGACACTTTCTACTCCTTGGAGATACATGGCCAAGCGTTCCAGGCCATAGGTGATTTCCCCCATGACCGGACGACAATCCAGACCCCCGATTTGCTGAAAGTAGGTAAACTGGGTGACTTCCATGCCATTCAACCAGACCTCCCAACCCAAGCCCCAAGCGCCCAGGGTGGGCGACTCCCAGTCGTCCTCCACAAAACGGATGTCCTGTACCGCCGGATCAATGCCCAGGGTGGCCAAGGAATCCAGATACAGATCCTGGAGATGGAGTGGGCTGGGTTTGAGCACTGCCTGAAACTGATAATAATGCTGCAGGCGGTTGGGATTATCGCCATAGCGACCGTCCGTGGGTCGTCGGGAAGGTTGAACGTAGGCGGCACGCCAAGGCTCGGGTCCGATTGCCCGCAAGAAGGTGGCCGGATGAAAGGTCCCTGCCCCCACCGGCATGTCCATGGGCTGAAGCAGAACACAACCTTGCTCTGCCCAATACTGCTGCAGTCGTTGAATGATTTCCTGAAAGGTCATAGGTTCCCCGCCCACCAAGGGCACCGATTATGACCCATGGCCTTTGTTCTTGAAAAGAGAGGCGATCAGAGCAGCTCGGCAATTCCCTGGGCAGCCCGCTTGGCATCCAGGAAGACTAGGCCGAGTTTGGCTTCCTTCCGGGCAATGACGGTCAGGACGGCGTCGTGCCCTGCGTGGATCAGCAACACATATCCACCATCACCCTTGATCATCACCTGTTCGAGTTCCCCTCGAGCCAATTCCGCTGCCGTCCGATCGCCCAAGGAGAGCATGGCCGCAGCCATGGCCCCCACCCGGTCCTCGTCCATGTTGGCGGCCAGCAAGGAGGCGATGGTGAGGCCATCGGTAGAAATCACCGCCGACGCCTCGATGTCGGCAGAGGACCCGTTCAAGTCACTGAGTATTGATTTTAACATTTCTTCGCGCATCTGGGGGCTCCTTCAAAAAGAATGATGATTCAGCGATAGCGCTGATCAAGGACTTGGATCAATGAGACAAAAGACTGGTTTTGCAGCAACGGGGTACCGCCAATGATCAACATGAATCGCTGTGGACCAATGAAAAGGGGCCAAAAGCCCAATTCCGATTGGCCTGCGGGGTCCACCAAGGCCCAGCTTTCGCTATGCACCCGGAGATTGTTTCGTAACAAGCGCCCGTGTCGATTTTGTAGGCTCAGTAGATCGGCAGAGAGTCCTGCCAATTCTTCGGCTGATTCATGAAGAAATCCGGCAGTAGCTAAATAGAATCCATTTTCATCGGCCAACAGGGCCTGCTTTCTATCGGATAATTGAGCAAGTAAAGGGGGGAGAATGTCTTCTAGCCGTTCGGTGGGGGCGGGACGAGGCTTTTCGTTGCCACGAATGAGCCCTAATCGCTGCAGGCGAAGGATACTTCGAAGGGCATCTTCTTCACCGTCCAACCGGGTCCAGCGCAAGGCAGTGGTAACCGAAAATGGTGCTTGCGCACCCTCGCGGAGAATCCCCAGTAACACCGTGCGATTGCCTTCCAACTCTGGGCCAGAACTCACATAAAAGGCCCCTGCCGGACTCAGTTCGGCATAGAGGGGAGTGGAAGCGCTGACCAGTTGAATGCTCATACCGCAGCCCCGATACCGGGATCAATGGAAAAGAGCAATGCCATGACCAGATTTTTGACATCTTCCTTGTTACGGCCATCCACTTCAAAGATGGGCGGAACCGGGTTGAGCATCTGAAGGTCTTGGCTTACCTCGGCAAACATTTCGGCATATTCCGTGGTGGTGGGCCGCGGGGCAAGATCGGTTTTGCTAATTCCGATGACTACCGGAACATCGCTGATATAATTTTTAAAGGCATGGAGAAAGAAATGCATATCTTTTTTTGGGTTGGGACGGGTGTTATCGAGCATTAGTACCAGACCAAGACCGCCCGTAGTCAAGATATCCCACATAAAATCAAAACGTTCTTGGCCAGGGGTCCCATAGAGGTGGACTTTGCTCTTTTCTCCCAAATGCAGGATGCCATAGTCCATGGCGACGGTGGTGTGGCCTTTGCGGTTGATCGTCATGTCCGATGCCTTGGCATCGGTGGAGATGATCGGCACGTCGGAGAGGACGGCAATGGCCGAGGTTTTGCCTGCCCCCACGGGGCCTGTAAATACAATTTTGTTGTCTTCCCTCATACGACCTCCTTGGGGTTCAAAGCCTTTTTCTCCTTACAAGCCCGCGATCTTTGCCAATAGTCGGCCCAGGAGCCCACGTTTTGGTGAAGGTGGCTCCGCGGTTTTGGTCGACGCCTCGCTGGTAGAATGGGTCGTTTGGCTCGATGGTAGAGCGCTCGTAGCCGCAGGGCCATATTGCAGAATGCCAAGACCATCGCTTGCCGCAAGAAAATTAAAAAGATCTGCAGGCTCAACTTGAAGCATCCGAATGGTGAGTAGCGGTGAGGCAGGGGAGCGAGCCAGAAATGCCGAGAGCCGTAAGGCTTCTGGTAATGGACGCAAACGCGTGAGGTTGGGCCAGCGCTGGAGCTTTACAGGATGATGGAGGGGGATGCGACGACTCATCCGCCCACGGGCGACGGCGGCAGAGAGGGACCAGAGGAACTCCTGTAGCCCCTGCTGGTGCTTTGGCTGACCGTCTGCGTGGGAGCTAGCAATCCGAACCTGGAGCTGCTCCGGATTAGCCAGGGCTATATTTTCTTCCGTGGAGCTCCCATAGCTTTCGACCACGCCGTCCCCAGGGAGGATACGCCAGAGGAGTTTTCCCTCGGGATTGATAATACTGGTGGGGATTTGATCTCGCACCGCCCGTTGGAGGAGGGCGAGAATCCCTTGGTCTGGGTCAAAATATTCCACCTGTTCTGGGTTCCAACGCCGGGATAGGCTGACCCGAGGATCGGCATCCGCTACCTTGGTGGACGGCTGGGAAGCCTCCGGATTTGGGGGAGGAGGGCTCGCCGTGTCCATAGGTGTGAGGGATGCAGCAGCATTTGCAGGCTGTTGGAGGAGTTGGGCAAGGGCCGGAAAAAGGGTCTCCATGCGAATGGGCTTTCGAAGTACCCGAAATTCTGGATACTGCTCGGGAGTGGTACTGGTTCCCAGCAAAGGAATGTGCGGCTGTTCCTTGGCAAAGGTGCGCGCTTGGGCTAGGCCCTCGGGAGAGTCGAGGTCGGCAATGGCGAGATCGACTTTTTCTTTTTCACCGTTTTCGAGCAAGCGATAGGCGAGCCTGCGATTCATCTTGAACGCCATGCGAAATACGGCCTCCTTGCGAGCGTCCATACCAATGCTGCGTACCACAAGGGGTATGGCGACGGCGTTGGGTTTTTCATTCATGCTGTCTCCTCCCTAGGCTCGGACCGACTTCGGGTCTTGCAAACGTTCTGATAGATGGTACATCTGCCGCATAATGCTCTCATCGGGCAACTGGGTGCCGGCAAGAATTTTTTTGCTGAAGCGAGTAAAACGATCCCGGGCCTGCATCCTTTCATACATCTCCAGTAAAGGGGCAAAATAGCTTCGCTGATGTGGTGCGCTGAGAGCAGCATTTTCCAATAAATCCACAGCTTCCTCGACTTGACCGTAATCAAGTAAGAGATTGAACTCCCGAAAAACCTGATCATCGCTCTCGGCTTCGCTCAGTTCTCCATCCCGCCGCAATCGCTCTTCTACCAAGGGCGGGTTACTCAAAGGAATGGCTGCAAGGGGAAGATATAGTCCATAACGTTCTGCCAGGGGGGCAAGTTTTTCTTCAGCGCCTTCACAAGCTGCCAACTCTGTCCAAAGTGGATGGACTCCCAAATGCTTGCCGACCTCCAGCAGTCGCTGGCGAAGAGCCTTACCCAAACCCCAAAGAGTAATATACAAACGGAGCAGGGCGAGCCCATAGGCATTAGGGTCTTGCCGTTGAAAAAGCAACTGCAGCAGTAGTACATGAAAGTGCAGTTGCTTGGGATGCAGGATGATCTGTCGTTGCAGTAGTTCTTCTGCAGCACGCTCTTGTCCACTGCGCAAGAGCAGTTTGGTCAAGCGCGGTACGGAGACTAGGGTAGAAACCACTTGTTGTTCTTCATTGCTCAGCGGCGACAGGGGAGAGTTGCCGCGCACCAAGGCTTTTCCCTCGTACTCTTCTGCCACCACAGCCGATGCACTTTTTTCCCGAGGAAACGGTTCCAGGGACGGGAGACTGCTCAGGTCGATGGGCTCGGGATGCACGATGACCTGCTGCAATTCTGCCCGCAAGCCAGATAGGGCAAGCTGCTCTGTCTCGGGTTCTGATCGCCCTGTGTGTAATGGTCGACGCCTACGAAGTTCCGCCTCCAAATCGTCGAGGCCAAAGTGCAGGCGTTCTTCCGCAAGTACCCGCAAACCGAGATGGCTTGGATCCTGATCCAATGCCTCCAGGACCAAGGTACGCGCACTTTCTGGGGTAATGGCTCCCAGGGTAAGATCTGCATCCAGCTGTTCTGCCAGTCCATCTAGATCTTTGAGTTCAAGGTATAGGTTTCGCAAGCGCTCCCGTTGGGGAAAATCCCTGGGATGATGTTCCACATACCAGCGGAGGGTGGTAACTGCTTGCTCTCGGTGTCCATAGGCCAAATAAATCTCTACTTCATCAAGAATGGAGACTTCTTCGACGGCAATTACCCCCGCACCGTTGCTTGGCGGTGTGGCGGGGGCTACTGTGGGGAGTGTTGGTACTGCTGGAACCTCTGCAACATTCCCATGGGGCGCAGCATTTGACTTGGGTGTCATCCGCTGGGAGGGAGCTCTGCGCTGCTGGTAAAGCTTCCAGCCGATGGCACCCAGCAGTAAGAACACTGCCAGTCCAATGAGGAAGAGACTGCTGGTGGGAATGGACATAAACCTTGGGCTCGAAGTCACTGCTCGGATTCTTTCACTTGCGAGAAGTACTTAGTTGCTTTTGGGTCCCTGTCAACGCTGTAACAGTTTGGCAATTTGCTGGAGTCGTCGAAGGCTAGCTCGATCCTCGCGCTGCGATTGGGCAACTTGGGCATAGCCTAGAAAAAATCTGGGCAGGGCATGGAGTACCAGTGGGAGACGTTCCCGACTGACCTTTGCAAGCCGCCATTCACTGCGGGGATGATTACTCTGGGCATAAGAACATACCGCTACTCCCCAGCCACGCTGGGCACCTGTCCAGTGATGCTCGGCCACGCGCAACCGGTGTAAACCGGAATTGGTCCCAATTCCGACTTCTGGACCATCATAGTCCACTTGCAGATCCTGGGCGATGTTCGCAAGAAGATGGTCCAAGGCTTGGAAATCTGATCGGGTGGCTTCACTGATCCGTCGCTCGCCATCCAAAGTTTCTTGTATTCGCAGTAAAAAAGGTGATTCCATTATGCTCTCCATTTTCGGTACAATTACGCTTTCAATTCATACATGATGCAAGACCGCGTTTGCGTTTGGTCGGTCACTTTTCGAGGAAAAGATGCCGCGAATCTCTTTCAATACAATTTTGTTGTTCATCGGTGGAATCCTTCTACTCAGTTCCACGGCCCAGGGTACGGTTTTCCCCCTGCCTGCGCATGGTAATGTGGTAGGCAACCTGCAAGCAGTCACTAGTCATCGTGACGACACACTGCTGGATATCGGACGTTTCTATGACGTAGGCTATAATCAGATTACCCGGGCCAACCCTGGCGTCAATCCCTGGCTTCCAGGTCAGGCCAGTAAGGTGGTTATCCCGGCAGAATACGTGTTACCCCCCAAGCCTTGGACGGGAATCATCGTCAATATTCCAGCGCGTCGACTGTATTACTTTCCCGCTGGTCAGCATGTGGTCTTTACCTATCCCGTAGGGGTCTTTTTGCCGGGCTGGAAAGAAAGCTTGACCACCACTAGCATCATCCAAAAGTTCAAGATGCCGGCGTGGAATGTTCCCAAGAATATCCATGCGTGGTTTGAAAAGAAGTTCCACATGGACATTCCCTGGTACTGGCCCCCAGGGGCCGAAAACCCCATGGGCGAATTGGCCATGGAGACTGGGCTTTCCGGCATTTTCATCCATGGTACGTATCACCCATGGGGTGTGGGAATGCGCGCCAGTCAGGGTTGCTTCCAAATGTACCCGGAAAATGTTGCCCAGCTTTTTCCAATGGTTCCTGTAGGAACGCCGGTGCGACTCATTGATGAGCCCAACATGGTGGGAGAGCGCTATGGACAGGTTTATCTGCAGTCCTACAAGCCCTTGCATGCCTACCATAAACACGGTCCAAGTGATTTGCAGCGAGCGGTGATCAGCATCAAGAATTTCATGGCCGCCAACCATATCCAGGAGCCCATTGATTGGGCTCGGGTGCGGCGGATAGTTGCCGAACACAACACCGTAGCCTTGCCCATCAGTAAGGGATCCCCAAGCTACGCTACCCTTGCCAAGGCGCTGCCAGCCAAACCCTACGCCTATGCCCCCTATGGTCCAAATGCCAATGGTGCGGCCGTGCCACCACCGCTACCCTTGGCGAGTCAGGACAACAAGGACCAGATTCATGTCAAGGTCTATCTGCCCGATCAAAAACCCAGTTGATGGGTTTGTATCCTGAACCAGAGGAGTCCCAGATATTCGTGGATAACTTCGCTACTGATTTCTTCATAAATTGCACGAGGAAGCCAGGATTGCCAGCGACTTTTGGAGGGTTTGCTGGCAAGACGATAGTCACAAGGTACAGGAACTGCTTGTACACCTTCGTGGGTAAACCAAGCCATTGCCCGGGGCATGTGTAGGGCAGAAGTCACCAGATAAATGCGCTGTATTCCATGCTGGGATAAAAGCAAAGCGCTATCTTTGGCGTTGGCAGCAGTATTGTAGGATTTTCCTTCGCACCAAATGGGGTTTTTCAATCCAAAGCTTCTTCGCAGGAGCTTGGCCATGGTGGCCGCTTCGCTTGGGGCTCCATAGCGGGGGGCCCCGCCACTGGGAATGACCGGCAAATTTGTTGCCTTGGCCAACGCGGCTGCCGCTTGTAATCGCATCAAGGTGCGGGCATTGGCCATTTCCGGACTGCTTTGCCCGGGATCCATGACCTCACCACCACCCAAAACGACAATGGCTTCGGGTTGGTCGGGACTGTTCCTGGGTTGGGTCAGGGGTGGATAGCGATTTTCCAGGGGAGCCAGCAGGGCATAGCACCCCAAAGGAGTGCTGCTGGCATAAAGGATCAGCAGGGAGATGCCCGCCAGGCTTCTACCCAGCCAATGCCAAGCAGCCCACCAGTCCATGAGTAGTCCCAGACCTACCAGGATAAAAAGAACACCTGGGGGCTGCAGCAGGGCTGAGGCGATCACCAAGAGGTCAACGGCAAGCACGGAAAAGGATTAGTCGCTGGACCATTCCCGAAAGCTATGTTCGGCGTGGTAAGAGGATCGAACGAGAGGCCCTGCTGCCACGTGTCGAAAACCCATGGCGCGACCGCTTTGTTCGAGTTGCGAAAACTCCTGGGGAGTTACATAGCGAACAATTGGCAAATGATCCCGCGACGGTGCCAGGTATTGACCCAGGGTCAGCAAGGAGCAGCCGGCTTTGCGAAGATCGGCCATGACTTGGAGGATCTCCTCCATGGACTCTCCCAAGCCGAGCATGAGCCCGGATTTGGTGGGAATGTCTGGAAAGAGTTCCGCGAATCGGCGCAGGAGGGTCAGGGAATGGTGGTAGTCGGCACCCGGTCGGGCTTGGCTATAGAGCCTGGGAACGGTTTCCAGATTATGGTTAAAAACATCGGGAGTTGCCTGCTCCAGGGCACTCAGTGCTTTTTCCATTCGCCCTCGGAAATCGGGCACGAGGATTTCGATTTGCGTGTGTGGACAGCGCGCGCGCAGTGCATTGATGACAGCTGCAAAATGACTGGCCCCGCCATCCCGGAGGTCATCGCGGTCCACCGAAGTCACCACCACGAAACGCAAACCCATGCGCGCTACGGTCTCGGCAAGATGGATGGGTTCTTGTGGATCAGGCGCTTGTGGACGGCCATGGGCGACGTCACAAAAAGGACAACGACGGGTGCAGAGATCTCCCAGGATCATGAAGGTAGCAGTGCCCGCGCGAAAACACTCCCCGAGATTGGGACAAGAGGCTTCTTCGCACACCGTATGCAGCTGTGCGTCGCGGAGTATTCCTTTTAAATGATCCACGACCGGATGCAAGGGCGAGCGAACCCGCAACCAACTCGGCTTGGGTATTTTTGCCGTCGTGCCAGAGACAACTGGGATGGGAATGGGATTGCGCTGTACTTTTTCTCTTCCTCGTTGGGCTGTCGATCCCTCTTCTGGGTTGTTTGTCATTGATGATCTCCCTTGCGTAGGGATCGCCCGAGGGTCTTGCCTAATTGTTCTAACAACTCTTGTCCGACTCTTGCCAGAGTTAGATCTGGACAAAGATCCTGGATTTGGGTTACGGCAAGACCGGGCGTACCACAGGGATGAATACGGGCGAAAGGACCGAGGTCCATGGCGCAATTCAGGCTCAGACCATGGTAGCTCAATCCTTTTTGTACGCGTAAGCCCAAGGAGGCGATTTTGGCGCCCTGTACATAGACGCCGGGTGCATCTCTACGCGCTTCTGCCTCGATCCCATGGGTCTTGAGCAATGCAATCACTGCCCCTTCCAGGGCGTGGGTAAGATCGCGAATGCTCATTCCCGCGCGCGGGAGGTCCAGCAAGACATAGATGACCCATTGACCTGGACCATGATAGGTCACTTTACCGCCACGATCACTCCGAATGACGGGGATGGGACCGGGATCCACAACGTCGGCAGGATCTGCCCTACGCCCAAGGGTGAAAACTGGCGGATGTTGGAGCATCCAGATTTGATCTTCGCTTTCTGCATCACGCTGGCGAGTATACTCCCGCATGGCTTCGAGCACCGTAAAATATGGCAAGAGGCCGGGCCAGCAACGAATGGCAATGGGATGGTGATTCACAGGCACAGCAACACCCCTTCAATTTTTTGGATGGCCGTGTAGATTGCCTGTAACTGTTCGGAGTTCTCTACCATCAACGAACAGGTAACCGCCGCATATCGACCCTGCCGGCTTTCCCGTAACTGAAAAGCGCTGGGCTCAATCCCAGGAGCAAGGGGATCAATGGCTTCGCGTACGGCTTGCAGGAGATCGTCATGGTGGCCAATGGCCTTCAGATGGTGCAGATGCGGAAAATCCGGATCGAGTGTATCGGGAATCATCGCCAATCCTCCAGGCCCATGGCTGATTTTTGAAGTATGGGCCCATGGTAGTGCTTCCCAGGCCCAACGGGAAGCCCTAGACCTTACAGCGCTGCTTGGACTCGATGCCAAATTCTTTCCATCCAACTCGCTTTTTTTACCGCTACCTGGGTAAGCACGGGGACCGACTGAATGGTTTTTCCATCCAGTTGTACGAGGAGCTGCCCCACTACGGTGCCTTTGGCAAAGGGTGGCTGCAGCTTGCTGTTCACTTGTACCACGGTCTGCACGTCAGTGGCGCGACCGCGAGGGATGGTGACCACCACCGGTTCGGTGACCTCTAGAGGTACCTTTCCCGGAGACCAGTCCATCTCTTGCAACGTGCTGACCCGCGTATTGGGCCCATAGACTTGGTGGTTTTCGTAAAAACGATAGCCATAGTTCAGGAGAGTCTCGATGGCATCCGTTCCACTGGACCAACTTGGCGCTCCCATCTCCACGGCAATCAGGCGACGACCGTTGCGCAGAGCGGTGGCATCAATGCAATGGCCAGATGCATTGGTTAGGCCCGTTTTGAGACCATCCACACTGGGATCACGAAACAGTACCGGGTTCCAGCTTCTTTGGGTGATTTTGTTGTAACTATAGGATTTCAATTTGGTGATTTGCAGAATCTGCGGATATTGCTGAATGAGTGCCCGCGAGAGTTTGGCTACGTCCATGGCGGTTGTATACAGATTGTCGTCAGGAAGCCCATCCACATTAGTGTAATGCGTATGATGCAAACCCAGCTTTTGCGCTGCGTCATTCATTAGGGGAACAAAACCACTCTGGCTGCCACCTACGGCTTCCGCCAGGGCAACCGCAGCATCATTTCCAGAATCAATCAAGAGACCATGTAGCAGTTGATTCACCGTGACCGGCAGACCGGGTTGGATAAACATCCGCGAGCCACCCGTTTTCCAGGCTGTATTGGATACCGGTAGATTTTCCTCTGGATGTAGGCTGCCGCCAGCGATTGCCTGATAAGTCAGATAGGCCGTCATCAGCTTGGTCAGACTGGCGGGAGCACGTTGCAAATCAGGGTCCTTGCTGGCAATGATTTGGCCAGTCTGATAATCCATGAGCACATAGCTGGCAACGTTGGGCAAGCCAGGTGCAGGTGGTATGGGTAGTACCGGAGTTGGTGTGGCCGCCCAAGCGCTACCAACACCTGTAACAATAACGATAGTGACCAAAATACGGGTTAGAAAACGGACAAAATCCATGAATTGCCTCAAATAGCAGATAGTTTTCAGTCGTGAAGCCGAGGATGAGAACGGACTGACATAAGGATACCCAAGCCGATCAGGAAGGTCAGCATGGCCGTACCTCCATAACTAATCAGGGGGAGTGGTACGCCAACCACTGGCAAAATACCCGTAGTCATGCCCATGTTAATGAAAATGTAGAGAAAAAAAGTCAGGCTCAAGGTGCCGGCGATGAGCTTGCCAAAGCGGTACCGACTTTCGAAAGCAATGATAAGCCCTCGCAGGATAATCAATAAATAGGCGGATAAAAGGACCAAGACGCCCAGCAGACCAAATTCTTCCGCAAACCCGGCAAAGACAAAGTCTGTTTGTGCCTCCGGCAAGAAGTCCAAATTTACCTGAGAGCCATGGAACCATCCCTCCCCAAATAATCCACCGGAACCAATGGCAATCATGCTTTGAATGATGTGGTAGCCAGCCCCCAAAGGATCCCGCTGCGGATCTAGAAAAGTGAGGATCCGCTGCTTTTGGTAGCCATGCAAAAAGTGCCAGAGAATGGGACCGCTGATAGCTGCCAAGAGGACAAGGGCAATGAACCAGCGTCTGGGGACCCCGGCCAGCCACATGGCAAATAGTCCAGCAGCTCCGATTTGTACCGCAGTGCCTAAATCCGGTTCTTTCGCAATCAGTAAAAAAGGAATGGCAATGAGACCGAAACCAAGCAGGGTGGCTTGCCAGGAGCGGGCGTCGTCTGTTTGTGAGTAGTAATAAGCAAGCATCAAGGGCAAGGCCAGTTTTACGAGTTCCGAAGGCTGAAAGCTGAGGGGACCGATCCCCAGCCAGCGTTTTGCGCCCAAACTGGTTTCACCAATCAACAGGGTCATGACCAAGAGCACAATACCGACGGCATAGAGTGGTGGTGCCCACGAGCGAAGGCGTTCGGGAGCGATGTTGGCGACTATGGTCATGATGGTCATGCCAATGCCAAAGCGGAGGGCTTGGGCCCAGACCACATGGAGATTCTCTTGGCTACTACTATAGAGGACGGCAAGGCTGATAGCCATCAGGATCAACACGCCGGTGAGCAGTGCTGGATCCAAATGCCCTAACCAGCGCCGGATCCTGGCTGGCCAATCGATCTGATTCATCACTTGCTTATCCCCCTTTTTTGCCAGGCCAGGCACGCTCTATGCCCTCGAAGAGAAAAACGAGCAACGGCCAGAGGGTAGCTCCCAGTGCGGGTCCCATCAGTAAAGAATTTTCCCAAAGGAGAGTCCCCGTCCAGGCTTGCCAGAGCCAAGCAGTAAGTCGTTCGACCAACAGTAAGACAAAGATAAAGAAAAGCTGTTCCCAGGACGGTAGGCGCCGCACGCGTTGAATCCAGGCGTAAAGCAGAAACACCATCACCACCAGGGCAATACCTTGACTGCCAAGGACGGTTCCCTCCAGGAGGTCTTGGAGGATGCCGATCGTCCAGACCAAGAAGTAGCTCAGGCCATTGGCACTGCTCAAGGCCCAATAGAGAATCACCAGGGCGACAAAATTCGGGTGCAGATGGGCATAGAGTTGGCCCAAGGGTAGGGTCTGGGCAACGAATGCCAAGGCCAACAGGAACACGATGACACCAATTTTCATTGGGCAGCTGGTTCACGGGACTGGGGCCAGAGTAATAATACCGTGGTCAGTGCAGCTAAATTTGCGCTTGGACGAACCCGAATACGGGCGAAGGGACCCGTCGAGCTCCGGTCCACGGATGCAATCACGCCAATGGGTAAGCCTGGGGGAAAGCGCCCCCCAAGCCCCGAGCTGATCAATTGGGTTCCTACTGTCAGCGGGGTGTTGTGGGGCTGAAAGGGAATCTCGAGCTGGTCAGACCGACCGGTTCCGCGCACGAGCAGGTCCACCTTGCCGTCAATGGGTCGGGCGGGAATGGAACTAATCAAATCGGAAAGCAGAGCTACTTGGGCATTGTCCTTGCTGACCGCTAGGATCTGGCCAATGATCCCCCCGGATGCCAGAACGGGTTGGCCTACATAAGCACCTTGGGCGCTCCCCAGATTGATGTCGATGCGTTGATTGCCGGCACTGACGTTCTGCGCCTCAATTTGCGCCACAGCAACGCGTCCAGGTGGGGTTGGAAAACTATCCAGGAGTGCCAAGAGCTGCTGATTCTCGGTCCGCAGAATGGGAATGCTCAGATTCTCTGCTTGCAGGCGTTGCAGTGTGGCACGCAATTGGACATTTTCCTGCTCGAGTTCACTACGGGATTGCAGGTACTGCGTAAGCGTGGACCACTCCCCAAGCAGCTGATCATTGATCCAAAAAATCGGACGAGCAATTTCCAAACCCAATCGACTGATTTGGGGGCTTCCGACACTGTAATAGCTAAGGACGGCGCTCAGAACCAGTAGCCCGAGCAGTCGCAGGACGGAAGGAACGGGCCGGCTTGTAAAGAGTACGGACATTGCAGAACTACGATTATTCGTCGGCAAATACCTCGCCAAGACGCTCCAATTCTTCTAAGGCCCGACCACCACCACGGGCTACACAAGTCAGCGGATCATCGGCCACCACCACTGGTAAACCGGTTTCTTCCATGATCAAGCGATCCAATTCCCGAACCAGGGCGCCACCACCGGTGAGCACCATTCCTCGTTCGGCAATGTCACCAGCCAATTCCGGCGGGGTTTGCTCCAAGGCAAGCTTGATGGCCCCAACAATGGCACCCAAGGGCTCCTGTAGGGCCTCCAGGATTTCGTTACTGGTAATGGAGAAGGTCCGGGGAACCCCTTCGGCCAGGTTGCGCCCGCGGACCTCCATGGTTAGGGTCTCCTTCAGGGGATAGGCACAACCTACGGCTTTCTTGATTTCTTCGGCAGTGCTCTCCCCAATCAACATACCGTAGTTGCGACGGATGTAGTTGACGATGGCCTCGTCCATTTTATCTCCGCCAACGCGCACGCTCTGCGAATAGACGACCCCGCCCAAGGCAATGACACCGACTTCGGTGGTACCTCCACCGATGTCCACGACCATGGAAGCAGTGGGCTCTGCTACGGGCAGGCCGGCGCCGATGGCAGCGGCCATGGGTTCTTCGATCAAATGCACTTCTCGGGCACCTGCACTTTGGGCAGATTCGCGGATGGCGCGACGTTCTACCTGTGTCGCGCCATAGGGGACGCAGACAATGATACGTGGGCTTGGACTCAAAAATCGTTGTGGGTGTACCAGGCGAATGAAATGCTTGAGCATGGCTTCGGTGATCTGGAAATCGGCAATGACCCCATCCTTGAGTGGACGGATGGCGATGATGTTGGCAGGTGTTCGACCCAACATCCGTTTTGCCTCTTCGCCAACGGCCTGGGTTCTTCGATCGGCTCCATGACGACCGATGCGAATGGCAACTACCGAAGGTTCGGAAAGAACGATCCCTTTGCCGCGGACGTAGATAAGGGTGTTGGCGGTGCCGAGATCGACGGCGAGATCGCTGGAGAACAATCCGAGGAAGCGTTTAAAAATCATCGAAGCAAGAATCCTGGTGTCAAGTTGGGGAGTATTGGTCATTATCCAGTAGCAACATCGAAGCCGCCAAAGACCTCGGTTGATGGATTCTTGGCAGTCTAGCACGAGGGAGCTGGATGCCGAAAGACGCGGCATGATCAATGCGTTGCCTGTAGCCAAAGGGCTACAAAAAAAGCCGACCAAAGGGTCGGCTCAGGCTGCTCGTTTACACAGATGGTTCAGAGACCATAGCTTTTGGGGAAAGCGATCCCGTGGTTGTTACCCATGTCGGCATTCAGAATGGGTAGATTGATCTTGTTAACTTCCACGTGCTTTTGATGCTGCAACCATGCCGCGAAGACCTCCCATACCGGTTTTCCTTCAACGGGCTGCATTGCCGCCCAACCCGCCACTTTGTACTTCTTGTTGGCCTGGACGAGCTTGCCGCCGATTTGTAGATTGCTGATTCGGTGATAGATCTTTTCATCAGGGTTGAAATGGTACTGAATATTGCCGACGCGAATCATATCTCCACCCTGTTGATAGTAGGGGTTGGGGTTAAAAATATTATCGGCCACTTGCTCCATGATATTCTTGATCTGTTCCCCGGTGTATTCGTTGACCGTGACTTGTGGATAGGTAATAGCAGTCTGGCCCATGACGTCTTCCATGGTGATGGTTTCCCCAGGTAGCTTGCAGTAGCCCCAACGGAAGCCCGGCGAAAAGGAAGCTTCGCAGTCCATTTCCTGCCGCAGTGCATCGCAAAGGAGTTGATCAAAGGTGCCATTGAAGTTATCGCGCCGATAGAGCAGGCTGCCAGTAGTCGCCAAAGGCTGCTGGAGTTTTTCCAGATAGGGTTTGCGGACTCCTGCGATGTACTGCTCCATCTGCGGGTCAGCAGGAATGAGGTTGGAGAAAACCGGCAGGTAATGAAAGCGCCAGCCCTTCAGTTGCCCCTTGCCGACGTCCAGATCAAAGCGAGCCAGAATTTTGCCATTGGTACTGGTGTTGATGATCAGTGTCTTGCCGACTTGGAAGGGCTTGGGCCCCATGATGTCGTGGGTATGTCCACCGAGTATAATATCAATGCCCTTGACCAGCGATGCCATCTTCTTGTCCACATCGGCGCCATTATGGGAAAGCACGACCACTAAATCGGCATGCTCTTCCTGGCGACATTTGTCGACCATTTTTTGCATATTTTCGGTATGGATGCCAAAGCCCCAATCAGGAATCAAATAAGCAGGATTGGCAATGGGCGTGAAGGGGAAGGCTTGGCCAATGACGGCAATGCGACGACCACCAGTTTCATGGATATGGTAGGGTTTGAAAACCGGCTCTTGCCAGGTATTGCTGAATACATTTTGCGCTAAAAAATTTGCCTTCAATTTGTTTTTGACCAGGTACTCTACCTGTTTTTGACCAAAGGTGAATTCCCAGTGGCCAACAAAATCGTCAACACCCAGTAAATTTTGCGCATCGACCATGTCCTCGCCCTTGGTCCACAGCGAGGTCGCCGACCCTTGCCAGGAATCCCCGCCATCCAGGAGCAAGGTACGTTCCGCACCCAATTGCTGACGATACCGTTTCACCAGAGTGGCAATATGGGCATATCCTCCAATCTTGCCATACTGATGGGCGAGGGTGGCGAAATCCAGACAGGAAAAACTATATTCATTCCGTTTGCCGTGGTTGACCCCATAGTAATCCAGCATCCATTTGCCGCAGAGGTGTGGCGTTTGATTCAGCACGGATCCCACGCCTATATTGGTATCCGGCTCGCGCCACCATACCGGTAATAATTGAGCATGGGAATCGGTCATATGCAACAGTGTAACATTACCGAAAGCGGGGATATCATAGGGGTCTTTATCACTTCCCCAGGCTGCTTGCATTGCCCCTGGCGCAAAAAAACTACCGGCCCCGGCAATGCTCAGTAATTGTAAAAAATCTCTTCTTCCTAATCGCATAATTGCACCTCCCCAGTTATTTTGGAAAATTTATAGTCCGCCTGATTTTGCTTGTTTCATGACAGTAATGATTTGCTTATCAAGTTCAGCTGCAACTTTCGCGGTTTCGGCATTCTTTGGAAAATACTTGAGCGAATACGTCGGTAAGTAGGTCAACAATTTTAGTTGACCATGGCTCTCAAACATCACTATTTTGCAGGGGGCAAATGCTCCGAACTCCGGATCCTTGGTAAGAATCCTGGAACCCAAAACGAGATTACAAACTTCATAAATTACGTAGGGGGAGTTACTCTTGATGCCTCTCTCTTTAAGCCCCTGCTGCACATCCAGAGTGCCGACGACATTCATATTTTCCGAATCAGCGCCATTGGTGATCCCGAGTTTGACTTGGGCTGGAGTAACGCCCTTGTCTACTTTCACGACATATAGTGGGCTATCTGGATTGATGGCCGGCATGCCGGCAACGGGAGAGGGAATGAGCGCAGCCTGCGCAGTAGTGGCTAAACTCAATGTTGCAAAAAGGGCAGCACCAGCGGCCCAACGAAATGGCAAGACAGACATCTGTGGCTCCTGTGTTTACGGTAGTGCTGGCACAACACCAGCGACGTTATCTATGGGCGATATCCGGGTACGTTGATTTTGATGCCATTACTCAGGTACGTCATGAAATACTCCAGATTTCGATAATCGACACTTTCTAACGCTTCTGGCTGCGCCCCTACTTTCTTGTCGCAACCTTGCATCCGTTTTTGTAAGGTATTGACTGCAGACCACGCAGCGCGATAGGTGGGGAAATGGGCACTTTCCCCAAGGACGGGAGAAATGATTTGATCGCGCAGATATTTGCCAGCATAGGCCACATGGCAGGAGGCACAAGAGAAATTAAGCTGGCCTCGCTTCATGAAGTAGTAGGCCTTGCCTTCTTCAAAGGCTTTGACGGCTCCTGGTCCTTCCACTTTGACATCGACGGGCATGCCATTGGCAAGGGAGGCGAGATAGGTCTGGAGGGCGATGAGGTTTTGACTGCCGTATTTCAGTGGTGCTTCGCCATTGCTTTGGCGACAAGCATTGAGGCTCGTTCCCAAGGTTACTACTTGCCCGGTCTTGTCATCATACATTGGGTAGTGAGCAGCCACTCCCTTGCCACCATTGGGATAGCAGCTGGCATAGGTCTTGCCGTTCTTGAAGGGGGTATCCCAGAGTTTCTTCCCTTCGGATAGGGTCAAATCACCGGGATTGAATTGCATTGCTTCTTGGTACTGACTATACAGTTCCGGACTAAAAGCGTACGCACCTAGGGCATACTTCTCCAGGGGCATCTTTGGAAATTTTTGCTGGAAGTATTCGTGAAATTCCTGCAAGGTTTGTTTTGGCCCAACTTTGGTATTTCCCAGATCCCACCAATTGACCGCATTGGCGGCAGTGCTGGTCGCTGCTAGGGCCATGGCCGCAATGGGTATAATCCAAGTCTTCATTTTGATTTCCCTCCCGGATTTATTTGGAAATCGGCGCAGTGCGGCCAGCACTGCGCCTAGAAGGTCAGCTTACGGTGATTTTGGCGGTGGCTGACCAGTTTCCGTTGGTATTATCTTTCCATGTCATTTCTAAAGTGCCACTCTCTTCTGCACGCATTTTGAATGCAAGATAGGGATTGGCGCTAACCGCGGTACTCCAGTCCACATCGAGTAATGGTTTTTTGTTGAAAGTAACGGTCACGGTCTGAATAAAATGCGCTGGAATGACTTTACCCGCTTTGTCTTTGGCAAGCCCTGTGGTCATGGGATTCATGATCAAGGAGCGAACCTCGACAATATCCCCTTTTTTGGCGCTACTGGGCATGCGAATCATTGGATTACCGAGTGCTTCTGCCATAATCTTTTTCCTTTTTGAAAAAATGGATTTACGAAATCAACCGCCACAACCGCCAATGGTTACTTTGACTTCCTTGGGAGCAGAAGCCATCAGTTCGCCCCTGTTGGTTTTGGCAACCACCCGAACATTGTCCGTCTTGGCCATCTTGATACGTTCCTGGATGTAAGCCTTGCCACAAGCAGGGGTAAAGTTGAATTGACTGGCAAGGGGAGTCGGATTGTGATCAACAAAGAGCCACACCGTGCTGATGTAGTCATCGGCGGTCATGGGGGAATCGACTTCAATAGTGACCGGAACGGAACCGCCATTTTCGGCAATGGTGGGGGCCTTGAGGCTGACTTTTGCAGAAACGGGAATGCTCGTTTTGCCAATGGAGTCAGTCATGGCCTGATCCAGGACCTTGGCATCAAAGGCCTTGGCAGGCCATCCAGCCACATCACCTGCAATTGCGCTGCCTGCCCGCAATAGACCGCTTCCTGCAACCGCGGCAACGGCAACCGCAGTAGCGCTAGTCCCCAGAAACTCTCTACGTTGTACTTTTTTCATTCGGTTCTACTCCTTACAAGGGCTATTTCAGTGACCAAAGATAATCAGCAATTTGTTCCAATTGAGTATGGGTAAGGACCTTGTTCTTGCCAAACTCGGGCATGTTTGCATAGGGAAAAAGTGATTCTGGATCACTCAAAAAAGCCACCAGCTTCTCCTTGCTTTGGAACATCTGCTGGAAGGTAACGCCTTTCATGGGTAGGGCTGGTCCTACGTTTCCAGGCTGTGAACCACCAGGGAGGGCATGGCAAGCCAAACAATTGCCTTGGGCACGGTTGAAAGCCAGAGCGCGGCCGGCTTCAATATTGTTGACTGCGGGAGCCGCCCAAACGGTTGCACTTGCTGCAAGCAAAACCATCCCGATCAAACCCGCAAGGACACCAGCGCGATTGTGTCGATGAGCGTTCATAACTACTCCTAAGGTGCTGTCCGGGACATTACCCGGCTGATCCCAACTGGAGCAGTTTTTGTGCCAGCTTCTACCAGGGAGATGAGGCCAGTTAAAAGAATCGAATTCTCCCGTCTCTTGGACCGAGAAACAAAAGAAAACATTATGTATTCAAAGGAAGTATTGTATTTGTTGGGGGAGAGCCGAGCGCTCGCAGCAATGGGTAGCCAGCTTGTGAATACATAAAAACGGACCAGTGCGGGCGCAAGCCTGTGCCTTTTGGCACAGCAGTGCTGCTTTAGTCTACGTCCAGCCCTTCCTCGTCTGTCTGATCCGCCAAAAGCCCCATGTTTTTCATTTTGGTGCGCAGTTGCTTGCGACTGATGCCGAGCAGCACCGCAGCTTGGCTTTGGTTGAAGCGTGTTTTTTCCAGTGCGCTGAGCACGGTTTGCCGTTCCAGGGCAGGAAGATCAAAGGGACTCGCGACGTTCCCATCGACATGGGATTCTCCTTGGCGGATTTCGCTGGGTAGATCGCGCAAGCCGAGGATGGACTGTCGACTTAACACCACCATGCGCTCTAGAAGGTTTTCCAATTGACGAATGTTGCCCGGCCAACTATAGGCTTCGAGGGCAGCCAGAGCATCAGCGTCCAAGGTTACTGCTTCTCTTCCGATTTCGTTGCAGATTTTCCCCAAAAAATGATGTACTAAGGGGATGATGTCGGCTCGACGTTCGCGCAGGGGTGGAATATGCAGGGGAATGACATTCAGTCGATAATAAAGATCCTCGCGAAAGCGTCCCTCTTTAATGGATTCTTTGAGATCAAGGTGGGTGGCAGCGATCACTCTTGCCTCTAAACGAATGGTTTGGTGGGTACCGAGGCGGTTGAACTCGCGTTCCTGGAGCGCACGAAGCAGCTTGACTTGCATGGGTAGAGGCATATCCCCAACTTCATCCAGAAACAGCGTGCCAGCTGCCGCAGCTTCTAGTTTTCCGGCCTGGCTGCGGATCGCTCCGGTAAAAGCGCCCCGTTCGTAGCCAAAGATTTCACTTTCCACCAGCTCCAATGGGATGGCTCCACAATTGAAAGCAACAAAGGGTTGTTCCCGGCGTGGGCTGGCATTATGCAAGGCACGAGCAACCAATTCTTTCCCAGTCCCCGACTCTCCGGTGATCAGCACATTGGATGGCGCTGGGGCTACCAGGTCAATGGTTTCCAGCAGCTGCTGGATGGCCCGACTCACGCCAATCAAACCATGGCGACGGGGTGCTTGACGCAGCGGCGGAACCTGCCGTCCTCGACGTTCCAGGATCTGGCGAATGAGTGCAATCAATTCTCCCTCATCCACAGGCTTGGTTAGATAGTGCTCGGCACCTGCCTTGATGACTTCCACCGCTTGCTCGATTTCGCCATAGGCGGTGCTGATCAAAAAAGGGATTTCGGGCCATTGTTTTTTTACTGCGTGCAAGAGTTCCACGCCGGATATTCCTGGAAGGCGTTGGTCACTCAAAATCATAGAAGGCATTTCACTGGCGAGTAGTTCCAGTGCCTCCTCGCCACTTTCGGCTTCCAATACCGAAAAACCCTCCGCGCGTAACACGGCAGCCAAGACCCTGCGAAGGTTCCGCTCATCTTCGACGATGAGAATTTGCGTTGCCATGGGACTCCTTGATTAATGGGATTGCGAAGAAGGGGCGATCTGGGTTCCGACCACACTGGGTAGGTATAAGGCGAAACAAGCGCCTGGTCCATCGGTGTCCTGCAACTCCACTGTCCCTTCATGGATCATCATGATTTTAGCTACTACGGCTAGGCCCAATCCACTGCCTTTGGTCTTCGTGGTGACGTAGGGTTTGAAGATCTCGTTACGACGCGCAGGCGGTATCCCCGGACCATTATCCGCAACCAGAATTTTTATCCCACCATTTTCGGCAAAGGCGGAAATCTCAATGATACCAGTTCGCTCAGGCGCCGCATCACAGGCATTGAGGAGTAGGTTGCTCATGGCCTGAGCCAGCAGGGAAGCATCAAAACTGGCCTTAAGATCAGCGGGACAATGCAAACGAACCGTAATGGCCCGAGCCTCCATATCAGCATGGTGGCGCTGCATGCAGCGTTCCAAAAAAGGCCGCACTTCCTGGATACTGGGATGGATTTCATAGCTCCGGCCAAAGTCCAAAAACCCCTGGGTCATGTCATAGAGCCGTTGCACTTCCTCTTCGATAATCCGCAGAAAATCATCTCGATTGGCTGGATCATCATAGCGCACCAGATAACGGGCAGCGCCACGGACGGAGGACAAAGCATTGCGGATTTCATGGGCTACCTGGGAAGACATTTGACCAATGGTCACCATGCATTGCATGGCCTGTTGTCGTTGATGGAGTTTGCGCAACTCCTGGAGGTGTTCCTGGAGGCGTTGGGTCATGGACCGAAAGGCAAGCTCCAGGCGATAGAGCTCATCTTTGGAAGCGTCTGCTGGGTGACCGTAGGTCAGGGAAGCAAGACCCAACTGTCCCTCCATCTGCGTCATTTCTCTCATGAGTCTAGATACGGGACGCGTAATGGCAAGACTCACGAGATAGGCGCCAACCAAGCCAATGATTGCGGTGCTGATGCCCAGCAAGAGTAATCGACTAATGGTGTGATTTAATTTGTTATTGATTAGCTGATTGATTTGCTTGGTGTTGCTTTGCAACCAGACGGTACCTAAGGGATCTTTTCCGGCCCGGATGCTGGCCTGGTAAGAATAGATCCTGGGCAGCGCTGCTTGCTCTTTCTGGTTCAGTTGCTCCCCCACCAGCGGGAGTTCGGAACTGGCCACAACGGTACCGGAGGAATCCATAATAATAATTCTTGCAACCAAGGAGTTACTGCTCTTTGCCAAGGCCTCTAGCTGGCCTGCGTTGCGCAGTAACAGAGGGTTTGCTGCAGCTTGGGAAATGGATTGGGTGAGTCGCTGCAGCTCGGTTTGGACTTGGCTGGTGAGGTCTTCGCGCACCGAGGTGTACACAAAAAAGGCAATGAGGAGATAGATCATTGCTATCAAGAGCAGCACCAGTGCCATGCTTTTGCTGCGCCAGGTAAGATGCTGCCAGGCCTTGGAAAATGGAAGCATTAGGGCAAATGATAAAACAGCATATCAGTATTCATTGGGCGAGCACGATCTCCTGAAAACCAGCTTTTTCCAAAGACTGCTTCGGTAGGGTAGATAAAATTTTGCCAAGCTGCAGTCGATCCTGGCCAGATAGGGGCGAGGTGCTGGCAAGAATCCAGGCTGGAGCCGGCCCTCTTTGGGCAATTATTTCCCAAGTGTTCGGAGCCGTCTTGCGCAGATTTTCCACGGTCGCACTGCGCACCACGCCCCAATTGGCCTGGCCACTACCCAGGGCGGCAAAAACAGCCCGCTCCGAGCGCACCGGCAGCCATTGTACCGGTTGCTGATGAGCCAGAGAAAAAATAGTTTTTTGGAGAAGGGAGCGCGCGCTGCAGTAAGGGCTCTCGTAGGCAACCCGAAGAGCCCCATGGGTAGCCGGATGGACAACTCGAATGATCGAAAGGCCCGTCTCGCCCGCATTGGGTAGCAAGGTGGCAATGGGATGTAATTGTTTGCCGGCTGCTCGCAGCAAATCTGGATTCACAAGTACATAACGGTATCGCTTCGCCCGAATCGCCGAGAGATAAGCTTGGCTACTCGTGGGTACGGAAATCGCTATGGAGTGCTGGGCATTTAGCGTTTGGAGAGCCTGACGAAGGGGAGCAAAAAGATCTTCCGCTGCCAATGGCGAAAAAGCAGGTGGGACCCCAAGCCGCCAGAGGGATCGGTTCTTTTTGGGGTTGAGTTCGATACCGTAGGTTTCCGTGTAGAGGGAGCGCAGGGGATCATAGGTACCCGGTGGAATGGAGATCATTCCCGAAGCCAAGGGGGCAATGGCTGCCATTGCCTGGGGATTGCTTTGGCCGAGATGGAGCAGTGTTTGTTTTATTTTGCCCAGGGTATGGGGATGAACCTCGGCCGATGCAGCGATGAGATCCCCAGGCCCAACCGGCGTTCGCGCAAGGATCTTTAGGGTGCCTGCGCGAAGGTAGGGCTCCGCGACGTTTTCGGCAACTGCTGTGGCATCATAAAAGCGAGCGGCAACATCCAGCAACGCATTGCTGTCGCTGCCACCGTGATGGAGTGCCCCCAGGGATTTGATGGGAATGCCGACGGAATCAAGCAAGGCCAGGGGAACCAAGGAGGAGGCTGCGCAAGCAGGATTGCCCATGACAAAAGACTTGCCACGCAGTTGTAAGAGGTTCTGAATGGGGTTATCGCTCCGCACCACAATGACACTATGGTTACCACCAGGTGGCGGTTGGAGGCCAGCCAAAGGAGTATAGGGGACCTCGTGGGCGATCTTCAGGTAGGCAATGGGGCAATACAAGACAATTTGTGCTCTTTTTTCCCGAGCCTTCAAGTAGAATTGACCAAGGTCGGCCGTGAAACTCAGTTGAACAGGCTCGTGGATCGCCTTCTGCAACGCTTTGGCAAGGGGAGTAAAGGCCGAATACATGACCTCTGGACTGCTGACCGGGGGGAGCAAGAAGCGAAGATCCGCCTTCACCCCCAAGGGCCACAGGGCAAGGCAGAAGCAAAGCAGAGTCAAAACACGAAGAACTGGAAGCATGGTTCCTCGATCACTCGCAAGAAAAGGTTCTGAAACAGGAAGCAAGATAGGTGCCAAATCACATGAAAGAAGATCATCTTACCCATTTCAATGCGGCTGGCGAAGCCCATATGGTCGATGTCGCAGCAAAATCAACGAGCGCCCGGTTAGCCATTGCTACGGGTGAAATCCTCATGCAAGCAGCTACTCTCCAGCTCATTCGCGATGGTGCATTGCGCAAGGGAGATGTTCTTGGCGTGGCGCGCATTGCTGCCATCCAGGCCAGCAAACGCACGGCCGAGTTGATCCCTTTGGCACACCCGTTGTTCCTGACGGGTGTGGAGGTTCATTTCTCTCTCCACGAAAACCCGAGCAGGATATGCTGTGAGGCCGAAGTTCGTTGTCAGGGTCAAACCGGCGTGGAGATGGAAGCACTGACGGCAGTCAGTGTGGGACTGTTGACTATCTACGATATGTGCAAGGCCGTGGATCGAGGAATGATCCTGAGTAAAATCGGCGTTACCCGAAAGGAGGGGGGAAAGTCTGGCCGCTGGGAGCGATCCTAATCTGGCAGGGATGACCCGATATCGGCATCAGCCCCCGCCAAATAAACAGTAAATTTATTTACCCCGACTGGGAGAAGAACTATAGCGGACCATGATGTCCCGATCCTTCCAGTTGCTCTCTTTGAGCACTTCTTCGGGGATCAGGTAGCGGTCCTGCGGGGCCACCTCCTGAGATTTTACAATACGCAGCACATCGGCAAAGGGGAGCTTGCGAAGCAAGCCATCCTTGTCGGTGGCGCGAACAATCATGGCATCTTTGAGCAGGGCATAGACGTAGAAGTTGCCGGGGCGGAGTTTTCCTTCTTTGTCTTTCCAGGTCACGGTGATCCGGGTGTGTTCTTTAAAGTCATTGCGATTCATTTCATAATCTCCATCCGGTATGATTCTACGATGACCTTATCCTGTTAGGGACGATGTGGCAAATAAGCACGTCTTATTATCAAATCAAAAAACCTGAGTTGCCTTATCTCTTTACCTTGGTCAACATCTGACGTCCAGCTTTCCGATATGCGGTGTCGGAGCAGAAACAACGAGGGGTTGCAAATGGCTACGGTCATGGAGTTCGAGGACCACAAGAAGCAAGAGATCAAGTACAGCACCTGCTACATGTGCGCCTGCCGATGTGGAATCAAAGTCACGGTAGAAGATAACAAAGTGCGATTCATTCAGGGCAATCGCAACCACCCTATCAATCAGGGGGTTCTCTGCGCCAAAGGCTCTGCCGGAATCATGAAGCAGTATTCTCCGGGCAAGCTTCGTAATCCCCTCCGCCGCAAGCCGGGCACCGAGCGGGGTTCCGGCGAGTTCGAGGAGATTTCCTGGGACGAAGCCATTCATACCTTGACCGAGCGCCTCGCCCATATCCGAGCCACGGACCCCAACAAGCTCGCGTATTTTACGGGTCGTGATCAAATGCAAGCGCTAACGGGTCTTTGGGCGCAGCAATTTGGGACCCTCAATTGGTCGGCCCATGGCGGCTTTTGCTCCGTCAACATGGCTACGGCGGGCCTCTACATGCTGGGTCATGCTTTCTGGGAGTTTGGCGACCCTGACTGGGATCGCACCAAGTATTTCATGCTCTGGGGCGTAGCCGAAGATCATTCCTCCAATCCTATGAAAATCGGCTTGGAAAAACTCAAGCGCAACGGTGGCAAGTTCGTGGGTATCAACCCGGCCCGCACCGGCTATCAGGCCATTGCCGATGAATGGGTCCCCATTCGTCCGGGTACCGATGGCATGTTCGCTCTTTCCATGGTCCATGTCCTCTTGACCAACGAGCAGTTCGATTGGGATTTTCTGCTCCGCTACACCAATGCCCCCTTCCTGGTGGTGCAGACCCCGGGTCAAAAGGGTGATGGTCTCCTCTGGCGGGATGAGGAAGGCCACCCCTTGGTCTGGGACCTGGAAAAAGAAGCTTTCGTCAATGGAATGCAGCCGGGCGTGAAAGCCGCCCTCTTTGGCGAATATCAAACTCCAGATGGTCGGCCGGTGCGAACCATTATGTCGATTTTGGCCGATCGGTATTTGGATGAACGGTACAGTCCGGCCAACGCCAGCAAAATTACGGGTATACCTGCAGAAACCATTGAGCGCCTTGCCTTGGAGATGGCCCATGTGGCCTTCCAGGAGAGCATCGAAATTGCAGTGGAGTGGACAGATTGGGCCGGGCGCAAGCAGGACAAATTTATTGGGCGTCCCGTATCTATGCATGCCATGCGCGGCATTTCTGCCCATTCCAATGGAATGCAGGCGGCACGCGCCATCCATTTGCTGCAAATTCTCTTGGGTACCATCGATTGCCCGGGTGGTTTTCGTTCCAAAGCACCCTACCCCAAGCCGGTACCGCCGCCCAATAAGCCGGCTCAGCACAGTGCTCCCAATACCCCCCTTTCGTCCTTGCCCTTAGGCTTCCCCACCGCGCCCGAGGATCTGGTAATCGACGATGAGGGTCGACCCAAGCGGATCGATAAGGCCTACTCTTGGGAAGCACCCATTGCCAACCATGGTCTGATGCATATGGTCATCACCAATGCTGTCAACAAGGACCCTTATGGTATCGATACCCTGATCTTCTTCATGGCCAACATGAGTTGGAATTCCACCATGAATACGGCAAACGTACAGGAGATGCTCAAGGCTAAAGATGATAACGGCGAATATAAAATACCTTTTTTGGTTGTCATCGACGCATTTCACTCGGAAATGGTTAATTTTGGCGATCTCATTCTTCCGGATACCACGTACCTGGAACGATATGATTCCATCTCATTGTTGGATCGGCCCATTTCCGAACCAGACGCAATTTGTGATTCCATCCGTCACCCCATCCTGAAACCCGACCGCAATGTGCGGCCCTGGCAGGACGTCATGGTGGAAATTGCCGGAAAACTACAGTTTCCTGCCTTTACCAAAGAAGATGGTACGCCCAAGTTCAGTGGCTACAAAGATTTCATTGCCAACTTCGAGCGTGCTCCAGGGATCGGTTTCCTGGCCGGCTGGCGCGGCAAGGATGGACAAAGCCATTTACGTGGTGAGCCCAATCCCAATCAATGGGAACGCTACATCGAAAACCAAGGATTCTTCCAATATCACCTGCCCAAGTCCATGCGCTTTTATCGCTTTGCCAACAAGGAATACCTGGAATTGGCCCAGCGTATTGGCTTCAACCCTACGGCGGATCCCATCATTATCGAGCTCTATTCCGAGACATTCCAGCGCTTTCGTTTGGCAGGAATGGGCTTATACGATGGTCCCTGTCCTAAGGATCCAGTGGATCGGGAGCGCTTGGCTACTTATTTCGATCCACTGCCTGACTATTATGAACCCTTGGAACAGCAGCGTATTGATAAGAAGGAATATCCCTTCTATGCCGTTAATCAGCGCCCAATGATGATGTATCACTCTTGGGATAGCCAAAATGCCTGGCTGCGACAGATCATTGCCCAGAATTATTTGTACATGAACCGTAAGCGTGCAGAGCAAATGGGCATTGAAGACAAAAGCTGGGTTTGGGTAGAGAGCCATAATGGCAAGATCCGCGTTCAGGTGAAGCTGATCGAGGGCTGTCAAGAGGATACGGTATGGACCTGGAATGCCATTGGCAAGCAGTCGGGCGCTTGGGGCCTGAAGCCGGACGCCGCGGAGGCTACCCGTGGTTTCTTGATGAACCATTTAATCTCAGAACTCTTGCCACCGAAACAAGGGGAGAGGCGTCTTACCAACTCCGATCCCATTACTGGTCAGGCAGCGTGGTATGACCTGATGGTCAAAATTACGCCTGCCGCCCCCGGTGAAGAAGGAACATGGCCGACCTTCCCCACCATGAAACCACTACCGGGGGACACCCCAGCACCGGACGTGTTGCGATATCACACCCATGAACCCGTCAACCTCAAATCTTGATTGGGTAAGGAGTTAGCTATGAGACTCGGACTTGTCATCGATCTCGATACCTGTGTTGGCTGTCATGCCTGCGCGGTCGCCTGTAAGGAGTGGAATACCAGTGGTACCACGGCGCCACTGACAGATTATAACCCTTACGGCGCAAAGCCCTCGGGGGTATGGTTCAATCGGATTCGCCACTACGAAATAGGCGATTATCCCTACAACAAGACTGTCAATTTTCCCATGTCCTGCATGCACTGTGAGAATGCGGAATGTGTCACCGTCTGTCCCACGGGTGCGAGTCATAAGCGCCCGGAAGATGGTATTGTCCTGGTAGATCAGAATAAATGTATGGGATGTAATTATTGCTCGTGGGCTTGTCCTTATGGAGCGCGGGAATTGGACAGAGTATCGGGTACCATGAAAAAGTGTACTCTTTGCATCGACCGCATCTATGATATGGAAATCCCGGAGGAAGAGCGGCAACCCGCCTGTGTACTGACTTGCCCTGCCCATGCGCGCATGTTTGGGGATTTTGACGATCCCGAAAGTCCAGTGAGTCGAGCTGTCCGCGAACGGGGGGGCTATCAGTTGCTGCCGGAGCTCAATTATGATCCATCCAACCATTATCTCCCGCCTCGGGTGCATGCCCCCATTCCAACGGAAAGCCTAAAAAAGAAAGCGGCTAGCAAAGTAAAGGAATGGGTCAACCGGGTCGTAGAGCGCTGAGGAGTCGTTTATGCATGCAGCATTAGCGGTAATTTTTCTCACCCTCTTCTCCGGAGGCGGGTTTGGACTGATGACACTCATTGCCATTATCAATGATTTGCACATTGATGGGGGTCTGAATCCTTTGCAAACCTTGATTGGGGTTTTGCTGTCCTTGGTTTTTGTCACCATCGGCATGCTTTCGTCCACAGCGCACTTGGCCAACCCCAAAAATGCCTGGCGTGCCTTCACTCGGTGGCGGACATCTTGGCTGGCGCGAGAAGGCGTCTTCGCTGTGTCCTACTACCCCTTCGCCATCGGCTATTTGGCTTGGGTCTATTTTACCGGTGCCCCTGACGCAAGCTTTGGGTTAATACTTGCCAGCATAGCCGGTTTGCTGGGGCTAATCACTATTTTCTGTCAGGGCATGATCTATGCGGTTCTTCGTACCATTCGGCAGTGGAATACGCCGCTGGTGCCGGCAAATTTCTATGCAATGGGATTTGCCACGGGAGCAACCTTATTGGCAGCCATTCGCGTGATCACGGGTGGCAATGCTTCGATTTTCATTGGCTTGGCCATTGCCTTGATTGCCGCAGTCGCCATTCTCAAAGGCATTTATTACTTTTGGATAGCTCGTCCGGCAGGGCCCACCATCCGCACGGCTACCGGATTTAATCGTTCTACCGTTCGCATACTGGATCAGGGGCACACCTTTGGTACCTTTTTGACCGAGGAATTTGGTCACGTTTTGCCGCAAGAAAAAGCTAGATCCTTCAAAGTTCTCGTGTATCTTCTAGCCGTTGTGGTACCCATAATCGCTCTAGGCTTTGCTTTGGAAGCACAGTCGGTGCCAGCCGTTCTCCTGGCAGCCGTTTCCATTGTGGTGGGTCTTGGCGTGGAGCGTTGGCTCTTTTTTGTAGAGGCGCAGCATGTGGTCAATCTCTACCATGGTCGTCAACGTTGCTGATGGTGAGGAGTCCAGATTTCTTTAGGATGACGAAATGAAGAATTCGGAAGCTACAGGGAAAGATGGTGGGTTGCATGATCGCTTTGGTCGGCAGATCACCTATCTGCGCCTTTCCCTAACGGAGCACTGTAACTTCCGATGCCAATATTGTAGCCCTGCCGAAGGGACCCCTTACTTTGATCGAGAGGATCATCTTAGCGGCTCGGAAACCCAACGCTTGCTGCACATCTTTCGTGGGCTGGGTCTACAACATTTGCGTCTTACTGGTGGGGAACCACTGATTCATCCTCGGGTCGTGGAAACCGTTCGGTATGGGGTTGGGCTCGGAATTGGTAAGGTAAGTCTCAGTACCAACGGCTACTTGCTAGATCGTTTTGCTGCCGATCTCCAAACGGTCGGGCTCAATAGTCTCAACGTCAGTTTGGATACCCTCGATCCGGAACGCTTCCACGTCATCACGCGAGGTGGTTCCTTGGCAAGAGTGTTGTCGGGCATTGAAAAAGCCAGATCCGTAGGAATTCCGAGGATCAAGCTCAATGCGGTATTGATGCGGGGAAAACACGAGGAAGATATTCTCCAGCTAGTGGACTTTGCCCAAAAACGCGATCTGGATATTCGCTTCATAGAAGCGATGCCGCTGGGCACTGCTGGTAGTACTATCCAGGATAGCTCCTATTTATCGGCGGTGGAAGCCCGTGACATATTGGAACGCAATGCCGGGACCCTTTTCCCCATTGCCAGTAGCCGTGACCAGGGACCAGCACGCCTCTATCGCTTAGCCAATGGCTCGAGCCAAATTGGTTTTATTACTCCTATCAGCGATAACTTCTGCTCTTCCTGCAATCGGGTCCGGCTTACCGCCACGGGACGTTTGGTCTATTGTCTTGGTCAGGAACAGGGGATGGATCTTCTCCCCTTGCTCCGAAACCCGTCTATGGATGATGAGGTGGTAGCTGCATCCATTCGCGCCGGAGTTTGGGCAGACAAACCTGAGCAACACGCGTTTCTTCAGGATCGGGAGCGATCCTCAAAAATATTTATGATGCGCCTTGGGGGTTGAAATCCATTAGAACTTCCTGCTGTAGAGGTGTATTATCTCTCAAACTGGAACTGGTAGGGTTCGTAATTTTATGTATGGATTCAAAGAAATTACAGCGGAGCAACTCAAAGAATGGCTGGAAGGGGGGCATGGTGCGAATCTTGTTGATGTGCGCTCCCCAGCGGAAGTGGCTCGAGGAATGATTCATGGGGCTAAGCACATCCCCCTGCATATGTTGCCTATGAGCATCGCCGAACTGAAGAAAGATCAACCTCTTGTTTTCTATTGCTTGAGTGGCGGCCGTTCTGCCCAGGCTTGCGCCTTTGCTGCCGCGCAAGGCTTTGGTGAAGTTTATAATTTGCGTGGTGGGGTATCTGCTTGGGCGAATCGGGGTTTTCCTCTGGTCTGACTGGCAGAGTATTAGCATTTACTAAAATATGATTGCTTAATCAAGAAATCAAAAACTTTACCTTGCGTGTAACTTGGATCCTGTTAGAGTCACAGTCTGTTGAATTATGAGAATGGAGGTTGCAATGGTACAAGAAGATAAGTTGCTGGACGCCCGTGGTCTGAATTGTCCCCTGCCGATCCTGCGCACGAAGAAGGCCCTAGGTGAAATGACCGCGGGGCAGGTCCTGAAGATCGTAGCTACTGATCCAGGTGCCGTGAAAGACTTTGAGGCATTTTCCAAACAGACGAAGAATCCACTCCTTGACCAGGCTGAGGCTGGCGGTGAATTCGTCTTCTTTATTCAAAAGGCCTAAGACTCGCTACCGAAGCGTAGGCTTCGGTAGCTGTGAGGAGTTACGCAATGGACGAAAAAAAATTGGCGATCGTTGCCACCAAGGGTACCCTGGATTGGGGTTATCCCCCCTTTATTTTGGCTTCGACGGCAGCAGCCTTGGGCTATAGCGTAGAGATCTTCTTTACGTTTTATGGTCTGCAATTGCTGAAGAAAGACTTGGGGCATTTACGGGTAAGTCCCTTAGGCAATCCAGCGATGCCGATGCCGGTACCCATGCCTACCCTGATGATGATTTTGCCTGGTATGGAAGGTATGGCTACCTCCATGATGAAAAACAAAATGAAGGCAAAAGGGGTTGCAAGTCTGGAAGAGCTGCGGGAACTTTGTGTGGAGGCGGAGGTACGGATGATCGCCTGCCAAATGACCGTTGACCTTTTTGAGTTTGATACTGCCGACTTTATCGATGGTATCGAGCTAGGTGGTGCGGCTGCATTCTTTGAGTTTGCGGGAGAGTCCGACATTACCCTCTTCATCTAAACAAGATGGAACGGATGGTTGGTGTGGCGGTCAGACTGAGTATAGGTAGTTTTTTTGCGAGTGAGGAGCAAGTGAATGGCGACTTACACTGAAATGAAAGAGATGTTCGACGAGATTCGTGCGGATTTCCGCTACGATCACGAACTCAATGGTTGTCTCAACTGTGGTATCTGTACCGCCACCTGTCCATCGGCACAGTTTTATGACTATAGCCCGCGGGAAATCGTCCAACTTCTGTGGACGGAGAATGTGGAGCAAATTTACGATGCCATGCAGGAGAAAATTTGGGCTTGCGCCCAGTGCATGACCTGTGCGGCACGTTGCCCCTTCAAGAATTCGCCTGGTGGATTGGTCATGATCATGCGCGAAGTTTCCATTCGTCACGGCATGCAATCAGCCAAGGACGTCTTGCGGCCTTTTGGACGTGTGATGCTCAAGCTGATCACTACTGGTAATCAGCTTTCCCCAGATATGATCCAGCCAGATCACTTTCCGGACTGGGGTCCAAACATTCAAAAGGTAGAAGGTGATCTTCGGGTATTGCGCAAAGCCATCCCCGTCCGAACCCTGCAGACCGTTGAAACTGCTTGGGAAGTTTCCCTGAAAACCTCGGTGGAAATGTATACCATCTGGGAAATGACCGGGGTGCTGAAGTCTCTCGAAACCATGGATGAAAACCTCTATGACGTAATTGAGGATTTCATTGACGAGAAGCGGGAAGACTATGAGGACTGGCTGGAAAGCCAATCTGACAAGGATTAAGAGGGCAAGACATATGAGTGACAACACGGTGAATCAAGGGGTAGCGGGGCACGGAGCCTTTTTCCAGGACACGAATCTCTCGGCCCAGGAAGCGGAAGCGGCGACGGCTTG
>JABEBX010016036.1_pt1 | contig 36938 bp, 26 predicted proteins | sample 7245971 | NCBI WGS metagenome assembly JABEBX01 (sample SAMN14506365, study PRJNA622280) | hot springs metagenome | biome: hot spring [ENVO:00000051]|acidic hot spring [ENVO:00002120]; feature: spring [ENVO:00000027]|sediment [ENVO:00002007]; material: sediment environment [ENVO:01001048]... | reverse complement strand
TCCTTGCCCGGAGTGATGGGCCTTGCCGGCTGCTTCACGCTCGACCAGACGATCCGGTCGCCGGATGGGTCCAGGATGTTGATGGCCATAATGGCCGGACGGGTGTGCTGAAAGGCGGCAAAGGCGGAGAGAACTTGGGCACTCGGCAACAAACGGCCTGTGCCCTCGGCAAAAAAGGCATTCTTGAGGAATGCCAGGTCATGGAAACGGGCATTGATGTTGACTGCCATCGTATCAGCGTTTCGCCTGGCGACAATTTCCGCCTGGTTGCGGAAATTGGCTTTTGTGGATTGTCGAAGGTCGATGGCGCGCCATAGGGCAAGGCTGGCAAACAGGACTGCCAAAGCGACGAAAATGGCAGTGGCACCCCAAAGGATCCCGCGGTCGCTGCGGAAAAAGGCCCCGGATTTCTTCATGCCCATGCCCGCTTGAAGCGGTCGAGCGGCAAGTGCGGCCGGGCTTTGGTGGGAGATGACATTCGGGCGGAATTTCCTGTTACTTTTTATAAATTATATCAGATCTGAAGATGTCGTTATCATGATATACCATTTTCCCGCATTGAAGGTGACGGGTACCTGATGGGCAGGATCTTGGTGGGGGTGAAGTCCGGATGACCGGTCCATATCCCCGAGAATACTCCGGCATTCTGATCCCCCTGGGACATGGGCGGGCTTTTCCGCCACCGTGCCGCTAGGCCATCAGTTAATGGCTTTATTTTCTTTACAATTATCATATCAGTTATATGATAAAATTGATAATATTTAACTCTTAGGCATAATGGTGGTAGTTCCCTAGCATTCCTGGGGGGACATTCAAAAATCCCGCTCCACCTGGAAGGCATTCATAATGGCATCCGCCATCCGGTTGCGGGCGCCATGCCCCACGGCATCCAGAACATCTGGTAGGCTGAACCGCTCTGCGGGTTCGACCGGTTCGCCTGCCGGGTGGGCTTCCGCCTAAGGCGATGACGGCTTTGGCCAGGGTTGCGGCAAAACACCCACGCCAACTGCCGCCTTTGGGGATTATGGACGGTGCTCGCCGGGCAAAGGGTAAGGTGATTCATGAATTGGGGATACTGGCTTTTTTTACTAAGCGGTTTGGCTTTGGGCGCGGTGCTGGGTTGGATGGTCCACAAGGCCCGTTCCGGGGCCCGCATTGCCCAGGGGGAGATGGCTTGGCAGGCGGAGCAATCCACCCTGCAGGAGCGACTGCGTGGCCTGGAACTGCATCAGGAGCAACTGCAGCAGGAGATTGCTGGTCTGCGGCAGGAGCGGGAGCTTTTGCAGAGCGCGTTGCGCGCTGAAGGGGCGGCCCGGGCTGCGGCGGCTGCGGAGGCGGCCCGTCTACCTGCCATGGAGGCCGCATCGGCGGAGCGCTCGGCGGCGTTGGCCGATCTGCAGCGCCGCCATGCGGAGTTGGCGGAGCGACTGGAGCAGGAGCGGCGCAGCAGCGCCGATAAGCTGGCCTTGCTGGATGAGGCGCGGCAAAAGCTGGCCGATGCCTTTCAGGCCCTTTCGGCGGATGCCTTGCGGCAAAACAATCAATCCTTTTTGGCTCTCGCCGGCGAGAACCTCAAGCGTTTTCAGGAGGGTGCAAGCAGCGAACTGGAACAGCGCCGCCTCGCGGTGGACCAACTGGTGCAGCCCATCCGCGAGTCCCTGGCCAAAGTGGACGGCAAGTTGGCCGACCTGGAGAGGGAAAGACTGTCCGCCTACAGCGGTCTCAAACAGCAACTCACGGATCTCGCGCAAGTGCAGATCCCGCAACTGCGTGCCGAGACCCAGAGCCTCGTCAAGGCCCTCCGTCAGCCGGCGGCGCGGGGGCGCTGGGGCGAGATGCAGCTCAAGCGGGTGGTGGAAATGGCGGGGATGCTGGAATATTGCGATTTCGTCGAGCAGGAGAGCAGCACGGATGGGGAGCGTCGCCAGCGCCCTGATCTGGTGGTGCGTCTCCCCGGCGGGAAACAGATCGTGGTGGATGCCAAGGTACCCCTGGATGCCTATCTCGAAGCCAGCGAACTGGATGATGAACAGCAGCGCAAGGCACTCTTGCGCAAGCATGCCCTGCAGTTGCGCAATCATCTGGGTCAGTTGGGGCGCAAGGCCTACTGGGAGCAATTCCAGCCGAGTCCCGAGTTTGTGGTGCTCTTCGTGCCCGGAGAGGTCTTTTTCAGCGCGGCCTTGCAGGAAGACCCCAGCCTTATCGAGTACGGCGTCGACCAAAAGGTAATCACCGCCACCCCCACCACCCTCATCGCCCTCCTGCGCGCCGCTTCCTACGGCTGGCGCCAGGAAGCATTGGCCCGCAACGCCGCCGAGGTGGCGGATCTGGGCAGGCTTTTGTACGAGCGCATTGCCACCCTGGCGGAGCACTGGACCCGGGTGGGCAAATCCCTGGGACAGACGGTGGAGGCCTACAATAAGTCGGTCGGGGCGCTGGAGGGTCGGGTGCTGGTCACGGCCCGCCGTTTCCGTGACCTGCGCGCCGCCCCCGCCGATGCCGAATTGAGTGAGGCCGCACCCGTGGAGCGTAGTCCGCGCATCCTCAGCGCGCCGGAACTGCTGGCTGGGGAGGCCGGCGCATCACCTTCCTTGCCGGATTGATGACTTTGCGGGCTACGCCTTACACTCCCCGACCAGCAGTTGACGCTCGAAGGAAGGCCCTCGACTCCGTAGGGGAGCGGGACGGGCGCACGGTCCGTCGCTTTTACCGGGCAACCCCGCGGGGTGCCGCGTTCTTGCTGCGGCCAAGCAGAAGGTCCAGCGATTGTTTGGGGAACTGTTCCATGAGCCGTGACCTACCGAGGAGGGCTGTATCGGCCGAGCCAGATCGGGTTTCTGGCCGGGCTACGCCGTACCGCCTGGGGCGACTTCACCGCGCCCTCCGCGTTTCTCATCAGCGCCCTGGGCGGGCGTCCTTGGGATTCGTCGCAGGGGGTCTTCGGCAGCCTTGAAATGCACCTGTGCTTGGCGGGTATCTGGACGGTTTCCCCGGTTACTGGATTAGCCCGAGCGGGATTTTGCATAACCATGTTTTACGAACAATCGCTTAACGGGGTATCCGGCCGGGGCAATGGGATGCTGCAAGTGTGCTGGCCCGCATCCCGATATCTGCGCCACCGGGGTGTCGCCATGCCCGAGAACTTTTTCGAGGAAGCGGCGCGGCTTAGGAGCCCATGAGCGGACTTTTCGCTGGCATATCGAGCGCGCTAGGAGGATGGGGGTCTGGATGGTCTGGTAGACCGGCGTCTGCCTCAGGGTTCGCAGCGGCGTACGCGTGTGCGGCCGGCACGCCGGGGCGGCACAGCCCTTCTTTCCGGTTCATCTCACGAATGCCTTTCTCAGCTCCGCCGGGGCGACCAGCAGCAGGGCCAGCGTTGCGGACACAATGAGATCGGCAGGCGCCAGCGGTGCAAAGCGCAGCGCCTCGCGCAACGGCGGCAGGTAAATAGTGAGCAGCAGGAAGCCGGTCGCCGCCACCCCCCACAGGTTCATCACCGGGTTGGCGAACAGGCCATGGCGGACGATCCAGTGGCGGTCGCTGCGCGAGATGAAGGCGAGCGCCACGTGCCCCACCATCCAAGCGGCGAAGGCGCAGCCCTGCACCGCCACAGGCGGCAGTTCGCGCCAGATTGCCCAGCCGTAGGCCGCCATCACCGCGGCGAACAGCAGCCCGCCCTTGAACAGGATGATGCGTACGGCGGAGGTATCGATCAACGCCGCAGCGGCGCTGCGCGGCTGACGGCTGGCGATGTCGGCTTCGGCCGGCTCGGCCACGAAGCCCGCCGACGCGGCCAGATCCATGAACAACTCCAGCAGGATGATCTGGATCGGCGAGAACGGCAGCGGCAGCCCGGCCAGCACCGGCAGCAGGAAAATCGCGATCAGCCCGACCTTGACCGCAAGGTAATAGTTGACGCCCTTGCGCAGGTTGTCGAAAAAATGCCGGCCCTCGAACACGCCGCGAGCCAGCGTCGCGTAGTTGTCGTCGGCCAGCACCGCCTGCGCCGCCTCCTTGGCCACATCGGTGCCCTTGATGCCCATGGCGACGCCGACATCGGCGGCCTTGAGCGCCAGTGCGTCGTTGACTCCGTCGCCGGTTACCACCACCACCTCGCCGTTCCTTTGCAGCGCCACGACCAGCCGGTACTTGTGCTGCGGCGTCGCGCGAGCGTAGACCGAAACCTCGCGCACCGCCTGGGCGAGCGCCGTATCGTCGAGGCGATCCAGTTCTTCGCCGGTGAGCACCCGATCAGCCGCGATGCCGACCTCGCGGGCAATGGCGGCGGCTGTGGCGGGATAGTCGCCGCTCACCATCAGCGTGCGGATACCGGCGCCGGCTACCTGCGCAAGCGTCTCCCTGACGTCGGCGCGCGGCGGATCGGCGAAGCTGATGAGACCCACGAGTTCGAGGTCCTGCTCAAGTTCATCGAGCGGTCGTCCGGCCTCCCGTGCGTCCAGCGCGCGGGTGGCCGTCGCGACGCAGCGGCGGCCCTGCCCGGCTTCGCTTTCCAGTTGCTCGCGCAGCACCGGGGGCACCTCGCGGCAGCGGGCAAAGATTTCCTCCGGCGCACCGGTCAGGTGGAGGCGCAGCCCGTCCTGGTGCCGCCACAGCACGGCCTTGCTGCGCCGACCGTCACCGGGATGGCGCAGACCCAGGATGTCGCCCTGGGGCGCGGCGGCGCCGAGGGCGCGGGCGCGCTCCAGCACGGCCTGCTCCAATGTGTCCGGCACTTCGGGCGAAACCGTGCCGAGCGCGGCGGCGAGCACCGCCCGTTCCTGTTCCCGTGGGTAAACCGCCATTACCCGCATGCGGCTTTCGGTCAGTGTGCCGGTCTTGTCGGTGAGGATGACCGTGGCATCGCCGAGTGTCTCCGCGGCGCGCAGGCGCTTGACCAAGAACTTCTGCCGCGACAGGCGAAAGGAACCGAGCCCCAGCACCATGGTGATGATGATGGGCAGTTCCTCGGGAATGGTGGCAAAGGCCAGCGACAGGCCGGTGAGGATCATTTCGTGGAAGGCGCCGCCGCGGGCGATGCCGATCAGCGGAATGGCGACCGAGAAAAACACCGCCACCCACACCAGCTTGCCGGCCAGCGCCTTCATCGCCAGTTGCAGCGGCGTCTTGGGCGGTTTCACTACCCCAAGCTGCGCGGCCATCTGGCCGAGCCGGGTTGCTCCTCCGGTGGCGGTCGCCTCGGCCTCACCTTCGCCCGTCGCCACCACGGTGCCGGCATAGACCGCATCGCCCGCGACCTTTTCCGCCGCCAGGGATTCGCCGCTGAGCGCCGCCTCATCGACGCCGAGATTGACGGTGGAAATGAGATTGGCATCGGCCGCCAGCCGCGTGCCGGGCAGCAAGAGCAGCACATCGCCCGGCACCACCGTCTCGGTATCGACCATCACCGCCTGGCCGGCGCGCCGCACCCGCGCCTTGGGCGCGGCGATGCGTTCCAGCGCGGCGATGGCACGCTTGGCACGGAACTCGTTGCCCACCTCGGTGGCCACCAGCAGCAGGATCACCACGAAGATGGTCAGCGCATCGCCGAGCCCGCCCCACAGGCTGTAGAAGACGCCCACCACCAGCAAGAGCAGGATCATCGGCTCGCGGATTTCCTCGGCGGCGATCGCCCAGAAGCGCACCGGGGCCGGCGTGAACAAGCGGTTTGGCCCGAAGCGGGCGAGGCGGGCTTGGGCTTCTTCGGGGGTGAGTCCTTGGGCTCCGGTCGGGTTCATGACCTTTTCCTCAATGGTTTGGGTTCAGGCCATAGCCTATACCGAAGAAATGCTTGTTCAACGATCTGCATCGATACTGATTAGGTACAGGTGATGGCGATATGATCAGCCGGTCGGCGATATCGCTCATGTAACAGGTACCGGAGTTTATGACAAGCCGATCCAGAAAGGTATTGATGGCGTCTCCTGTCTCTTTCCTAATCCCTTGAGGACTTTGGTCTTCAGGGGATCTATATTGTGGAAAAGAAATCTTCTCGAAACCATATTTCTGGGTCCTTGCGTAAACCTTCCGGAAAATCTCAAACCCGATGATCCGGCGCCAGTGCGCACGGGTGGGCCGGATCGCCAACCTCCACCTGCAAGGTGGGGTGATCGATGCGAAAGCGCGTCTGCAATTCATTGCCGATCCGGTTCAGGAACACGTCGCCTGGGTAGCCGTTGGGCATGACCAGATGCGCGGTCAGCGCCGTTTCGGTGGTGCTCATGGCCCAGATGTGCAGGTCATGTACCGCCGTCACGTCTGGCAGGGCGGCGAGATAGGCGCGTACCGCCTGGGTTTCGATCCCCTCGGGCACGCCGTGCAGGGCCAGGTTGAGGGAATCCCTCAGCAAGCCCCAGGTGGCGATCACGATCACCGCGCTGATGAGCAGGCTGACCGCGGGATCCAGCCAGAACCAGCCGGTAAACAGCATCCCGATCCCCGCCAGGACCACCCCGAGCGATACGGCGGCATCGCTCGCCATGTGCAGAAACGCCGCCCGGATATTCAGATCGCCCTTGCGCCCCGCCATGAAGAGCAGGGCAGTCCCGGTATTGATCGCCACTCCGAAGGCTGCGACGCCAATGACAATGCCGCTTGCCACGGGCGTGGGATGCAGCAGGCGCTGGATCGCTTCCCCAGCGATCCCGCCAGTCACCACCAACAGGAATACGGCATTGGCCAGGGCCGCCAGAATAGACGAGCTGCGCAGCCCGTAGGTAAAGCGCGCCGAGGGCCGGCGGCGGGCCAGGGCAGTGGCGCCCCAAGCCATGAGCATGCCCAGGACGTCGCTCATGTTATGTCCGGCATCCGCCAGCAAGGCCAAGGAATGTCCAATCACCCCGAACACGGCCTCAGCCAGCACGAAGCTCAGGTTGAGCGCCACCCCGATGGCAAAGGCGCGACCGTAGTCCGCCGGACCGTGGGCATGGCTATGCCCATGCGCGTGGGTATGCTGGTGACCAGCGGTATGGCCGGCATGGTCATGAGGGTCGTGTGCCATACATCATCCTTTCCCGCAAAAATCCGAATGAATTGCCATTAAAAACCTTATAGTCACTATATGGTCAAGGATTTATATTATTCTTTTTGGGGGATGATATGCGAAAAGGTGCGAGCGGCGGTGAGATTTTCCAAAAGGATGCTGATGCGGTTGGTGCCGTTTGCGGTGATGGGTCGAGGCCAACGAAGATGAGCACCGGCAAGGTCAGCATGGATCCAGCGCCGGCCAGGACATTGATGAACCCGGCACCCATTCCGGCGGCGAACAATGCAGGGAGGAGCCGCCATAATCCCCCACGCTGGCGTTGACGTGCAAGGGGTCTGTGCGTTCAACGCGGACATGATAGGTTTGTAGTTGCATCTGTATCCGCCTGGTCTTTGCTTGTTTCTGCAGACCGGGAAGCGGGTAGTCTTCGCGCTATCGGGGATGCCAGCGTTTCCAATCTCGGGAATCACGACGCCCCGTCGCGCATTCACGCGGTTTCCCCCTGATCTGGCATAATACTGCTTGGGCCTGGCTTTAGGTATCGACGAATCGCTGCGGCTGATGTTCGCCCCTCGCTGAGGCCGCCGGACCTTTCAGGGCCGGCTTTCGCCAAGAAAGAAGCGATACGCGGGATTGGTTGTTTCTTCCACGTGGGGATAGCCCAGACGCTCCAGGAAACGGCCGAAGGCCGGCAAATCCCCATCCCCCACTTCGATCCCTACCAGCACGCGGCTGAAATCCACACCATTGTTGCGGTAGTGAAAGAGACTGATATTCCAGTGGCCGCCCAGCTTGTCGAGGAATTCCATCAACGCGCCGGGCCGTTCGGGGAATTCAAAACGGTACAGGCGCTCATCCCGGGCCTCCGGGGCGTGCCCGCCCACCATATGGCGGATATGGAGCTTGGCCATCTCGTCGTCGCTGAGATCCAGGGCCTCGTGCCCTTCCTGGCGCAGGTGTTCGAGGAGGGTCGCCGCATCGCTGCGGTCACGGATGGCGACTCCTACGAAAATGTGGGCCTGGGCGCGGCCGTGCAGGCGATAGTTGAACTCCGTGATGACGCGCTGGCCGATGGCGGCGCAGAAGGCGCGAAAGGCGCCGGGGCGCTCGGGAATAGTGACGGCAAAGAGCGCTTCGCGCGCTTCCCCCAGTTCGGCCCGCTCGGCAATGAAGCGCAGCCGGTCGAAATTCATGTTGGCACCGGAGAGGATGGCAACCCAGGCGCCGCCCCGGCTTTCCCGCTCTGCCGCAAAGCGCTTGAGCCCGGCCACCGCCAGTGCTCCGGCCGGCTCCATGACCGAGCGGGTCTCGTCGAAGACGTCCTTGATGGCCGCGCAGATTTCGTCGTTGCTCACCCGCACGATCTCATCCACATGCTCGCGGCAGAGGGGAAAGGTGTGACGGCCGACTTCACGCACCGCCACTCCGTCGGCAAAGATGCCCACCTGTTCCAGACGCACCCGCCGGCCGGCGGCCAGGGACTGGTACATGGCGTCTGCCTCGAAGGGCTCGACGCCGATGATCAGGACATCGGGCAGAATGGCTTTGAGAAAGGCGGCAATGCCGGCAATGAGGCCGCCGCCGCCGATGGGGACGAAGACCGCTTCCAGTCCGCTGCCCCTTTGCCGCAGGATCTCGGCGCCGACAGTACCCTGGCCGGCAATGACCAAAGGATCGTCGAAGGGATGGATGAATACCATGCCCGTGCTTTCCACCAGTTTTTCGCAATGGGCCTGGGCATCGGAGTAGCTGTCGCCCTGCAGCACCACCTCGGCACCGAAGGCCCGCACTGCGGCCACCTTGATCTCCGGCGTCGTCTGGGGCATGACGATGACGGCGCGGATGCCCAGCCGCTGGGCGGAAAAGGCGACGCCCTGGGCATGGTTGCCGGCGCTGGCGGTGATTACGCCCCGCGCCTGTTCCTCCGGCGAAAGCTGCGCGATCTTGTTGTAGGCGCCGCGCAGCTTGAAGCTGAAGATGGGCTGCAGATCCTCGCGTTTGAAGAGGATGCTGCGGCCCAGCCGCTGACTGAGTTTGGGCGCCGCTTCCAGGGGCGTTTCCCGGGCTACGTCATAGACGCGGCTGCAGAGCACCTCACGCAGGAGGTTTTTCATGGCCTTCCTGGCTCGGTGCTAAGGGATTCATCAATAGGCGGAAGCTCCCCATGTCCTCGGCCAGCGCGGCAATGGCCTTGCTTTCCATGGCCTCGTAGCGGGTCAGGATCTCTTCTCCCAGGGCAGTGAGTTGCGCCCCTCCGCCATGGCTGCCGCCCGTGGCCGTACTCACCAGAGGCCCGACGAAGCAATGATTCATGGTGTCCACCAGCAGCCAGGCGCGGCGATAGCTCATGTTCATGGCCCGTGCCGCAGCCGATATGGACCCGTGGGCACGAATATAGCGCAGCAGATCGGCCTTCCCGGGTCCAATGGCGATGGCCTGGCCGAGAAGGACCCGCAGGCGGGGTTGAACTGGTTCATTCATGGCTGGGCGATGCTCTCAAAGTAGGCAAGGAGGGCATGGGGCAACCATTGAAGCCGGCCCGGGAAAGGACCATCCACAAAGCCGACATGGCCACCATGGGCCGGGAAGCAAGGGGTGATGGCCGGACTGAGGGATGAGGCGCGAATGGCGCTGATGGGCACGATGGGGTCATCCTCGCTGTTCAAAAGCAGCGTGGGCACCAGGATGTATTGCAGCCATGATGCCGCCGATGCTTGTTGCCAATACCTATCCGCTCCGGAAAAACCGTGGACGGGTGCCGTAAAACATTCATCAAAGCTATGCAAGTCAGCGGCCGCTAGCACTTTCTTCCAGTCGGCCATACCCGGATGCAGCCGCCGATAGCGGCGAGCCGATCGCTTCAACTGTTTCAGAAAGTAACGACTATACAAGATCCCCAGGCCTTGCTCCAGCGCCGCAGCGGTGGCGACCAGATTCACCGGTGCGCAAACGGCGGCGGCCCCTTGCAGGATGGCCTGCCCATCGCCTCCGGTCTCACCGAGATATTTAAGCAGGGCATTGCCCCCCAGGGAAACGCCGATGGCGAAGCGCGGCACCGTGGGATTTTGCGTGGCGATGCGCGCCAGGACCCAGGCGATCTCGGCGCTGTCCCCTGCGTGATAGGCACGGGGCAGCAGATTATCCAAGCCGCCGCAGCCACGGAAGTTGACCCAGTAGCCGCGCCATCCCCGTGCGCGTAAAAGCGCCGCCAGGGGGGCGGCGTAGTGACCGGACGAACTGCTCTCCAGGCCGTGGAAAAGGGTGACGACGGGGGCCCCTGGCGGCCCATCCAGACAGTCTACGGCAATGCGATCCCCGTCGGGAGTGGACCAGATTTCACGGCGCAGGGAAATCTTCGGGCGCGGCGCGAAAAAAGCGGCCCACACCGTTTGCTCGTGCCCTCCGGGAAGCCAGCGTGGGGGATGGAAATCCGGCACTGCGCAGGTGGTCAATCAGTCTTCGATGTAGGCGTCGTGAGCCTTCAGGTAGGCCTCAAGATCCGCAATGCAACTGCCGCAACCGCTCCCGCAGCCGGCATGGACCATGATCAACTCCATGAATGGGAGAGGGTTGGCGCGTTGGCGTTCGAGGATCTCCTGAAAAGTGGCGGCCGAACAGCAACAATAGGGGCTGTCGTCGACTTCCTGGGGCTCGGCGGACATGGTCGGAACCTTTGCTCGGTGGAAAAAAAGAGGACTGATACATTAGTCATTGCGCGGGCGTGGTGCAAGGGCATGGTTTTTTATGGCCTGATAGCTCATCCAAGTTTATTGGGGAGCGGCCTCGTCAGCGTGAGGGTTGAAGGAGGGCAAGGGCTGGCTGGCGATCTTGCGGGGGTGTGCCGGTTCCCGGGTGTCGAAGGCGACGAGGGCCCCGCGGCACTGGCGAGCCCGCTCCGGCAACTATTAAATCTGGCTATAAAATAGGTGTATAATGAATATTAGATTGACGCCTTGATTTGCATGGCCTGCGGGGCATCTTGATTCGCCCCGGAGGGGCGGGCTAGGATGCCTGTCATAAAAAGTTCATGGAATCGTCGCACTATTGTCATATGGATGAGTCAAACTACAAAAGTTTTGCTATTCCCTCGGACGGAGAGCCTTTGCATGTTCAGCACTCAGCACCATGGCAGCACAGACCGCGTGTCCAGTAAAGCATCCCGATCACTGCGTATCTATCTGGCACGTCAGCAGGATGAAATAGAGGCGGCGCAGCGTTTGCGCTATCTCGTCTTCAGCGCCGAATATGCGGCCCAGCTCAGCGGGCGTCCGGGCCTGGACGAAGACGAGTATGATCCCTTCTGTGAGCACCTCATCGTCGAAGACGAAGCCCGCCAGGAGGTGGTGGGAACTTATCGCCTTTTTTTGCCCGAACAGGTGGCACGGGTGGGGCGGTATTACGCGGAAACCGAGTTTGACATCGGACGCCTGCTCAACATGCCCGCGCGTGTCATGGAACTGGGGCGTTCCTGCGTTCACCCCGACTACCGCCAGGGTGCGGTCATTGCCCTGCTGTGGTCGGGCCTGGCGGAGGCCATGGCGATGTGGGACATCGACTATCTCATGGGTTGCGCCAGTATCCACAGCACCGATGGGGCGGCATTGGGTGCCTTGTATCATAGCCTCGCGGACCGCCTCACGACTCCCGAGCAGCGCGCTTTTCCCTTGCGCTCCGTACCCGGTTTTGATCCCCGGGCACAGGTGGAGCCGGTCTCCCTGCCCAGCTTGATCAAGGGCTATCTGCGGGCTGGTGTGCGCATTGGCGGTGAGCCCTATTGGGATCCCCAATTCCACTGCGCGGATTTTTTCATGTGGTGTGAATCCCGCTTGATCACACCGCGTTATCAGCAGCGCTTTTTAGAGCCGGTGGATAGCCGCAAATGAGGGTGCGGAAAAAGATCGGTGCCGATGTGCTGGTGTCCTATCCCGGACGGCGTTGGCGCCGTTCGGGCCCCAATCCATTGCGGCGCCTCTGGCGCGTGCCCGGATTATTGCTGCATTTGGTCGTGGCTTACCCCCTGGCGGTATGGACCTGCCGGGGCAAAGTCGCACCCGACGCCCTGAGCTACCGCGCCTTTGCCTGGTGGAGCCGGCAGGCCATGCGCATCCTGGGCCTGCGCCTGCGGATGGACGGGATCGTCCCCGCAAAGCCGGCCCTGGTGGTGGGGAATCATGTCTCCTACCTGGATATTCTCGCCCTTTCCACTCTCATTCCGGGGCGCTTTGTCGCCAAGAAGGAAATGCGCGGCTGGCCATTTTTCGGCATCATGGGCGTTTGGCTCGGCACGCTCTTCATCGATCGAAGTGATGCGCGGGCGAGTCAGCGCGTGATTCATGATGCGGCGGGTATCCTGCGGGACGGTACGCCGGTCATCCTCTTCCCCGAAGGCACCACCAGCGATGGCCGCGGCGTGGGCGAATTCTTTGCTGCGCCCTTCGAGGCGGCCCGCGAGGCGCATGTGGACACCGTTCCGGTGGCCCTGCGCTATGAGGATGTCCTGCACCCAGGGCAGGCCGATCAACGCTGTCCCTTTGTGGGCGATGATAGCCTCCTGGGCCATCTCTGGCGGCTGACGGCGGCGGCGCCGCTCACTTTGCGGGTGGAGTTTTTGCCGGCCTTGGCGCCGACCCTCAAGCGCCGGGAACTGGCTGGGGAGGCTAGGGCGGCCATCGTCCAGGCGCTGCAGCGGATGGAGCAGGGGGCGCCCGTCACCTATCTCAACCCCAGACGCGCCCATCCCATCCGCGCAGCGTGGTCAGCCTGGCGGAGCAAGCACGGGGCCTGAACCGGGCCTAGGAACGACGGTATTGGTGGACGGTATCCACCAGGAGGGCCACATGCTCCGGCGGCGTCTGCGGGGTGAGTCCATGGCCCAGGTTGAAGATATGACCACCACCCGCGCCATAGCCGTCCAGAATGCTGATGGCTTCCTGAGCAATCAGGTCCGGCTGTCCGTAGAGGGCGATGGGGTCCATGTTGCCTTGCAGCGCGACCCGATCGCCGATGCGTTGCCGGGCGATGCCCAGTTCCACGGTCCAGTCCAGGCCGATGACATCGGCCCCACTGTCGGCCATGGCTTCCAGCCAGCCGCCTCCACCCTTGGTAAAGAGGATGACCGGGACGCGCCGGCCTTCGGCTTCCTTGTGCAGGGCAGCCATGACCTGGCGCATGTAAGCGAGGGAGAAGGCTTCATAGGCGCGGGTGCTGAGGGTGCCCCCCCAGGTATCGAAGATCATGATGGCCTGGGCGCCTGCGGCAATCTGCGCGTTGAGATAGAGGGCCACGGCCTCGGCCAGGAGGCCGAGCAGACGATGGAGGAGGCCCGGGTCGCTATAGAGCATGCCCTTGATCTGGACGAAATCGCGGCTGCCCTTGCCTTCCACCATGTAGCAAGCCAGGGTCCATGGACTGCCGGCAAAGCCGATGAGGGGCACGCGACCGCCCAACTCGCGGCGAATCATGCGCAGGGTGTCGCCGACAAAACGTAGGTCCGTTTCTGGATCGGGGATGCCGAGACGCTCGATATCGGCGCGGCTGCGCAGGGGGCGCTCGAATACCGGTCCCTCGCCCTCCACGAAATGCAGGCCCAGTCCCATGGCGTAGGGGATGGTCAGGATATCGGAAAACAGGATGGCGGCATCCAGCGGAAAGCGGTCCACGGGCTGCAAGGTGACCTCACAAGCCAGTTCCGGCGTGGTGCAAAGGGTGAGGAAATCCCCGGCCCTTGCACGTGCCGCGCGATACTCGGGGAGATAGCGTCCTGCCTGCCGCATGAGCCAGATGGGCGTGTAGGGCGTCGCTTCGCGCTCGCAGGCGCGCAGGAAGGTATCGTTCTGCAAGGGACTATGCACGCGCTCTATACTCCAAGATAATTAAGGATGCCGTTGGCGGCACGCCGCCCTTCATCCACGGCGGTGACCACCAGATCGGAGCCGGTACGCATATCCCCACCGGCAAAGACCCGTGGGTTGCTGGTCTGGAACTGGGCATTGGTCATGACCCGCCCCCGTTCATCAAGGCGGATACCGTGCTCGGCAAACCACGGGGCCGGCGACGGATCAAAGCCGAAAGCGATGATGACGACGTCGGCGGCCAGGACCTGCTCGGAGCCCGCCACCATCTCCGGATGGCGGCGTCCACGGGGATCGGGATCGCCGAGGCGGGTTTCCACGAGGCGAACACCGCTAACGGTGTCCTTGCCGAGGATTTCCAGCGGCTGGCGATTGAAGAGGAAATGGACGCCTTCCTCGCGGGCATTGGCCACCTCCCGCCGGGAGCCGGGCATGTTCTCCTCATCCCGCCGGTAGGCGCAGGTTACCTGCACGGCGCCTTGGCGGATGGCGGTGCGTAGGCAATCCATGGCCGTATCGCCGCCCCCCAGCACCACCACCCGCTTGCCGGCAAGGTCGACATAGGGGGTGAGCGGGTCGGGGAGACCCATGAGTTGGCGGACATTGCCGATGAGATAGGGGAGCGCCTTGATCACGCCCTCCAGACCTTCTCCGGGGAAGCCCCCTTCCTTGGCGGCATACGTACCCATGCCGAGGAAGACGGCGTCGTAGTCGGCCAGCAATTGGCTCATGCTGAGGTCTTTGCCGATCTCGGTGTTGAGCTGAAAACGCACCCCCATGTCTTCCAGGAGTTGAGCGCGCCTGGCGATGACGGCCTTTTCCAGCTTGAAGGGGGGGATGCCGAAGGTCAAGAGACCGCCGACGGCGGGGTAGCGGTCGAAGACCAGTACCTCGGTACCGGCGCGGTTGAGAATGTCGGCGCAGCCCAGACCCGCCGGTCCGGCGCCGACGATGGCGACCCGTTTGCCATTGGCGGCCCGCCGGGGGGCTTCGGGATGCCAGCCGCGGCCAATGGCCTCTTCGGTGATGAAGCGCTCCAAATGACCGATGGTCACGGCCCCATAGCCGTCATTGAGGGTGCAAGCCCCTTCGCAGAGGCGATCCTGGGGGCAGATGCGCCCGCAGATTTCCGGCAAGGTGTTGGTCTCGTGGGACATGGCCGCCGCTTCCTCGATGCGGTTCTCGACGATGAGCTGCAACCAGTTGGGGATGTAGTTATGGACCGGACACTTCCATTCACAATAGGGGTTGCCGCAATGCAGGCAGCGATCCGCCTGCAGACGGGCGCTACCGAGGTCAAAGCCCGTGTAGAGCTCGCGGAATTCGTGACGACGCTGCTCCGCATCCAGTTTTTCCGGATCCTTGCGGGGGCCTTCGATGAAAGAAAAATGGCTCATGCTATCCTCAATGGCGACCGCTGTCGCTTAACTCGCTTCTTCGAGCAGGACATCCAGCCGGGCGGCCTTGGGCGCCACCAACCAGACATCGCGCAGAAACTCTGCCCAATGCTGCAACAGGTCTTCGGCATGGCGGCTGTTGGTTGCGGCGCTGTGAGCCTCCAGGTGGCGGCGCAGCAGACCTTCATAGCCCGCCATGGCCTCGGTATCGATACGGTGGTAGTTCACCAGTTCCCCATTGACGAGGTCGGGGAATTGCCGTTGCCGATCCCAGACGAAGGCAAGACCGCCGGTCATGCCGGCGCCGAAGTTGACGCCCAACTCACCCAGCATCACCACCTGACCTCCGGTCATGTATTCGCAGGCATGATCGCCCGCCCCCTCGATGACGGCGATGGCCCCGGAGTTGCGCACGGCAAAGCGCTCGCCCGCCCGCCCGGCGGCATAGAGGCGGCCGCCCGTAGCGCCGTAGAGACAGGTGTTGCCGACGATGGCCGAGTCCTGGCTGGCGTAGGTCACCCCTTCGGGCGGAGCGATGATCAGGGTGCCGCCGTTCATGGCCTTGCCGACGTAATCATTGGCATCGCCATGGAGGCGCATCCGCATTCCCTGCACGCAGAAGGCGCCGAAGGACTGCCCGGCGGTCCCATGGAAGTCCACTTGCACACAGTCCTCCGCCAGGCCGTTATTGCCATAACGGCGAGCGATTTCTCCCGCCAGGCGGGCGCCGATGGAACGGTTCACGTTGCGGATCGGATAATGCAGATGGGTGACGATGCGATTTTCGAGGGCAGGCATGGCGTCCGCCACCATGCGCTCGGCCAGTTCCCCACGGTCGAAGGCGGGATTGCGGTCCAGGGTATGGGTATTGCTGTCGGCGTGCTCCAGGGCGGCATTGAAGAGCAACGGCCGTAGATCCAGATGCTCCTGCTTGCTGGTCTGGGCGCCACCCACCTGTAAATGCCCGGTGGCGCCCACCAGATCGTCAAAACGCTGGATACCGAGGCCCGCCATGAGTTCCCGTGTTTCCTGGGCGACGAAGCGGAAGTAGTTGATGACCATCTCGGGCAAGCCGATGAAATGCTTGCGCAGGGTCTCATCCTGGGTGGCTATGCCCGTGGCGCAATTGTTGAGATGGCAGATGCGCAGATACTTGCAGCCCAGGGCGATCATGGGAGCGGTGCCGAAGCCGAAGCTCTCGGCTCCCAGGAGGGCACCCTTGACCACATCCAGGCCGGTCTTGAAACCGCCGTCCGCCTGCAGCCGCACCCGGTGGCGCAGATGGTTGCGGCGCAGCGTGACCTGGGTCTCGGCAAGGCCCAACTCCCACGGCGATCCGGCATATTTCACTGAACTCAAAGGACTCGCACCGGTGCCGCCGTCATAGCCGGCAATGGTGATACGATCGGCATAGGCCTTGGCCACACCGGCGGCGATGGTCCCCACCCCCGCTTCCGACACCAGCTTCACGGAGACATAGGCCGCGGGATTGACCTGCTTGAGGTCGAAGATGAGTTGCGCCAGGTCTTCGATGGAGTAAATGTCGTGGTGCGGCGGCGGGCTGATCAGCGCCACCCCTTCCTTGGCATAGCGCAGGCGGGCGATGATCCCGGTGACCTTGTGACCGGGAAGCTGACCGCCTTCACCGGGTTTGGCCCCCTGCGCCACCTTGATCTGCAACTCTTCGGCGTTGACGGCGTACTCCGGGGTCACCCCAAAGCGGCCGGAGGCGATCTGCTTGATCTTGCTGACTTTGTTGTTGTGATAGCGGGCGGGATCCTCGCCGCCTTCGCCCGAATTGGAGCGGCCGCCAATGGTGTTCATGGCGATGGCGAGGGCTTCGTGGGCCTCGGGAGACAAAGCCCCGAGGCTCATGGCCGCTGTATCGAAACGCGGGGTGATGGCCTCGATGGGCTCTACTTCGTCAAGGGGAATGGCCTGGCTCGGACGAAGCTGCAAAAGATCCCGGAGATTGGTGACCGGGCGTTGATTGACCAATCCGGAAAAGACCTGATAGTCCTCATAACGTCCGGTCTTGACGGCATGCTGCAGGGAGCGCACCACGTCGGGATGGTAGGCATGATATTCGCCGCCGTTCACATACTTCAGCAGCCCCCCCACCGGCAACGCCTTGCGCGGCAGGAAGGCGTCGCGCACGAGGCCGCGAACGTCGTTTTCGACATGGGCGAAACTGGCGCCTTCAAGCCGCGACACCGTCCCCTTGAAGCAGCGTTCCACCACCCGCCGATCCAGGCCCAAGGCCTCGAAGAGCTGGCTGCTGCGATAGGAGGCGAGGGTAGCGATGCCCATCTTGGAGAGGATCTTGTACAGGCCCTTGTCGATGCCTTTGCGATAATTTTCCAGGGCCTTCTGCTCGGTTACGGGCTGGGAGAAGGCGTGGCGCTCCCGGAGGCTGCGGATGATGGCATAGGCTAGGTACGGATAGACGGCCGTAGCCCCGTAGCCGAAGAGGGTGGCGAAGTGGTGCGGATCGCGGGCATGGGCGGTGGCGGCAATGAGATTGCAGCGGGTGCGCAAGCCTGCTTCGATCAGGGCATGGTGCACCGCTCCCACTGCCATCAGGGCGGGGATGTAGAGGCGGTCGCGATCCAGGGCGTGATCGGAGAGCACCAGGATCACATCGCCATGCCGCACGGCGTCCAGGGCGGCCATGCTGAGGGCCTCGATGGCGCCTTCCAGGGTATTGTCGGCGGCCGAATAGGTGAGGTCAAAGATGTGGGCACGGAACTGCGCTTCGGAACGGTTGGTCAGGGCCAGAAAGGCCTGGTCGGACAGGATTGGCGAGTGGACCTCGATGCGCTGGGCGAATTCGGGCCGTTCCTCGAAAAGGTTGCTCTCGGCACCAAAGACCGTGTTCAGGGACATCACCAGGGCCTCGCGCAGGGGGTCGATGGGCGGATTGGTGACCTGGGCGAATTGCTGACGGAAATAATCGGCGATATGCCGCGGCTGGGTGGAGAGAACGGCTACGGGCGTGTCGTCGCCCATGGAGCCAACGGCCTCCTGTCCGCCTTCGGCCAGAATGCGAATGACCTGGTCTTCTTCTTCGAAAGAGACCCCAAACGCCTTTTCGCTGGTGAGAAGGTCGTCCACCGCCATGGCCGGCCGGTTTTCCGCATCGCTGGTATCGAGATGCACGGCATGGCTTTCCAGCCACTGCCGGTAGGGATGGCTGGCCTTGATCCGGGCATCGATGGTGGCAGTGTCGAGAAATTCTCCGCTCTGCATATTGACGGCAATGATCTGCCCTGGCCCTACGCGCCCCTGAACGAGGATGTCGCGGTGGTCGTAATCAAAAACGCCGACCTCGGAGGCGATGTTGAGGATGCGTTCCTTGGTGATGACGTAGCGTGCCGGCCGCAGTCCATTGCGGTCCAGGGCACAGGCGGCGATGCGGCCGGTGTTGAGGACGAGGCCCGCCGGCCCGTCCCAGGCCTCCATGCGCATGCTGTGATATTCGTAAAAGGCGCGCAGCTCCGGGTCCATGTGCGGGAAATTGTGCCAGGCCGGGGGTACCAGCAAGCGTAGGGCCTTGAAGAAATCCATGCCGCCCTGGACCAGCAGTTCCAGCATGTTGTCGAGGCTGAAGGAGTCGCTGCCGCCGCCGACGGCAGGCAAGACCTCCGCCATGGGCAGGAGCGGCGTGGCAAGTTGCGCTTCCCGCGCCCTGGCCCAGATGCGGTTGCCCTGCACGGTATTGAGTTCGCCGTTGTGGGCGAGCATGCGGAAAGGCTGGCACAGACGCCATTCCGGCCAGGTATTGGTGGAAAAGCGCTGATGATAGGTGACCAGCGCCGAGGCACAGCGGGAGTCGCGCAGATCGGGGTAAAAATCCGGCAGGCGTTCGGGCATGACCAAGCCTTTATAGCCGATCACCTGGCTGGAGCAGGTGACGGCAAAAAAGCCCTCCGTGCCGGCAAAGCGTTTTTCCAGGCGGCGCCGGAGGCGATAGAGCAAGCGCTCGTGGGCATCGATATCGCCGTCTGCCGGCAGGTTGAGGAAGGCTTGCCAGACGCTGGGCAAGGCCGCCAGGGCTTCGGCACCGCAGGCATCGGGATCGGTGGGCACCGCGCGCCAACCCGCCAGGGTCAGGCCCAGATCAGCGGCTTCGTGCTGGAGGTGGTCCCGTATGGGGGCGGCGAGGGCGTCATCCATGGGCAGAAAAAACTGGGCGATGCCAAAGCGCTGGCCGAGGGTAAAGCCTGCTTCCGCGGCGATGGCGCGAAAAAAGCCCTCGGGCATCTGCAAAAGGAGGCCGCAGCCGTCACCGGTTTTGCCATCTGCGGCAACGGCGCCGCGGTGGGTGAGCCGGGCCAGGGAAGAGATGGCCGTGGCGACGATGTAATGACTGGCCTCGTTGTCCAATTGGGCAATGAGGCCAAAACCACAGGAATCGCGTTCAAATTCTGGAGAGTATAAACTTTGCGTCATTATCGTCACCTTGCTATCACGACGCCCTGCTGGCCTGGGGAAAAACAGGGCTGAGTAGTATAACCGTCTCTCCGGCAGCGTCAAAGGGGAGTGTTGACAGGGGAGTGGCGGCAGGAGTTCGTTTCGTTCTGGAAATGGTGGTTGCGGGGGGGGCAACTGCCATTTTAGCGGGAAACAACGAACCTGCTGTCCACGAAAAATATCGTAGGAGTGCGGCCCATGCCCTGATGACGGGGTGCGCACTTCAGGTCGACGATGGTGGTTTCCTGGCGAGGAGATCGCGGATTTCCCGGAGCAGGATGTTGTTGCGCAAGAGTAAAAAAGGGACGGCTAGCCACAAGAAACAGCCGAAAATCAGGAAAACGACGAGCAAGATTTCAAAACCTATGCTCAATCCCTGAAAAAATCCGTGGATGATCTGCATTGCTGGTCCTCACAACATGGATGGGAATCGTCCGGTACCTTCGGTCTGCCTTTTGCCCCCTGCTCACGCCTCGCCATGGGGGTCGAAGAGTCGGTCGTATTCGGCAATGGCAAAGCGGTCGGTCATGCCGGCGATATAGTCGGCCACCACCCGGGCGCGAGCGGCCTCATCGCCGCCAACAACCTGCATCCGGCGCTGATACTTGCCGGGCAAGAGGCGGGGATCGTCGAGGAGGGTGTTGAACAGGCGGCGCACCAGGCGTTTGGCCTTTTCCGCCTGCCGGTGAACCCGGGGATGACGGTAGAGCTGCTGATAGAGGAAACGCTTGAGGTCAGTGATTTCGCCGGCCATGGCATCGCTGTGGGCGGCAAGGGGGCTTGTTGCGGCACGGACATCGTCGCTGCTGGCCGGCTGCGCAGCGGCAATGCGTTGCCGCGTTGTTTCCACCAGGTCCGTGATCAGGTGATGGATGAGGCGTCGGCCCGTTTCGTGACGAAGCACGGTGGGGCTGGCACGGGGATAGCGCTCCTTCACCGCGGTGAAGATCCGCCCGTAGAGGGGTACATCGAGGAGCGCATCCAGCATCAGGAGACCGGCACGCAGGCCGTCGTCGATGTCGTGGTTGTTGTAGGCGATCTCATCGGCAAGATTGCTGACCTGGGCTTCCAGGCTGGGCTGGGTGCCCAGCAAAAAGCGCTCCCCCACGTCTCCCAGTTTCGCCGCCTTGCTTTTGCTGCAGTGCTTGAGGATGCCCTCGCGGGTCTCAAAGGTCAGGTTGAGGCCGGGAAAGTCGCCGTAGCGTTGCTCCAGCTCGTCCACGACCCGCAGCGATTGGATGTTGTGTTCAAAGCCGCCAAAGGCGGCCATGCATTCGTTGAGGGCGTCCTGCCCGGCATGGCCGAAGGGCGTGTGGCCGAGATCGTGGGCCAGGGCAATGGCCTCCACCAGGTCTTCATCGAGGCGGAGCTGGCGGGCGATGGCCCGTGCAACCTGGCCGACCTCCAGGGAGTGGGTCAGGCGGGTACGGTACAGATCCCCTTCGTGATTGACGAAAACCTGGGTTTTGTATTCGAGACGGCGAAAGGCCGTGGAATGGATGACCCGATCGCGGTCCCGCTGGAAGGGGCTCCGCCCGGGAGGGGGATCTTCGGGGTAACGACGCCCCCGGCTGCTCCCGGCATGGATGGCATAGGGGGCGAGGGCCAGGCCCCCCTCCGGGCAGGCCGCTGTCATGGCGCGGATGTCCCCATCGCTGGGCCGGCCAAGCTGCTCACGCGGAGGATCTCCCGTTCTCGTCCAGCACCCGCTGCATGGTCCGGGCGAGCAGCGGCAAACGGGCGGCGAAGAGCGTAAAGGCCGCATCGGCATACTGGCGGATTTCGTACTGGGCGTCGGTCTTGCGCCGGAGCTGGAAAAAATTCATCAAACTGCGGAAGTTGACTGTCCAGTACACATCGGAATAAGCCGCTACCGGCATGGCATTGCGCAACAGCTCCCGGGCCCGGCCGCGATAGGGGTCGCGGCCGCTGCTCTTGGCGGGGAGCGCGCCTTGCTCGCGAGCACCGTCAATGCGTTGGCAGGCGGACTGATACTGCGTTTCGTACCAGGCGAACAACTGTTTCATAAGGGCTTCGTATTCGCCAAGGGCCTGGTCGTCCAGAACCGGGAACCCATCCACGCTACGGGCCTCCAGGTCGGGGATATAGGCGACGGAGATGGGCTTGCGATAGCGCATGGAGAATTCGTTCCAGCTCGAAATCCGATGCTTGACCCACTGGCGCAACACAAAGATGGGGGCAATGAAACGATAGCGGAAGTATACGGTCTCGAAGGGCGTGCCGTGGGCGTCCCGCAGCAGTTGGTAGAGAAGATCGGTGTCCCGCTCGCTGAAGTCGTTGCGGCTACGAAGGCGCTGATTGGTGGAACTGATCCGCGCCGTATTGATGATGGTGGCCTCGTCGCCCCAGGTTTCCTCCAACTCGATAAAGCCGAAGTTGCCGATCCGCCGCGTGCCCTCGGGGTTGAGGGTCAGGCGCTGGTCCATCTCGGCGATGATTTCCGCGGTGGCTTTGTTAATCCCTTCCATGTTCGTTCTCCATGAACGCATTCAAAGTCTGGATAACGGCAGCAGGAGGGACGTCGCCGGTGATCACCGCCTCGCCGATGCCGCGCAGGAGGATAAAGCGCACCTGCCCGCCCTGGGCCTTTTTATCCACCTGCATGAAGCGCAGGTACTCCTCCACGGGAAGGCGCGGGGCGAGGGTGGGCAGACCGGCACCCTCCATGAGGGCATAGATGCGGTCCTGCTCGCTCTCGCGAATGAGATCGAGGCGCCGGGAAAGGTCCGCGGCCATGATGATGCCGATGGCTACGGCCTCGCCGTGGAGAAAGGTGCCGTAGCCGCTCGCCGCTTCAATGGCGTGACCGAAGGTATGACCGAGATTCAGGATGGCGCGCAGACCGCCTTCCTGCTCGTCCCGGGTGACGACCTCGGCCTTATCGGCGCAAGAACGCTCGATGATATGCATGAGGGCCGCTGTATCCCGTGCCATGACGGCATCCATGTGATCTTCCAGCCAGGAAAAAAACCCTTGATCGCTGATGAGGCCGTATTTGATCACTTCCGAAAGACCCGAACGAAATTCCCGTTCGGGCAGGGTGTCGAGGGTATCCGTATCCGCGATCACCACCCGGGGCTGATAAAAGGCGCCGATCATGTTCTTGCCGAGGGGATGGTTCACCCCGGTTTTCCCGCCCACCGAAGAGTCCACCATGGCCAGCAGGGTGGTAGGCACCTGCAGATAGGCAACGCCGCGCTGATACGCAGCGGCGGCAAAGCCGGCAATGTCGCCGATGACCCCGCCGCCCAGGGCGCAGAGACTGCAGTCCCGGCCAAATCCGGCGCTCAGCAACTGGCCCGTAATCTCTTGGATGCTGGCGAGGGTCTTGCTCCCTTCGCCTGCCGGCAGGACGATGTTGAGGATCGTTTTGCCCAGGGAGCGAAGCGTCTTGTCGAGGGCTTCCAGATAGAGCGGGGCCACATTGCTGTCGCTGATGATGGCCACCGGGCCGGCGGCCAGGGCGGGCGCAAAGCGGTCCTTGTCGCCCATCAGGCCGGGACCGATATGAATGGGATAACTGCGACTGCCTAGCTCAACCCGAAGACTCTGCATGACTGGAAAAGACTCTGTGGCCAAATATGCTTCCCATTGTTCTGCTTCTGGACGGTTGAGGCAAGGGGGGTCAGGGGGTTTGCCGATGGAAGCGCAGGATCCGCCGCAGGACCTGATCGGCGCGCAAGCCATCGGTTTTGATCCGCCAGTGGGCGGTTTCCCGGTAGATGGGGTTGCGTATCTCGGCCAGGGAGCGCAGCCGTTGTTCCAGGTCCGCCACCTGCAGCAGGGGGCGGCTGCGGTCCTGGCGCAGTCGCTTGAGCTGTTCCTCTACGCTCACGTCGAGATACACCACCCGTCCCATGCGGCGCAAATGCTGGCGGTTGGGGGCGGAAAGGACGGCGCCGCCGCCCGTGGCCAGTACCATGGCGGTCTCTTTGGCGGCGAGATCTGCGATTACCCGGCTTTCCCGCAGGAACGGCAAGGGAGGATTCACCCTCTGCGGAACCATCCTGCGCCCCGTCATTGATGATTTTGGGGGTGAGGAAGATGAGGAGTTCGGTCTGGGCGATATTGTTGGTACGGCTCTTGAACAGCCAGCCCAATCCGGGGATGTCCTTCAGCAGGGGGATCCCGGTGCTGAAGTTACTGTGGGTATCGGTAAAGATGCCGCCGATGACGACGGTCTGGCCGTTGGCGACCAGGAGCTTGGTCTTCACCTGCTGGGTGTTGATGGGCACCCCCGTCGGTAGGGCCTGGGCATAGTTCGGCTGATCGTTGGTGGCATTGACATCCATGGTGATCTTGCCGTTGGGCGCAATATGGGGCGTCACGTCCAGGCTCAACACCGCCTTTTTGAAGGAAACCGAGGTGGCGCCGCTGCTGGTGGCCTGCTGGTAGGGGATCTCCTGGCCTTGTTGGATAACGGCTTTTTCGTTGTCGGCGGTCAGGACCTTGGGGCTGGAGATGATCTTGGCTTTATTGGCCACCTGCAGCGCCTGCAGTTGCAGGTCGATGACCCGGCTGCCGGAGGCCGTACCCAGGGCAAAGGCCAGGGATGCCGGGTTGACGCCCGCCAGGGCGGTGCCCGCCGTGGGCGCAGGGAGATTGACCAGGGCAGGGACCGAGAAGCCGGTGGTGCCGGTGCCGGTGGTAGTGGTGCCCGTCAGCGGAAAAGATCCGCCCTGGGTGTTGGTCGTCCCGGAAGCGCCGGTGCCCGACAGGTTGATGACGCCGCTGCCCGTATTGGAGGTGTAAGTGCCGCCCCATTGCACGCCAAGGGACTGGGCGGCGTTGGTGGTGATCTGCACGATGCGCGCCTCGATGAGGACCTGGGGCACCGGCCGGTCGATTTTCGTAATCAGCTTTTTGATGTTGTCGATATCCTGGGGGGTATCGCGAACCAGGAGGCTGTTGGTCCGGGTCACCACTGCCACGGATCCGCGCGCGCCGAGCAAGGAGTTCCCCAGGGTGGAGGAAGGGATGCCCAGGGCTGCGGCGAGGGCCGCATTCTGCGCTGCGTTGGCCGCAGTGTTGCCGTAGCCCGTCCCTTCGCCGGGAGCGGTGCTGGTGCTCTGCTGGGAAAATCCTTGCAGGAGTTGGGCGATCTCCGTGGCGCGGGCGTATTTGATGGGAATGAGTTCGGTGACCAGCGGCTCCAGCTTGCGCTTGCTGGCGGCTGCCTTCAGTTCGGCTTCCTCCTGAGTGCTGATCTGATTGGCCGGGGCTACCCAGAGGATGTTGCCGATATGTTTCACGGCCAAGCCTTGGGAGTCGAGGATCACCTTGAAGGCCTGTTCCCAGGGGACATTTTTCAGACGGATGGTCAGGGTGCCGGTGACGTTGTTGGATACCACAATATTCTGATGCGTAAAGTCGGCGATCACCTGCAGGGCATCACGGACGCTGATGTTCTGGAAGTCCATGCTCAGGCGGGCGCCGGCGGCCACTCCGGCGGCAGTTTCGGTAACGGGCTTGGCGTGGACATTGACCAGGAGGTGGTTGCCCAACTGGTAGGCCGAGTATTCAAAAGGCCCATTGATGGCAAAGACCAAGCGGGTATTGGCGCCGCGCGGGTAGCTGTCGATATATTGTACCGGCGTCCCGAACTGGTTGACGTCAAAACGGTGGGCATAGCTCGCCGGGACCTGGGTATCCTTGAGATCCACCACCAGCGCGCCATCTTCCCGGGTCACGTTCATCTGCGGTTGGCTGCCATTGATGGTGAGGTCGAGAATCCCTCCACCTTCCTTGCCCCGCTTGAAGCCGAGGTCGGCGATGCTGGTGCCGTTGGCGGCAGGTAGCGGGGCCGGCGCGGAAGCGCTTGGTTCCACGGCGGGGGGCGCCGGGGTGGCAACGGGAGCAGCGGCGGCTGATGCCGTACCGGGGGTTGCACCTTTCTCGGCAACGAGCGCGATCCGGTAGCCGCCGGGTGCCGGCTCGATCATGATCGCCTGGGGCGTTTTCAGCAGGAGGTCGAGGCGGGCTTTGCCCGGTAAGTTTTCCGCGAGGACGTCCTGGATGACCCCCTCGCCATGGGTGGTGCCTACGGAATTGGCAAAATGGGCGTCGGTAAAATCGATTTGCACCCGGTAGCCGCCATTGAGGGTGTTGACATCATAGGCGGGACGCTCGGTGGAGCGAATGAGCAGAGCGGCACCATGCTCATCTTGAACGGGTGCGATAGCGGTAATCAGGCTTTCCGCCCATGCCGGCGCCGATGCCAGGCACAAGGCTGCCAGGGCGACCATGGTGGCGGATCGTAAGGCGGCCGGCATGCGGTGGCGCACCCGGTGGTGGCGGGGGGCGTTGGCGTGGCGGGCGGTGCAAGGTGCTGTGCTCATGGGTCTCTGTCCTCTATCTTTTTGGGCTGGCAGTCCGCTTAGGTGCCACTTTGCATGTGCATGACGGTTTGCTGTTTCTGGAATCCGCCGAAGGCATTGGGAATGTACTCCTCCACGGTGACGGAGCGTTTCCCCGGCTGGTCGTCAATGCTGACGATGCGGCCGTCGTTTTTGCCGACATAGCTGCCGATGGTGGCGCGATAGATCTTCTGGTCCGGCGCCTGGATGACCGCCCAGAGATGCCCCTGGGCGTCGCGCACGATTCCGTTGATCTTCAGGCCGGACAGGTCATATTTCTCCAGTGGTTGCAAAGGGCCATGGGCCTGGGGCCGCGGCCCTTTGCTGGCCTCTGCTGCCAGTTGCCGCAGGCGGATTTCCGAGAAGCTGGTGAAAGGATCGCGGCCCTTCTCGCCAACGTAGGCGGCGGCATGATAGACCTGGGTGGCTGGCAGGGGTGTGATGTGGGTATTGAATTTCGGCCCACTGGCGACAAACTGACGTAAATCGCTGAGATTGTCGCCGTGCTGGCAGCCCGCCAATAAGGTCAGGGTACTGATAACGAGGACCGATGGGGCAAACTTCTTCATGGCTTCGCCCCCGTTTTTTCACTATTGTCCAGATAGCGATAGGTCGTGGCCGTGCATTGCAATACCAGTTTTTGCGTGGATTGCGCCTTTGCCGCGTCGTCGCTTCCGGCGCTGGGCAGCCGGGTGATGTCGATATCATTCAGGGTGACGATGCGCGGCATGGCGGCTACGGCGGCAGCAAACTGCCCCATGGCGTCATAGGTGCCTACGACCTTGAGCTTGACGGGGATTTCGGCGTAGAAGTTCTTGCTCACCTCGGGGAGCGGCTGGAAAAGCTCAAACTCCAGTCCACGGCTGCGCCCCGCCAGGGTGACGTCGTCCAGGAGAGAGGGGATCTGGGTACGATTGGGCAATTGTTCCAGGAATTGGGCAAAGCGTAGCTGCATTTCCTTGATCTGCGCCTGATAGGCGGGAAGCCCAGCGGCGAGGAGTTGTTTTTGCCGGATCTGCTCCTTGAGGCTGCTTTCCTGCTCGCGGAGTTGCCCGATCTTGTCATTTTCCGGGGCAATGAACCATATCCACGCGACAATACCTACCAGTACCACCAGGATCGCCACGGCGATGAGCTTGGTTTTGATGGGCCAGCGGATGATGTCCTCGATCTGGACATTGCGCAGTTCGTCAAGGGTCATGGCCGTGGTCCTTTGCTGCTTTGCCCGTTGCTCTTGGTGGCGCTTACCGGTGCCCGGATATCCATCTGCAAGGAAAACTGGCCGACTTCCTCGTTGCCCAGCTTGGCCTTGCTGATGATGTTCAGCAGGGGCTTGTCGAAAGTGGTCGAGGCTTCGATATTGCGCATGAATTCGGCTACCTGATTGTTGGCCTGGGAATAGCCGTTCACCGTGACAGTGTTGCCCTGCTGTTGCAGATGGGTGAGGAAAATCCCGGGCGGAGTGATGGTGGCCAGCGTGTTGAAAATCCGTACGGTGAGGTCGCGTTTGCCTTGGAGGTCGGTGATGATCCCTTCGCGGGAGAGCAACTGGTCACGTTCCTTGCGCAAATCGACGATGGAGGCGATCTGTTTGTCGAGGCCCTGGGCTACGCCTTGCAGGTATTGTACGCGCTGTTCCTGGACCGCGGCGCGATAGCTGAAGATTTCGTAGACCCCGTAGTAAAAAAAGCCGGCGAGAATGAGCACGGCCATCAGCCCGGCGGCGAAAATCTGATTTTGTCGGGCCCGTCGCGCTTCCCGGTAGGGCAGCAGATTGATGCGGATCATACGGGCAACCTCCGCAAGGCGAGACCGCAGGCTACCGCCAGTGACGATCGGTCGGCATCCAGAAAGCGGCGGCTCACCTGGGCCGCCATCTCCATGCCGGCGAACGGATCCGGAACATATACAGGAAAGTTCACCAAACGGCGCAGGTGCTCAGCCAACTGTGGTGTCTGGGCGCCGAGACCGAAAAGGTGAACTGCGCCGATGGTGGTATCCGGCATGCTGGCCTGGAAAAAATCCAGGGAACGGAACAATTCCTGGGCGGTGCTGCGGGCGAAGGGCGTCAGGACGTCGCTGGCATAGTCGGGCGGCAAACCGCCAAAGCGCTGCATGCGCAGGGCATCATTGGCATCCAACCCATAGCGCCGCTGGATGTCTTCGATGAGGCGTGTCACCCCGAAATTATGCTCACGGGAATAGACGGGTTGCCCTTCATGAAAGACATAGATGTTGGTCGTAATGCTGCCCATTTCGACGAGCACGACGGCACCCTCCTCGGTACCCTGGTGGGGATCCTGACGCACGAGATGCTCATGCAGCAGCCATAGGGAGAAGGGTTCGACATCGACTATTTTCGGTTTCAGGCCGGCCTCTTCCAGAACGGCGACGCGGTCTTCCACCGTTTCCTTTTTGCAGGCCACCAGCAATACCTGCTGATATCCCTTGCGCGAACTGTCATCACCCAGAGGAGAGAAGTCAAAGTTGACGGCATCGATGCTGTAGGGGATGTACTGCCCCCCTTCATAGCGGATCTGCTCCTCGATCCCCATCTCGCCCAGGTCCTTGGGGAGGGAGATGACCTTCACGATGGCGGCGTTGGCCGGTAAGGCCGTCGCCACCGCCTTGGTGCGTATGCGCGAGCGCTCCAGGATGATGCGAATGGTGCGCGTGACGGCTTCCACATCGTGGATGGCGCGTTCGCTGACCGCTCCCGGAGGAAGTGCTTCGGCGTCCGCATGTTCCACCCGCAAGCCGCCGCGGAGCACGGCGATTTCTACGAGTTTGACAGCATCAGGACTGATGTCGAGTCCTGCGAGGGGGGGGCTTGGCAAGCGCAGCACGTTTCTTCCCTGTGGTATGGTGTTGGTTCCCGGTACGCGTTTCACCCCGGCGGGTGGCAAGGGGCCTGTCCTATTCGAGCGTCGCAGAGGAAATTAGCAGCATTACGGCCCCTGTCAAGGTGAAGATGGGAAAAAGGGCTTTCCGCAAGGGCGGGCTGTGTTAGGCTGGAAGCATTCCGAAGGCCATGAGGAGCACCCATGAGCAACCGTCTGGCAGATGCCGCGAGCCCTTATCTGCGCCAACATGCGGATAACCCTGTCGACTGGTATCCCTGGGGGGAGGAGGCCTTGGCCCGCGCCCGCGAGGAGAACCGGCCCATCCTCTTGTCCATCGGCTATTCGGCCTGCCACTGGTGCCATGTGATGGCCCATGAATCTTTTGTGGACCCGGCAATCGCCCGGATCATGAATGCCGGCTTTGTCAATATCAAGGTAGACCGTGAGGAGCGCCCGGACCTGGACCAGGTCTACCAGTTGGCGCAGCAGATGATGACCCGGCGTGCCGGGGGCTGGCCCCTCACGGTATTCCTGACTCCGGATTTGTTGCCTTTCTATGGCGGCACTTATTTCCCCAAGTCGCCCCGTTACGGTTTGCCCGGTTTCGGCGATCTTTTGCAGCAGATCCTTACCGTATATCACCAGCGCGGCGAGGAAGTGCTGGCGCAGGCGACGGCCTTGGGGGAGGCCCTTGGACGTCTGGAAAAGGGGCATGATCCGGTGGAGCCGCCACGGTGGCCGTCAGCGACGCAGGCGGCGCTGACGGCCCTGGGCCAGCACTTTGACCGGCGCTGGGGTGGTCTGGGCGATGCGCCCAAGTTTCCGCAGGTTCCGACGCTGGAATTTTTGGCCTTGCAAGCCGCGCAGGGCAATGCCCTGGGGCTGGAGATGCTGGGCCAGACCCTCGCGGCGATGGCGCGGGGCGGCCTTTTTGATCAGATCGGGGGCGGTTTTTTCCGCTATAGCGTGGATGCGCATTGGGAAATCCCGCACTTCGAGAAAATGTTGTATGACAATGGTCAGATGCTGTCGATTTATGCCTTGGGCTATGCCTTGCACGCGGATCCTCTCTATGCAGAAGTGGTGGAGGCCAGTGTGAACTGGCTGATGCGGGAGATGCGTGGCCCCGAGGGAGGCTTTTATAGCGCCCTGGATGCGGATTCCGCAGGGGAGGAGGGGCATTTTTATCTCTGGCAGCGTTCCGCGGTGGAAAATGCCCTGGATCCGGAACTCCGGGCATTGGCCTTACGCTGCTGGGGCCTGGATCGGCCGGCCAACTTTGAGGGGCGGGCCTGGCACCTGCAGCGCTCCATGGAGCCGGCGGCTGCGGCGATGGCCTTGGGCGAGGCGGAAGGGACGGCTGCCCAAAACTTGCAGAGGGCGCGGGAGCGGCTTTTCCGCGTGCGCACAGAGCGGCCCCGTCCCGGCCTCGATGATAAACGCCTATGCGCCTGGAATGCCTTGACCTTGCGCGGCTTGGCCCTGGCGGGACGGACCTTTGGGCGGCAGGAATGGATCCGCCTAGCGCAGGAAACGGCGGATTTCCTGCGCGCACGGCTTTGGCAGGATGGCCGCCTGTATGCCGTGTGGAAAGAGGAGAGGGCCTATCAGCCGGCCTATCTGGATGATCATGCATTTTTGCTGCAAGCGTTGCTGGAACTGCTGCAAGGCGAGTTCCGCGTAGAGGATCTGCACTTTGCCCGGGATCTGGCCGATACCCTGCTGGATCGTTTCATGGATGCCGAGCGCGGCGGATTTTTCTTTACCGCCGACGACCAACCCGCGCTGGTCACGCGCATGAAGCCGAGCCAGGATCAGGCCATCCCCGCCGGTAACGGCGTTGCCATCCTCGCCCTGCAGCGTTTGGGGCACCTGCTGGGGGAAGGCCGTTACCTGGATGCGGCGGCGCTGGGCCTGGAAGCCTTTGGCGGTGATTTGGAGGAGCATGGGCTTGCCGTCCCGACCTTGCTGTGCGCCTTGCGCGAAGCACAGGAGCCACTGCCGACCATGATCGTCCGTGGCTCCATCACTGCCCTGGAATCCTGGCGTGCGACCCTTTCCGGGCAATATCCCGGCGACCGGGTCATGGTGTTTATTGCCAATGGGATGAAAGACCTGCCGCCCATCCTGGAGCGGGCAGCCCCCCCTGGCGGCCGGGCCTGGCTGTGTCGGGGCTTGCAGTGCATGGCCCCGGTGGATAGCCCGAAGGAGTTGCTGGCATTGCTGGAGTAGCGAACGGCGCAGCGCCGGCCTACACCCTTCACCAAGGGCCGGGCTTGGCTTCAACAGCCTCAAGAAAAAAGCGCGCAGACCTCCCTATCTTCCGCCCCGGCCAGCAATGCCTTGGCGCGCAGGAGGAATTCCTGGGCGCGCCCGCGGTCGGCATTACAGGCCGTTTGCCAGATGGGAAAGAGGGTATTTTCCTCACGATTTTCGTGTTTGGCCAAAGAGCCGGAGAGCACGGCGCAGATGGGGGCGAGGAGACCGTAATCCTGTTCGTTGAAGGCTTCCTCCAGAATGCGCGCCTGCTCGACAATGCTTTCGTGCTCGCCCAGCATGTGGCTCAGTGGACCGTGCTCGGCATCGCCCCCCAATGCCGGGCCGAGGACGTTGTTTTCCAGGTGTACATGACGGCGCAGGCCGATCCAGTAGTCCTTAAAAATATGTTCCGCCTCGGCCAGGTCGTTCTGGTTGGCGGCCAGGAGCACATCGGCGAACTGGCGATCCAGGCGGAAGTGATCCCAGGTCAAAAGATCGACCACATCGCGGGCCTCGGCTTCGGCCCGCGGTTGCATTGCAATCTCCCATTGCGGGCCATGTTGCGTGGCCGACCAGGAGATGCTGTCGCGGAGCTGGAAGGCAACGGCCTTCATCAGCGGCGTGGGTTCAAAGTCCACCCGGATCCGCAGCCGCTGGCCCAGACCCAGCCGCTGTGCCGCGGTGAAGATCATAGGGCGTGCCGATTGCTCCGATTGGCCGAGCAAATTGAGTGAGACGGAAGCATTCGGGCCGGGCTCCTGGATGACATCCCGTTGTGTATTGGACACGATACGATCTCCTTTTCGCGGTGCTGCCGGATAGGGCGAATGTGCGCTCATTTTGCGTGTTTTGGCAAGCACCGACCGCCCTGCCAGCACGCTGCCATCGTCCTTGACAGTGGCAGCCCCGCCGCTTACCTTTGCATCTAACGCTAGGGGCGTCCACCGCCAGTGGGCTGAGAGGTACCCTTGGAACCTGATCCGGGTCATGCCGGCGGAGGGAAGCGGTTGCGCTCTCCAACGGATTTCGCCCATTATCCGCTATGGAGTGTGTCATGGCTACACGTCCCAAAGACCTTTCTCTGAACGAAGATCAACTGGCTGCCATCACCAGCGGCCCCATTGCCGGGTCACGGAAGAGCTACCAGAAGGGAACACGCTATCCCGCCCTGCGCGTACCCTATCGCGAGATCGAACAGACGCCGACGAGGGCCAGGGATGGTAGCCTGGAAGAAAACCCCGCGATTCCGGTTTATGACAGCAGCGGTCCTTTCACCGATCCGGCGTTTACCATGGACCTGGAGGCGGGGTTGCCGCCGTTGCGTCAGGCTTGGGCCGGCCCCGATCTGGAACTTTATGCGGAGCCCAGTTCCGAGTTTGGCCGGGGGCGTCTCCACGACCCCGCCACCGAGCATCTGCGTTTTGCTGCGCGCCGCTCCATTCACCGGGCACGAGCGGGTGGCAACGTCTCGCAGATGCATTATGCGCGGCGCGGCATCATTACTCCCGAAATGGAGTTTGTGGCCATCCGCGAAAACCAGTGCCTCGATCGTCTGCGGGAGCAGGCGCCGTCGCTCTTCCGCGCCCATCGCGGGCGGGCCTTGGGGGCCGCCATCCCTGATACCGTTACGCCCGAGTTTGTGCGCGACGAAGTGGCCCGTGGACGGGCCATCATTCCCGCCAACATCAACCATCCCGAGTTGGAACCGATGATCATCGGCCGCAATTTTCTGGTCAAGATCAATGCCAATATCGGCAACTCTGCGGTGAGTTCGTCCATTGCCGAAGAAGTGGAAAAAATGGTCTGGGCCATTCGTTGGGGCGCCGATACGGTGATGGATCTGTCCACCGGCAAGCATATTCACGAAACGCGCGAGTGGATCATCCGCAATAGCCCGGTTCCCATTGGCACCGTGCCCATTTATCAGGCTTTGGAAAAAGTGGACGGCAAGGCCGAGGCCCTGACCTGGGAACTCTATCGCGACACCCTCATCGAGCAGGCGGAGCAGGGGGTGGATTACTTCACCATCCACGCCGGCGTGCTCCTGCGCTATATACCGATGACGGCGGATCGCCTGACCGGCATCGTGTCGCGCGGCGGCTCCATCATGGCCAAGTGGTGTCTGGCCCATCATCGGGAGAATTTCCTCTATACCCATTTCGAGGAAATCTGCGAGATCATGAAGGCCTATGACGTGAGCTTTTCCTTGGGGGACGGCCTGCGTCCGGGGTCGTTGGCGGATGCCAATGACGAGGCGCAGTTTGCCGAGTTGCACACCTTGGGAGAACTGACGCAGATCGCCTGGCGCCACGACGTGCAGGTCATGATCGAGGGGCCGGGGCACGTACCCATGCAGATGATTCAGGCCAACATGGAAGAGGAGCTCAAGCACTGCTTTGAGGCGCCCTTTTACACCCTGGGGCCCCTCACTACCGATATCGCTCCCGGCTACGACCATATCACCAGCGCCATCGGGGCGGCGCAGATCGCCTGGTACGGCACGGCCATGCTTTGTTATGTCACGCCCAAGGAGCACCTCGGGCTGCCGGACAAGAATGACGTACGCGAAGGCGCCGTTGCCTACAAGATTGCCGCCCATGCGGCGGACTTGGCCAAGGGCCATCCGGGGGCCCAGGTGCGCGACAACGCCCTGTCCAAGGCGCGTTTCGAATTCCGTTGGGAGGATCAGTTCAACCTGGGCCTCGATCCCGAACGGGCGCGTTCCTATCATGATGAAACCCTGCCCCAGGAGGGGGCCAAGGTGGCGCACTTCTGTTCCATGTGCGGGCCGCACTTCTGCTCCATGAAAATCTCCCAGGATCTCCAGGACTATGCCAAAACCAAGGGCGCGGAGACCCTGGAGGCGGCGCGGGCGGAAGGCATGCAGGAAAAGTCCGAGGATTTCCGCCGCTTGGGTCAAAACATCTATTTGCGATGATCGCCTTTCCTGACCGGACCGGCTGATGTCTGCGCCCAGGGCTGCAGGATCCAGGGATTCGCTGGGGGAGCCCCTGGATTTGTTCTTGGCCCAGCGCGCTGCCCTGGAGCGCAGTGGTCCGCCCGGCTACGGGCGGCGCATGGAGGCCCTGGAGGCCCTGGGGGATCTGCTGGACAGCCATTGCGCGGAATTGGGCGCGGCCATCGCCGGGGACTTTGGGGGGCGCAGCCAGCGCGAGACCGAGATCTTCGAGATTTATCCTCTGCAAGTGGAGATTCGCCATGTGCGGCGGCACCTTCGGAACTGGATGCGGGTGCGGCGGGCGGCTACGGCCTGGCCGTTTTTTCCGGCGCAAGGGCAGACTGTTGTCCACCCCCTGGGTGTGGTGGGCATCATGGGCGCCTGGAATTATCCCCTCCTTTTAACCCTGTTACCCTTGATATCGGTATTGGCTGCTGGCAACCACGCCATGATCAAGGCCCCCCGTCTGGCCGGTGCCAGCAGCACCTTGCTGGCACGGCTCCTGGGCAAATATTTTCCGGCCGAATATGTGATGCTCCTGCAGGGTGGCCCTCGGCTCAATCAGATTTTTCCCAGCCTACCCTTTGATCATCTGATCTTTTCGGGCTCCACCCGCACCGGCCGGGTAATCGCCCGGGCGGCGGCACGCAATCTGGTGCCGGTCACCCTTTCCTTGAGCGGGAAAAGCCCGGCCATTGTCCATGATGCCTATCCCGTTGCCACGGCGGCCCGGCGCATCCTGGGGGGCAAGCTGATGAATTCCGGCCAGACCTGCATCGCACCGGATTACGTCTTCGTGGCAGAGCAGCAACTGGGCGTTTTCCTTGCCGCTGCCCAGGAGGCCGTACAACAACTCTATCCGCGTTGGTGGGAGAATCCTGACTATACGGCCATCCCCGATGGGGGTCTTTATGGCCGCCTCCAGGACCTGGTGCAGGATGCCCGGCAAAAGGGCGCGCAGTCCTGGAGGCCCGCCGGAGATGCGGCCGATCCCTGGCATCCCGGACGACGTTTTCCACCGACCTTGTTATGGGATTTGCGCGACGATATGGCGGTGATGGACGAGGAGATTTTCGGCCCGCTTCTGGCGATACGGACCTATACCCGGATCGAGGAGGCCTTTGCCTATCTGCGCGCGCACCCCGCTCCACTGGCCCTGTACTACTTCGACCCGGATCGGCGGCGGGCGCGGCGATACACCCGCGGTCTGCAGGTGGGTGGAGTGACCATCAACGATACCATTTTCCACGCAGCCCAGCCGGGCCTGCCCTTTGGCGGCATCGGCGCCAGCGGCATGGGACAATACCGCGGGGAATATGGGTTCCACCGCTTTTCCCATCACCTCGGAATCTTTTGCCAGAGCCGGTACAACGCTTGCGACTGGATCCGACCGCCCTACGGGGAGTTCAGCCGTAGGTTGATGCAGGGGCTGATCCGGAGCCGCTCCCGGATCTTCGGCGCCGGAAAGACATGACGGAGCCCCGCGCAGACGTGCTGGTGGTGGGGTCGGGGCCGGCCGGGGCCATGGTTGCCCGCGATCTGGCACGGGCCGGTGCGAAAGTCCTGATCCTGGAGCGGGGGAGGGAAACGGTAGGGAGCAATGGCCTCCTGGCCCTGTGGCGCCGCAGGGAAGCGCTTCTGGTTGCCCCCGGCGTAACCCTGTTGCGCGGCCTGCGGGTGGGGGGAGGGTCGACGGCCTTTTTCCATACCGCCATGGCCCCGCCCTTGGACCTCTTCCGCCGCCATGGCGTGGAACTCCAGAGCGATCTGGCTGCCGTTCAGGCCGAGCTGCCCATGGCACCCCTGGGCGACGACTTGATTGGGCCCCTGGCGGGACGCATGGCGGAGGCGGCCCGGGGGCTCGGCTTGCCCTGGCAGCGCCTGCCCAAGATGATCCATCAGGAGCGCTGCCGACAGGGCCTGTGCCCGCCGGCAGCGCGCTGGAGTGCAGGAGAGCTGCTGACCGAGGCGCAAAGGCTGGGCGCAAGGCTGCAGACGGGCGCGGCGGTAAGCCGCGTCCTGATCCGGAACGGCATGGCCGCTGGTGTCGAGGGCGAGGTCGATGGCCGGCTGGAACACTGGGAAGCGGGCAGGGTCATCGTCGCCGCCGGCGGGATCGCCACCCCCCTCATCCTGCGCAATAGCGGCATCGAAGGGGTTGGCCGTGGATTCTTTTGTGACCCCCTGCGGATTGTCATGGGCAGCGTGGATGGCCGGCGCGGCCTGGACGAATTACCCATGTCCGGGGGCTTCGTGGATCGTGATGCCGGCTTCATGCTGTCGGACATCGCCGTGCCACGCAACTTTTATCGCGCCTTTGCCCTGGGAAGCGCCAGGCCGGATCGTGTTTTTGCCTACGCGCGCACCATGATGGTCATGGTCAAGATCCGCGACGAAATTGCCGGAGAGATCCGCCCCAATGGGACGGCGTGGCGGCATTTCGGTGTGTTGGAGCGGGAGCGCATGGGGGAGGGGGTGGTGCTGGCGCGCAAGATCCTGGAGGCGGCCGGTGCACGGCAAGCCTTTGTTTCTCCGTGGATGGCGGTCCATCCCGGCGGAACCGCCCGTCTTGGGCAGATCGTGGACCGGGATCTGCACTGCAGGTACCCCAATCTCCATGTTTGTGATGCTTCGGTCATTCCCGAGCCCTGGGGCTTGCCCCCCACCCTGACCCTGCTCACTCTCGGCAGCTATCTGGCGCGGATTCTGGCGTAAGGATCGGCAGTCGCCGAGCGGCAATAAAAAAGGGGCCCGCAGGCCCCTAGAAATCGACCCCCCTTCAGGGAAAGCGCTTTCT
>JABEBX010000540.1_pt1 | contig 37184 bp, 57 predicted proteins | sample 7245971 | NCBI WGS metagenome assembly JABEBX01 (sample SAMN14506365, study PRJNA622280) | hot springs metagenome | biome: hot spring [ENVO:00000051]|acidic hot spring [ENVO:00002120]; feature: spring [ENVO:00000027]|sediment [ENVO:00002007]; material: sediment environment [ENVO:01001048]... | reverse complement strand
AGATCGTCGAAGAATATGAGAATCGCTCCCGCCGAATTTGTGAGCACTGCGGTTTGCCGGGCACCTTATTGGTCCGTGACGGTTACTGGTATGTGGCCTGCCCGGAACATGCCAGGGGTGGACTCACGCCCGCAGGCAAACCGGACAATCGACGCCAGCTCTGGATTGATGGACTGACAGGCGGATAGTGGGCGGGATTCTTCGTCATCCACTAAGAGACGGTCACGGCCTTGGGGCAATTTGGGCTTGCGCACTAGTTCAACAGGATTGATAAGGGATGCCATGCGCCACTCCTTATGGGCAACCTCAAACAAATGAGAGAGTAGGGCAAGGTGCAGCCGTATCGTATTCGCCGCTTTACCCTCGGATTCCATTTCTTTAATGGATGCCGAGACATCTTGACCAACAATGGAAGCCATAAAGCGACAAGCAATTGGTCGGGCCTGCCATTGTCGAGCAAACCCTCGTTCACGGCGACCGTCGCCATTTTTCGTCGGTATGATGTCTTGCGCGTATCGCTCAAGACACTCCTTGAGCGTGGTGCTTTCCGCTTCGCTACGGTCTCTCCAAACCCCACGCACCATTTCGGATTCGGTGATGGTGGCCCATCCTTCCGCTTCTTTCCGTGTCCGAAAGGTTTTGTACTGAGCAGGGAACCCCTTTTTACGGACAGCAACCTACCAGCCGATATGCTCACCTTCTCTGTCATAACTTGGCGATATGGCAAAGAAAAAAGGCTTAGATAAAAGTCTAAGACTTTGTTTTATTTGGTGGGTTGTGAGGGGATCGAACCCACGACCCGCTGATTAAGAGTCAGCTGCTCTACCAACTGAGCTAACAACCCAATGCCTTTAAACTGTGATTATTCTACATGCTTGTATCGTATTGTTCAACCGTTAATATCTTCTTTTTATTCAATGTGATAAAAAGCGTGGCCGATAGTTTTAGGGACGTATCTTATGATGGTTTTCCTCAAATTTAATCAATCATCACTAACCGGCTGGGACCGTTTACGTTTACTTTACGTTTACTTTCAGCCTTGCGCTTGCATGATTCCGCATGACGGCACATGACAGGTTTCCGCACTTTTCAGACACAAAAAAGCCCGCAGCATGAGCGGATGCTCAGAGGCTACGGGCTGACAACCGGGTACGTCTTCAGGGGAGGAACTTCCGCGCAAGGTGCGGTAGCATTCCCACAATATATTCCTCATCCATGCACAGGCTATGGAGAGCGGTGTACATGTCTTTCGGAGTGGTGTTCATAATGGCTGATTCCAGGAAACAGCCGGCATCTGCATAGTTGGGTTCAACCAGCGTACGTCCCATGATTCTCTGGCCCTGGTTGTCATGGACCTCAACGATGACCATGGAGGTTGCTGATTTTCGGTTAAGCTTGAGTTTTTTGATGAACTGGTCGCGGTCGTTATCGACCCGTTCAACGATGTCTTTCAGTGCGTCATCAGGGTAGGACAGGGTGGCCGTAGCCAGGACGTCCATCTCAACGGTTACATGGATCATAATTACCTCTCTTGTGTATTAAAAACCGGTTCTCCCGGTTGCGTGAAAGCACCTGAATGGGTGCATGGGGAAATCTGGAGACAGCCAGTACTGGTCCATACGGACAGAAGCCAAAAAAAACCGCACCTGAAAAGATGCGGTTTGGAACTAAAGTGGTCAATGCGAGGTAATTTTGAATATGATCTTTGTGTTATCAAACGGCCCGCCAGATAGAGGCGACCCGGGAAAGTAACCCCGACGATTGTTTGGATCCATGCGCGGGTATTTGCACGACTGACCGTGCCGGTCCTACCTGCTCGGCTCCGTAGAGATTGAATACATCCAGCCAATCGAGGGATTTTGCCTCTTCTGGAATCGGATGTTGGGGTAACACAATACGGGTTCTACGGCCCTGCTCATGCAATCGTAGTGCCGCTTTTTGCGCGCTTTCTATACCAGGGCAGACCTGCTTGCCATGAATCATTTGTGGCCTGTCCTTGTCTGCCCATAAAACGACACTGTGGGCCTCATCGGGTGGTTCAAAGGCCGCCATCATGGTGTCCGAAATGAGACCCCACACAGGTTTTTGCCGGGCGGTCATGATCGCAGCAGCCGTTTCCAGACCTTCGGCACCCTGTACGACGCCATTGACGACGGGACCGAGCCGAATGGCTGCGCCAGACGTGCTTTTCCCAGGCAATGGCGTCATCAACTTTTTGGGTGCGGATACTGGAGCCTTTCCATGCCCTTCCGGATCGAGATAAGTGCGATGCAGATTGACCGCATCGCCATTTTTGGCGGTGACCAGACACAAGAGAGCGGGGAAACGGCCGTTGAGTTCACCCTCCTGATAATAAGTCAGGCTGGGATGAAACCGGATGACCGCATCTGGGTTGGGGATTAAATGCAACCAACCTTCCAAAGGAATACCGCGAGATTCAAAATAATTTCTCGCCGCCTTTGCCCGAGTATCCGTTATCGGAATACTTTGGGTCCAGGTATCGCTTAACCGCTTACTGGCATTCATCCGTTCTGGCACCTTGGGCGGGGCGGGCGCCCGCCGTTGTGTAAATTCCTGAAGTTCACCCGTACCAAGTAATTCTGCCACGGCTTTCAGGGTGGTGACAAAATCCCAGTTGCGTAACCACATCAATAAGGCAAAACCATCGGACTGGCTGCCACAAGTATTACAGATTCCACCGCCCGTTTCCCGAACATCCTTGAAAACACGAAATCCGTCCTTACCGCCATGAACGGGGCAGGGGATGTGTTTGCCTGGATGCTGGAGGGCGGGTTCAATTTCGGGTGCCAGATAACTGAGTATCATATCCCACTGGTCACGCGCCTCCTGCCGCACAACCGCAGCGTCATAACGTTTTTGCATAAATATTCTCCTGTACAAAGCGCAATGCCGACAGTCATGAGGACTGCCGGCTAAAAAATCTTTTGCCGTTCAGGAATGCAGACGAGAGAGGCGTTCCAGGAGAGCGATTTGGGCATCCAGCGCCTCCGGACCTTTCTGCTGAGAGACATAGATGCCGGAACTGGTTCGAGTGATGATGCATTGCCTTTCGCGGTCAATATAAACATCCTGACCAGGCGTAGAGCAGGTGGCACTTCTGGAAGCGGTTACCGTGATGGGGTCGTGGGGCTCAGCCCCTGCCAGGGACTGATAAAACAGATTTGAAGAAACCGGTTTGAGACCGGTTAATGGGATGGATTCAAGCATAAGATTTCCTCCGTGATGCCTTTTTTTTGCAGATTCAGGAAGGTTTGATAAAGAAAGACTTCCGGGTCCACGTCGGTTAATGCCGCGCAGACACGGAATCCATAAGGTCGCCAAGAGGGGTCGCTGAACCAGCTGAGAATGTCCCGAATTAACGGAAGATCGCGCTGTTCAATGGCCTCGTGCAGCTGCTCGCAAGACTTTTCAAGCAGGGCTTTGTGTAATTCCAGCCTTTCTTCACCGGTAAAATCCGGAACAGGCTCGTCATCAAACAGATCATCCAGAAAATCGATGTCATTGACTGGAATGGCCCTGGAATGGGCGCGGGATGGTTTCCGCTTCGGCTGTGCAGGGGGTTCGTCGATATCTGAAAAATCAAAAAGACTGACCGGATGCAAGACCTCGCCGTTACCGGTCATCATCGTGTGATGCTTTTGTACTTTGCTCATCATGAATGTCCTTAGTTGAAGGGCATATCCGCGAGGAAGGACAATTGAGAATCGGGCAATAACTGCTTCATTCTCCAGTCCTTGACGGATGCCAGGGTGTATCGGGAGACGGAATCGGGATGTTCTGCAAAGAAATCATCCTGTTGATGTTTCCCCATCTTGGCCAAAACCAAAGCCGCTGAAGGAGCTATCTTGCCGTTCTCCAGGGCTTTTTCTGCTTTGTCCGAAAGATTGGAAAGTTGTGCGAGTTTTTTGACGTCGCGCTTGTACAGGCCCAGCTGCTTCTGAATATCATCATCACTCAGGGACTGCTTATGCAGTTCTCTGAATGCCTGTATTTCAGACGCGTAGTTTCTGGACCGCACCAGATTTTCGGTAATGGTGACGGCGGGACTGGCCTGCGCGTCATTGCGAATAATCGCCACGACATGGGCCTCCGGATTGATTTCACGGATAGCCTGCAGACGCCGAATACCGGCGAGAACCTGGAAAATCTGCTCGCCATAATGGGTTTCCAGAAGAACGGGTGGTTCTATAAGCCCCTGTTCACGGATACTGCGCACGAGATTGCGCGGGGCCTTGCCATCTGGGATTTCGATGCGATGGAGAGGTAAATCATCAACGAATACCCCACACATGAGGGTGTTTTTAAAAGTGGTTTTGACCATGATTAGGCTCCTTGTGGGTCATGCATCACCAGGACGTCATATCCTGCCTCTGATGCTTCGGTGACCGACTTGGGTAAGGCTTCGCCGTTATCCTCAAACTCGATGTGAGTAATTGGCAGCGCGAGGAAAAGTCCCGGTCGGCAGTCTTCCGGGGCGTCTTGTTGTTCAGGCAATGAATAGGTGACGTCGCCAATAGAGGCGGTTTGGTCACCGGTCATCAAACTGCCCAGGGACTTTGCATAGTGCCAATGAGCGCCGATGCACGGTTCATCCTTGCCATGATCTTCTATGGCTTTGGGGCAACCGTTAGCGGGGAGGTTGAGGTGTTCTGTATAAGCCTTGGGATGAATAAAAATCATCCGGCTTTTCCCTGGGGTCAGTTTGCTGAGGTCCAGCAGTGGGCTGACCCGCCGAGAGGCCCCTTTTTGACGGGTTTCCTCTACATAATCCACCAGGGACGGGTAGAAGGACTCTCCGACCCAGACATAGGCATCAAAGACCCCGGGGATGTAGGGATTTTCCCGAAGGATCGGGGTTCTGAAAGATTCCCCGGGAGCCGCATCAAAGGGCACCACGGGGTCGATTAAAAAAGCTTCCAGCGGAGATCCGTGCTCCGATAATCCGGTGCAAAGGTAAATGCCGCCTTTGACCCGAGAGCCGCAGCCACGGGTACCGCCCGTGCTGGTTCCATCATAAATAGGCATAGCTACTCCTTGTTGTGCGTCATGGAGACGCTCAAATGGGGATGGGGAGATGCGCGTATGGCGCGATAGGGGGGTTAAATGAGATCCGGTTTACGTCCGGTAACGGCCAGGAACTGGCGTAAGACCAAGCTTTTCTGATATATCCCGCGAAATATATGAGAAAAGCTACCGAACGGAGAGGTTCGGTGGCTTTGTGTGAGTAAAGATGGAAAAGGAGAATCAGGCGCGCAGCTTTGCTGGGGCGTTGGCCTGGAACACTGGGATGTAACCAGACGGGACGCGGCGTAGCGCTTGTTCCCGCCAACTTCTCGGGTAGGTTTCCTGCGTAAAAAAACCGAACAGCAAATGGCCGTTCGCGGTTTTTCCTTCGACGCAGAGTTCATTAGTGCAAATCTGCCGTTTGGTGATGTAGCAATAAAGAAGCTTGGACATGATGCCTCCATAGAGGGGAAGAGGCGACGATACTAGGGCCGCCTCATGGGGTAGTTAATGCAATGGAACGGCGCGCGTGCGTCCGTGTTCTCCGCGCAAAATGGCCACTTGCTCACCCGCTACCAGGTGAGGGTTGCCGACTTCCGGAACCCCCAACAGCTGGCCATCGTCGAGTTTCACCATGGCCTCAGTTCCTTTGTGGGCGTCTGGGGTCAGTGCATGGCCGAGAATTGCTCCACCTAATGCGCCAGCTATGGCCGCTATAGGGGTGGAGGAAATGGCAAACCCGACGGCTGCGCCGCCCAGGCCGCCCGCAAAACTGTTAGCCGACTGACTGCCGACATTACGGATGCGGATAGGCTGACAACGGATGACTGTGCCTTCCGCCAAAGCTTGGGTTCGGAGATTTTCCGTGTAGGCGTACCGATGATAGGAAAGTGGCTGCATGGCGCAACCGGCTAGAGCAACCACAGCAATAAGAGCAACAACAGCTTTCAAGTATTTCATCATGGAATTCTCCTGAATGAGCTGGGAACTCCCCGACCGGGTGAGTTTCCCGATGGGGATGTATGCCCTGTAAGGGCGGATATTCCCTATAACGCTGGGTGGCGACTCGGATAACGAGCGTGAAAAATCTGAAACCTTTTCTAACGAAGCTGTGGCCAGTTCGGTTAGAAAAGGTTGGGCTATATCAGCCCAGACCTTGTGCTCATTTAAATGCGTTTTCGGTGCAGAGTTGCCAGATTGATTCGTCAAAATGGCAACCGAATATTGACTGCATATCGGGAACGCCCTTGCCGGGTGAGTTCCCGATAATGCCGGGTTGGGACTTAATCAAAAATGTGGACGGCGCAATGAGAAAAAGGTTGAGCCATAACGCGTCGAAACCTCGCTTATCTACTTCAGCGATTGTTTTTCTGAAGATATGACTTTTTCGCCCAAGCTGCTTCCACAGCGGCTCTTGCTGCATCGTGCGTGAAGCCCAGGCCGGACTCTTCAGCAAGTTTGGTGTGAAAATCGAACGCAAGTTGAAGGGCATCCTGAGCCAGTGCTTCGATGGTGATATCACTGTCTTTACCGACTTCAATGACCTCCTCGTCTTTGGTTGTCCAGGACCTGCTATGCAGGCCAAGTCCGTCATTCATGAATTGCAGTGCGATGCCTATACTCAGTTGAGATTCACGAATAATGGGCTCAACTGCTAAAATGTAGACATTGCTAATGGCGTAATTCATTTCAAAATGCAGATGCGGTGTCTCACCCTCCATATAGGATTCCGCATTATCGGCAGAAAACCCACAGAATTCCGGGGTGCCAAGAAAAGCGCTCTGCAATTTTTCACACAGGGCTTCAGCTTCCTTATCGGTGCGACATTTTTCTGCTTGTTTGACAAAATCGTTAGCTCTCATGAAATACTCCTGAGTGTGGTTGTATGGTGGATTACAAAACCGCGTAATCCGTGAGAACGACGTTTTGTATTTCCTCGTTTGGCCGTGCATCAATGGCTTGTTCTGCAGCATGGGTCTCGTTTTCAGCCAGGCACTCGAAGAAATGGTCGGAACGGACGACGGTAAATTTCCGCAAGGCAGGTGCGCTGTCTGGTGTGTAACCGAACAATAAAGAGGCCATTTCCCGATAGGCTGCTTTTTTGCAAGCCGCAGGAAGCTCATCCATGCTGATGGTGTGATATTCATTTGGATCACTCGGCGCAACCGAGTTCTGAATGACTTGTGATAGCCATCCAGTTTCTACCTCATCGTGAAATACATGCCCGATACGATTCATACAGATTGCCGGTACCACGCCTTCCTGTACCGGGTTGGTACTCCATGGATTCTGAGCAGTGATGCGCCGCCATTGAACTCCACGGTGGTGCCATCAAATTCTAAATCAGACATATAAACTCCTTATAAATTCAGTAGGTGATTAGCGGATAGCCTGTAGATGGCTAAGAAAATTTCCCAAACATATATTCCAGTTCGAGTTGTGCTGTTTCAAAATCTGTGGATACGAGGTATTCCAGGATGCCGCGCACCATATCGATAAGCACGAATTGCTGCAGAACATAGTCAAAAGCCATACCCACATAACCTCGTAGGGTATGCTGTTCTTTTTTGACGTAGACATGTCCTTTGGGGTCAACAACAAGCACAGGTAATGATGGGTTTCTCATGAGGTACACTCCTGTAACAGAGTCAGTTGCATCACTGACTACGGGGTTTCTGGTAACGTCCAGTAACGGATCCAAAGGATCAGGGAAACCTTTCCCATAACCACGACAGGTAGTAGGTATGGGAAAGGTTGGGGGATGCCCAACCCCAAAAGAGGTGTTTTGCAAAAAAAAGACCATCGGAGGATACAGATATCCCCACTGGGGAATTTCATGCTTCCCAGTGAGGCGGAACGGCTAAGAGGTTATGTTAGGTTTGCTTGTGATTCTTCGTGTCATCCAGATCTTTCAAAGACAATGGTAATTGCTTGGTGGCGTACAGAATCACTACACCAATAAACACCACTACTAAAGAGCCGGCTGAAATATCCCATCGCCCTACCATTGCGGCAATGGCTGCCGACAGAAAAAATAGAATGGTGAATACATTTCCTGCTGAGATCAGAAGCGTCTTTGCAACTTTGTTGACTTTTTCGTTCATAGTTTTTGCTCCTTCATGCTCTCTTTTGGCCTGTGTTTTTTTGCCAGCCTTCGCCGCACTTCATTTTCGCTGAAGAACCACGCGAAAGATATCATGGAAATGAGACCGGCGATCCCAAAGATCATTACCCAAAACATGAATGTGGTCGCTTCTTGCATGGCAGTATCCATAAAGCTGTCCTTTCTGGCAGGGTAAATTTGTCTGATTAATCTGTCAAAATGGCAACCATAATAAATGACAGACCTAAAGCTGGTGGTGTCTATAGGGATTGTGTACCTTTTTGGGTAGTGCTCGTTCCCTGGTAACGGCCAGTAAAGAGTCGCATATAAGCAACAAATTTTTCAGATACCCAAACATCCTTTGTTTATTTGAAAAATAAGTATGGTTTTCATAGCAGGAGAGGCCGCGCAGCATCAATGAGATGACTGAGCGGCGGCTTGTGAGTGGTGATGATCAGGCCTGGCAAGAAATGACTTACTTACCTGCTTGCTTATCTTCATTCTTGATGCCACGGATTGCGAATGCTGTTAGCAATCCTGCACCAATGACGAAGACGACCAGTGTGACGATGATCCCCACCTGGAATGGCATAAATACTCTCCTTTAATTGTGTGATAGGAGCTACAGTACGAGGCTTCCTATCATTTTACAGGGGCACAAAAAATAGTGCTACGTTTAATTTTTAATGCCGATGTACCATTACACCTCCGTGTCAGGGGAGTCGTCGTTGTCATTATCATCCTGCTTTGCTTCTTGGCGCTTTTTGTTGAGGTATTCTTTTTCGTTTTTTTCCATTTCCTTAGAATCGCGACGAAGAATCGCCTCGCGCCGTGCGCGTTCAGACGCCGGCGGATACACCCACCACGTCCACCAATACAACAGGGTATAGCCTACGGAAGAGACCGATACATTCTGCTGAACAGCCAGCTTCTCCAAAGCATTCCCTAATTCCGCTGGTAACCGGATATTGACCTGCATCCAGCCTGTGGCCTCTTTTTGGCCGATCTGATCTTTCACTGTATAGGTCAATCCCTTGGTCGGCCGCCACTTCAATCCGTGCTCCCAAGGTTTCTCTTTCAGAAAACGCTCTGTAGCTTCTCGAATCATGGTTTTGAGCGTTTTGCCTGTGGCAAAGGCCAAGGTTTTCGCATAAATCTGCATCTTGGACGGAGCCCTGGTTGGTATTTCCACAAAGGTCTTCCCCGTTTTTTTGTCCGTAAAAACACGCATAATAGACACCTCCTGTAATGAAGACATGGTATTAAGTTGTTACAACCATGCCGTAACGTTGTTCGCCTCTCGCGCAACCTGTGCGCCACGCGCAGACAGTGTGTAAAAGAATTGATGTGGGTAATCCTGTTTTTTCAGAATCCACTCTTGTGATAGCACATGTTCAAGCCTCGCCGGCACAATGCCCTGTTCGTTTTTAACGCGAACAATGAAGGGTGCATTCCTGCAAAAATAACCATGCAGCACCTGCCGCAAGGTCTAATTCCCACTTCTCGGCAATAAGGCCGGAAGTTGCTACCGCTATTGCGACCGCTTTGTAATGACGCATAATTGCTCCTTCCCCAAGAGGGATGTAATTACCCTCGCAGGTGAGCAGTCCCCCATGGGAAAGCGCCCATTGGGGGGTGTTAAATAATCCGGTTTACGTCCGGTAACGGTCTTTCGACGTAAGGGGTTTTTCCCAGCCTCTCGAAGGACGATAGGTTGGGGAAAATACCTTGTGCGGATTATTCAGAACGATGGGATTTTGCGGTGGATTGTAAATGCTTCCATCCAGATAAGGTCCGCTCATGTGGCCCAAACAGATGCCACCAGTGCGGTCCCAGGGAAGATTCCACCATGGAATGACTCCAGGCTATACCCATTCGGTCAGGATGAACCATGGAGAGATAGTGCTGATAATGGGCTTCGTAAGCGGCCAACCATTCCGATCTTTCCGCAGATTTTCCAGGTAAGGGGAGTGGCATCAGAAACACCTCGAAAAGGGGTGCCCGAATCAACGGGCACGCATGAAATAAAAACAGTTATAAAGAGATGAACTCGACGAACACGCTGCTATTGGCAGGCTTCGCAAGTGGGGTCATCGATCAGGCAGGCCTTTATGGCCGGTGCAGGCGTACCGCCCTGTACGGCATTCAAGGTACCTTCGGTGACGGTGGATTTTTCTGCAGAGGTCGCCCCCATAGTGCGCAGGTAGTACGTGGTCTTGAGCCCGTACAACCATGCTTGCTTGTAGAGGTTATCCAAAGCCTTGCCAGAGGGTTTTGCCATGTAAAGATTCAGGCTCACCGACTGGTCAATCCACTTCTGGCGTTCGGCGGTCATTCGGACCAGCCAGAGGGGGTCTATTTCAAAAGCAGTGGCATACAGTCTTTTCATCCAGGAGGGAATTCTGTCGATATGCGCCAGGCTGCCATCGAAATATTTGAGGTCATTGACCATCACGTCATCCCACAGGTCCAGTTTTTCCATGTCGGCCACCATTTGGGTGTTCACTACCGTGAATTCCCCGGACAGGTTGGATTTGACATAGAGGTTCTGGTAGATGGGGTCGATGCCCTGACTGACGCCCACAATGTTGGAGATGGTCGCGGTCGGTGCAATCGCCATGATGTTGCTGTTCCGTATGCCGTGTTGCACTCTGACACGAACCGCATCCCACAAATCGGGGTCGATAGCCGATGGTTGTTGGGCCGTCAGAAGTTCCATACCCCGTTCTATCTCCAGGCGTTGAACCGTATTGATTGGCAAAATGCCACGGCTCCAATCCGAACCCTGGAAGCTGGAGTACGAACCACGCGCAACGGCCAAATCTGCCGATGTTTGAATGGCCGCAAACGAGATGACTTCTTGCGATACACCCGCAAAAGTGACGGCTGCTTCGCTGTCCATGGGAATGCGTAATGCCTGTAAAGCATCCGCGAAACCCATGACCCCCAGACCGATGGCACGGTGCCGCATATTGGCATTGCGGGCTTTTCTGGTCGGGTAGAAGTTGATGTCAATGACATTATCCAGCATGCGAATAGCGGTTCCGACCGTTTCAAAAAGGGCTTCCTTGTTGATATGCCGGAGTGCGTTTACAGGCGTCATGGATTCACGCAATTGGTCATAAGGCCAATCTTCTGTTTCCAAATCATCGCCATGTTCTGAAATAACCGGATTGGTGATGAGGTGTTGCATCAGGTTGACCGAACCCAGGTTGCATACCGCTGTTTCGTCGTCGTTACTGTTCAGAGTAATTTCTGTGCACTGTCCAGTGAGGATGCCATTAAAAACACCCATGTGGCGGATCGGTTCTGAAAAGCAGTATGTATCGTCTGTTCTTCCGTTATCTTTGACTTCAACAACCTGCACAAAGTGCTCAGCGCGACGTTGTGTGGTCGTTAAGGGCATTTTCAACCGGTGTGGCATAAAACCCAGCTTGTTCAGCATGAGTAGTCCATTATGCGCAATCATCAGACGATAGATGGGTTTGCAATCATACATGGCTGAGTCACCTTTCCCGTCAGGCAGAGACACCTTACGCTGCTCTGCAAGAAGGGATACGGTGCTATAAACGCCCACAGTTTGAAGCATCAACCGCACTGACTCTAAAAAATCAGGATAGATTGAAGCGATCTGTATGGATGATGCATTCCCATTTTTGGTAACTGTTCCGTCCGCATCAAACAGTCCTGCTAACCACTGTACGCGGCTTTTCAGACTAAAATGCATAGGCACAGTATATTTTTCCGGCAAATCAAAAGGCAGGGTAAAATTCAGCCGCCCAGACGCATCTACAACGCCCGTTCCCGCTTTAATATCCAGAAACGGTGTGAGTTGTTTTTTTACGTCATACAAGGACAGCCTTGGACGGCCATTGCCGTATGTACCATCGCCACAGAAAAATCCGTGTGTGTAAGCATAAGGAAAATCTGGCCACGTAGCATCATCAATGACGGGATATTCCGACTTGATGAGCTTGTCGCCCGCTTTTAAATCGCCAGCCCGTACTTCTTTGGCTGGGATTCCATATTCATTTTGAATATAGAACTTATGATATGACGTACACGAAAGTGTGGCACCGTTATCCAGCCGTACTTCAACAAGCGGCTGATTCACCCCTGTTTGGTGTACGGTTGTCTCAGAGAACATCATGCCATTCCAAACCTTTACGGTTTTATTCACCAAACTGGAAATGGGGAGATGTCCTTTATCTGTAAGGACCAGCGTCTCAGGGGCAACACATAAATTTGAACTATGCACCACCCCGGCATGCCGTTGTGGACTGCGCACATTGCAGGGGTCCTTGAAGGTAATCCAGGGATGACCAGTTTCGAACAGCATGGTCAGCATTTTCCGCCAAAGCTCCACCGCCGGCACTTTCTTGAACTGTTCCAGTTGGCCGTTTTCCGCCATGCTTTCATATTCCGCATAGCGTTCTTCAAAACGGGTACCGTACAATTCGTGCAGGTCTGGCACTTCATTGGGACTGAACAGGGTCCATTCGGCGTTATCCATAACCCGTTTCATGAACAGGTCGGGAATCCAGTTGGCCGTATTCATGTCATGGGTGCGGCGCCGATCATCACCGGTGTTTTTGCGGAGCTCGAGGAATTCCTCGATATCCAGGTGCCAGGTTTCGAGATAGGCACAGACGGCTCCCTTGCGCTTGCCCCCATTATGCGCAAGAAACGCAGTGGTCATGTAACTTTCGTCACCTTCCACTTTCAGGTCGCAAACAAAGGGTACGGGAGTGATATCGGCTATGGAGGTGACCCGCGAAAATAACCATCGCCCGATGCGCAGGGCCATGTGCTTTTGCACGGGTTCACATCCCAGTAATGCCGCAATCTTGGGATACGCTGGGATGCGCAGCTCATAAGACAGCCCACCACTGAGGGTATCCTGACTGCCATCTTTGCGCGTTGCCGTATGGACTTCATCGCGGCGATCGCGTTGGCGTCCAGAACTGGGTATGCCCAAACGTAACAGCAGGTAACGTACATTTTCTGCCAACGTAAGGGAGGCCGTGGTAAAAAGGATATCCTTACCGCGTGCGAGGTGCCCATCAGTTTGCAATAGCCCTTTCAAAATGGCTAAGGTTTGTGATTCAGGCAAGTGCAGAAAACGGGCAGAAACCTTTTTTTCACCTTTGGCGTTGTAGAGATCCGCAAAGTCAAAGGGTAGGACAGGAGCCTCTTCTCCGGCCACAAATTGACCGTTGACTGCATCCCGTAAACACGTCCGTCCATAGGCCCAGCGCAGTTGAACCACACTGCCATGTGCGCTGTTTTCCCAAAAATGGATATCGTGTTCGAGCAGATACTGACGGACGAACTGTGCCAGATGTGCCTTGCTGGTTGCGTTGAGCGTGACACCGTACTCACGGTTTACGCCCTGTTTTTGAGCCACATGACCGTCACCGAGCATGATGCCATACAAATAGGCCTCTTCATCGGTGAAGCCGGCAACGGGGATAACTTCTCCAGGAATCGTCTGTGCGACGTAATCGCCCACCTGCAGATTTCCGGCATCGACCCAAGTGGGTGACAGCTTTCCGTTCTCCAGGCGTTTCAAGGTGCGGGCAGAAGTTTCGCCCAGAACGACATTTTGAATCGCCAGGACGGGATGCCCAGTGGTGACCTGGATAGGCATCAAGCTGTGTTTAATCCGAATTTCCACCATGGGATCGTTTTGTGCGTAGGTCATGCGGGCATCCACCTGGCGATAGGTGCCGCTCACACCCAAAACCAGATCGCCTTTTTGAATGTGACTGATGGGTTGTGGCCCGTCCTGGGTATGGACCAGTGTATCCGGTGCAAAACATTGATTGACCGCTACTGCCGTGTCATTCACGACCTTGAGGAAGGGAACAACCCCTTGAGACTTGCCATTGGTGCCTTTAATCCAGGAACCCATAGCCCGTACAGGGGTCCAGTCGTTCCCCAGTCCACCACTGAACTTCGAGAGCAGGGCGTTTTCCTTGACGGCTTCAAAAATCCCGTCCAGGTCGTCCGGTACCGTGGTCAGATAACAACTGGAGAGTTGGGGATGGGTGGTTCCGGCATTGAACAGGGTCGGCGTGGAACTGACGAACCGGAAAGTGGACAGGACGTTATAGAACGCTATCGCCCATTTTTCCCGGTCAATTTCATTCACCGCCAAGCCCATGGCAACCCGCATCCATAAAGCCTGTGGCAATTCCAGACGGATGCCGTTCTCGTGAATGAGATAGCGGTCATACAAAATCTGCAAGCCTTGGTACTGAAAATGCAGATCTCTGGACGGGACAATGGCCTCGGCCATTTTGTCCAGATCAAAATCCAGCAACCGCTTGTCCAGACGTTCGATGGCAACCCCTTTCCGGATGTAATCCTGGAAATAGTTTGCCGGGTAGTTGTTCGCGTCATAGTCAGAACCGCCAATGAACACATCGGAAGGATTTTGACAAAATGCCTCTGCACGTATTTTTTCTAAAAGAAAAAACCCGGCAGTATAGGCATACATCGGGTCAGTCTCGATGAGTGGACGGGTGGCCATGATTTTGGCCTGAACAAACTCGTCTTCAGATATGCCATCAAAAAGCAGCTTGACGAGGCTTTTCATGACCAGATCGGCATTGCCCTGCCAATCCCAACGCTGACAGGCTGATCCAAGATTTTTCAGGATCATGTCACGCGTTAGATAGATTTCGTCACCGTTTGCACGGCGAATGGAGAAATCCCTTTCCTGTAAGCCTTCCGGCTGATCAGTCTGCTTTTGCTGGAGACGCTGCTGCGCCTGTTTTTCCCGGTACAACACATAGTCGCGGGCGACTTTGTGTTCACCGGAGCGCATCAGCGCCAGTTCCACCTGGTCCTGAATGTCTTCGATATGGACGGTGCCGTCATTGCTACGACGATTCAGGTTGGCGACGACCAAGGCCGTGATGGCCGTGACTTTATCGCGTATGGATGTAGAGGCTTCAGAGGCGCCGGGGCGCATCACGCCGTCCGCATCCTTGAGAAAGGCCGTGTAAATGGCCTTCTCGATTTTCGTTGCGTCAAACGGAACTAATGTCCCGTCACGTTTAATGGTATGCATGATACCTCCTGTTGAGGGGCAAAAATGCCCGTTAAGAATGGGTGTTCCGGTTTACGTCCGGTAACGGCCTATGGGCATAAGGCGTTAAAAATGTCTGGATTTGGCCGAAGAGGGGCCATAGCCAGGCATTCTTTGGGCTCAGGCTGAGTGGGCGTAAAACGCCGGGTGCGCCAGTGGAAACGGATCTTGCGCGTTCTGGGATAAACCCGATCCAGAAAAGGGTTTATGCAGAGAGTATGCAGAGATTTTGGGCAGGGTTTGGTGACAATAAGTGCCTTTTTTGGCGTTTTTTTGAACAGTCACGAAGAATAACCGCTCAAAAAAACGAGCACCCCATACAGCAGGGTGCTCCACTGACCTATTTTTATAGAAAAGCCGGACGGGTCGTGCTGACCGGTCCGGGGTGAATCAGGAAAAGAGGTCCAATTCCATAAAACCGGTATCCTTCTTTCGGGAATGTGGTCGGGAAGCGGGCTTCTTCTTTTGGGGTGCAGGGCGAGGTGCAGCCATTTGTGCAGCGCCGAACACCAGAGACAAAATATCCAGTTCTTCTTCTTTCGGCTGCCCATCTTCAGCGGATGTGCAGGTGTTGATGGAGGTCTGGTTTTTGTCGATGGGTTTGCTACCAGCCAGCATGTGTTGAATATCGCGCATACTGTTGGCCCGGAACTCCCCGTCGGTGCAATCTTCACTCAGGGTGGAAATGGCGCCGGTAATGGCATCGTGACTATGGTCACGCAGACCATCGAGGAATTGATTGGCAATCGCCATCAATGAACCGGAATCATCGGTATCCTGCTCTTCCACAGCGGCGGACAGCCCGCTATCGGAGATGTTTCCCTTGGCTTGTGTGGAAACCCGGATTTTTTTCGCCATGAGCGACATCGCGGTCATTTGCGGCGTCTCGTCATAAGCGGCGAAGTAGATGCGGACCGGTTCCGTTTGTCCAATACGCCAGGAGCGACGGGAAGCCTGCAACACGGTGTCCGTGCTGTAGCCGGTTTGCATAAACAGAATACTGGTGAAGTCAAAAAGGTCCAGACCGGTTTTCACCAGATTGGGATTACAGATCAGAACCTCGCACCCATCCTTCAAGGCATCCTGTACCCAGTCTTCCCGGATTTCTGTGGGCACCGAAGATTTCAGCACCCGCGCATCTATGCCCTCTTTTTTCAAGATGGACTGATAACGCTGCGTCAGGTCCAGCTTGTCCGAGTAGATGGTGTAAATGAGCACCTTACGATGATGGGCCAACTCGCGGCGCACCAGATCCCGCATGAAGATTTCCTTTTCCAAAAGTTCGTCTTCACGCGCAATGGGATGGAGTACTTCAATAGGTTTGCTGTAATTACGCGGTTGGCAGACCACCTTTTGGAATGCTCCGTCGGCGGCATAGAGCGCGGCAGACATGACCGGCCCCATGATTTTTTGCCCATAGCCTTCCTTCAGCGCTTCTTTTAACGCCTTGATAAGCTTCGTGCAGAACGTCCTGACAGATGCTTTTTGCTGTTCAGGCATTTGGATACGGACAAAGGTTTCCCGATAGCTGGGTAACAAGCGCACGGGCGGATACCCTTTTTCTTCAGCCATAGACTGAAGACTTTTCTCGATATCCGGCAATTCCAGAAACAGGGCATTGGGCAACAATAGGTGAGAAACCACCGTAGGATGCAGCCCGGGCAGATTACGGGTTTGTCGGTACACTTTTTTACCGCGTGCTGATTTCAGCCCGTCTTCTTCGATGACCGTGACGATTTCTTTCACGATCCCCATTTCGCGCTGGAAACGTGCGCCATCATGGGCACCATATCCCAGACGGAGCATGCTTTCCGGGTCACTTCGGAATAGAAGCGGATGCAAAGAGGCCGCATAACCATCCACCAGAGTGCCGGTGAGACCGATGGTTTTTTTGCAGCAACCGGACAGGATGCCAAAGGCGACCCCCTGAGCCGTGTTGTCCCCTTTTAATTCGTGCAGTTCATCAAACAGGGCCACATCAAACCAGCCCCTACGCATTTTGCGTTTGATGTATTCGACGGGCGCATAGTTACCGTCTCCCACCGTAAAGCCGGTACGGTCCAAATAGGACCGCACTTTTTTGATGGCCGCAGGCTTCAGTAATTGCGCCAGGGCTGGGTGAATATCGCCATTGGATAAGTCACGAAGAATATGGCGGACCGTCTGCCCGTCATGGGTCATCAACTTTTGGATGGTGACTTTGCCCAATCCGGGTAGCGCAGAAAGCGCCGTGGACAAGGTTTCTTCGGGAGACTTCTGATGCAGGCGGGTGGCCTTCCAGAGGGCAGCACCGCAGCCTTGGGTGACCTTGTACGGATCGGAGGGATAAAGGACATGCTGACAGGTTCGCCTTTTGCTGAGCCAGGCCTCGTCTGCATGACAAAAAGAATGCGCAGGGCCAGCTTCTCCGTCCGCATTCCCGGAATAGAGCGTCATGTCCCCGATGCTGCTTTCTTTGTCTTTGTCCTCTTTCGGTGCCGGCATCATCACAGTGCCCCCACAATCGGGGCAGTAATGATGGGTGTGATACCATCCGCCGTTCCCTTTTTTCCGGCGGATGAGGGTCGCAGGTTCTATCCGGTAAGACATCCGCAATCGAACCCGACCGATAATCCAGAACTCTGGGATTTTGGGCGGGCCGGGGTTTTTCTGATAGGCCTTTTCGAGGACTTCAATAGCTCCTGCATGATTGATTTTATGCACGACGACTTGGGGGAAAGTAATCTCCAATTCGCGTGCCCATTTGCCGACGAGGTGAGGTGGCACCACGACGATGACGCGTTGTGGTCTTTCTCCCATTATGGCAATAGTGGAGCCACAGAGCGTTTTGCCCGTACCCATGTCCTGAGAAAGAACGATGGTCTTGGCTTGCTCTTCGTAAAGATGCACGGATCCGGCCTCAATGACCTCCCGTTGTGCCGGGAAAGGTTGCCGCAACATCCCGATACTATCCAGACGGGCGGCTATATGGGCATGCTGAGGATCGCCGTGCTGATATTCCGGGTCGAGAAAGTTTTTGGCTTTCTCAAAGAGTTGACCCGAAAATCGACCCATGAATTCGGTCATGGGCATTTCCTGGACATGAAAATCCATAAATGGACTCCTTTCGTTAGGCAGCGATACGTTTGCTGCGTAAAAGAAACTGTACGGCAGAAGCCATATCGTCATCGCTGACATGGAGGGAAAACCCGCCCCATTGGGTGTTGCCAATGACAAAATCAATGGGGATGATGCGTTCCTGTCCGGAAGCTTTGGCACCGTTTTGTGCGCACAACTCATCAATGGCGGATACATCCCGAAGGATCTGAATGATGGGTTTTTTCCAGGTATCCAGAACCGGAACAGGAGACTGCCGCAGGGTGTTCCAGAGTAAATCCTCTGTATTATCCTGTTCGCCATACCAGAAAACGGTTTTTATATCGGACAGCATTTTGTTTTCTGCGTCCTTTCCGTCCTTTTTATCCTGCTCTTCGTTGTGGATCTGAAGATGCTGGTTGGGGATGATGAGGGTTTTGAGAATGCCATCAGAAAGGGTGCCTTTCTTCCCCATATAGCGTTGGGGACCGATGGAAAAAAACAGATTTTTCTCATATCGAATGGCGTCCCCTTTGTGAATGGAGGGCAGCGCATAGTCCATAGCACTGCGCCGACCGATAAGACTGGCTACGGTGAAGTAACGTTTTCCGGAGAGCGTGGTGACGCCCAGGGCATCACAAAACAATTTTTCTCCAGAGATTTCCACTTGATCTAATGCCTGATTCATCATGAAATCCTTATTAACTGAAAATTGGAGAGGTCCCACGCCAGAATCTGCGTAATATGCTTACGAACACTGGTGGTGACCGTTTTTTTCTGGGTTTCTTCGGCTTCCGCGCCTTCCAATACTTCCATCACGGTTTGCACAGTGCCTCGGACCAGAAAGCGTCCCTGTTCATCTTCCAGGTGCCCATCCAATCCACCAGATGCCAACAGCGCAGGAATATGTCCATCGCGTAACTGCCGTACAGAGCGCAATTTTTGAGAGAGTGCATTCTGTGTCTGGAGGAATTGTTGCACCTCCTTGTCAAACTGTGGATTTTTCGCCAGCACCATTTCGACGTATTCCTTGGTCAGATGGTTTATCCGGAAAGTATCCGGTGTCCGGCCATCGGGGATGAGGAAAGGGGTGGCTAAAGGTTCTTTGGGCAGGGCTGGCAGCTCGGCGTCTGGAGTCAGTAGGAGATTACGCAGATCAATGTCTGGGTCCAATGCTTTCCCGGCTTCGCTTTTTTTGCGATACCCAATCACCACGATTTGTTTGAATTTATCCGTATCCGCACGGTAGACCAGCGTCGTTCCTTTTTGCAAATAGTTGGAAAAGAACTCCGCCATACGCGGGGCATCCCGATAAAACAGATAGTCCGGGAGTACGGCGACGAGGACGCCACCGGGTATTAAACGGCTGGAGTGGGCTTCCCAGAACAATTGTTCCAGGCGCAGCCGCTTGTCTTTGACTTTGACCCAATCATAAGGGGGGTTGAAGAAAAGCAGACTGGCCCAGCTTGATGAGGCGACCAAATACAAGGCGTCTCCATGCAAGACATTTTGCAGGATGGCAGCGGATTTTTTGAAGCGCTCACCCGCTATTTCGACGCCGTATGTGGTGCATTCATCTTCTCCAAGATATTTTTGGAGGTCGGATGCGACAATGCCCTCGCCGCAGCAGGGGTCAAAAAGAACGGCCTTATCGCCCTGGAGGGCTAAGGCATGGCAAATGCCTTGGGTTGTGGAATCATCTGTGCGGTAATAACCGCGCGCGAGTTTATTGTGATTCTGGCGTTCGCCAGAGCTCAGTGTAGAAAACATATTAGATTCTCCCATGGGAATGCGAGTCAGAATCCCGGTTGACGTGCCGGGTCACGGTGCAAAACACAAAAGCTTTGGGAGGTTTGAAACGTCATGCTTGAGCCAAACAACCTGCAGTGTGTAGCTGGATGTTTGGCTCAGGCATCACCTGAAAAGGGGGGCCGGGATCAAATTGATCCCGGGCAAATAGTAGAGAGAACGATTAGGCAGCGAGCATGCGCTGAACTTCGGCATGGATACGCTGGGCATCCAGCGCCACATAGCGGTTGGGTGCATTCACGGGTAGTACCGTGAATTTACCGGTTCTGTCTGGAAGGCGGGGTTGCAGGTAGCAAATAACGCCGTCCGCACGCTGGCTACTGATAGGTGAATGCGTAATAGTGACCAGGACGCCTTTTTCGACGCCATTGACGTATAGGTAGACGTCACCCCCTACAGCGATGCCGCCTTCATTTTTTTTGACCCGGCAATCCAGGTCAGGGAACCCCTTGGCGACAGTACGCAGCAAAGCGGCTGACTTGTTCAGGAAATTCTTTTTGTTGCTGTAATCGTAGGCCAGTTGACCGAAATTTTCTGGGTACATAAATAGCTCCTAATAATAAGCAATGGATGGTGTTTAGGCGGCTTCTGCTTCTGATTCAGGGATCAAAAATCCGCCAGAACAGCCGTAGGCCCGGACATATCGGCTATTTAAACAGTCGAATTGGTAGGCCAGAGAATTAACGGCTTCGCCGAAGGTCATGTTGAGTTCTGGTATCTGCCTGGGTGTCATGGTGAATACCTCTGCTGGATTTTCAGGTTGTGGAATTCCATGGAGATTGCCGGGCAATCTCTTCCACAAATAAACCACTGATCGCTTCAGGAGATCTTCTGAGTAGCCGCGATCGGAAAAAACATACATGGCAGACCCAAATAGCTCATTCCACGGAGATTCTTGGTACTCGTAGCTATCCGTCATGCCGTCAAAATTACCCGCTTTGAAAGCATTGATGATTTCATTTACTTGCGGGACAGTTGGGCCATCCATCCATGAGACTCGGATTGAGTTGTCGTCTGTCCTCACGGAAAACTTGCAGCCCTTGAATTGCTTGAGCAGAATGCGCATGTTTTTGGCCGCGCGTTTTCTGTGGTCGGTTTCGTCGGCAGCAACCAGTAATTGCGGGTATTCCTTCCGTAACCGCTCCATTTCCGCGATAAATTTGGCCTTGGCAGCCTCCTTTTCTATCGCCTTGCGTTGGTCTCTTGCCTCAGCAAAATGGATGGCATTTTCAATTTCAGAAGCGGAAAAGGTATTGCCAAATAGCTTCCATGGCAGGTGTCTGATGACATTTTCAGGGACGTGATAAGACCGTTCCCCTGATGAAAAGACGATATCAAGCTCGGCCATTTTGGTGGTGTTCAGAACCAATCCAAAACCTTGCGGATGCGTCTGTTCACCGTGGATAGCCGTGATGATGCCGTATTCTTGGGAAAACAAATTCCCTGAGTACACCAGTTGCCCGACACGAATGGTGTCATCTTCCATGCTGATGATGGATTCAGGCATTGAAAACGCTTCGCGTTCCATATTTGACTCCTTGTGCATGATGCGCGCGTGGGCGCTAAAAGAAACTGCGGATGCAGTGAGTTGAAAACCTATCGGATACGGAGGAACCGATAGAGTGGTATCCAGTTGAATGTGCTGGTCACAGGAATAATCTTCATAACAAAATGCAGGATTTTGGTATGAATACTATGCGTATTGCCCCTGTAGAAACAGGGGCAGGCAGGTCAATCAATTAGGCATGGGTGTTGAAGAAATCATACAGTTCATCAACAGATTTTTTCGCTTCTTCTTCCGTTCTTCCGCAACGTATAGCGGCGCTTAGGAAGCAACTTGCACGGCTTTCGATGGACTGCAGTTGGTTCATCGCCGTATTCAATTCGAGCCCGGAATCATGGTAGTTCGGTTCAACCTGAATACCGTTCAGAACGGTTTTACTACCTACTCGCGCGACCACAACGCGCAAATTCATAAAATCATATTCCGGTTCGAACGGATGTTCTTCATCGTCGTTGTTGGCAATTTCCAGGGCGCGTTCGATTAAGAATTTTTTCAACTGCTCTGGATCGTTGGCAATGCTGTCATCAACGTCGATGACTTCATCGCAATACGCGGCGGTATCTTGCCCGTAGCAAACAGATACTTTTTTCATGATTACTCCTTTTGGGTTGGGAGGTTGATGCAGGGCATCAATGTAGGCTGATGGTTCCGTAAGCGGCCATCAGCATGACGCCGGGATGTTCATGGCTTGGCACCACCATAAAGCGGATGCCGGTGATGCATTCGGCGCCTTCTTCTGCGGCTTTTTGCTGCAATTGAAGCAGCGTATGTGACATTTGTAACTCTTGGTCACCGTAGACGGCTTTATTCAAGACGGAAATGACGCGGGTAATAAAGCCAGGGTCAATGTCAGCGGTAGACGTTTCTACGCCAATAGCTTGCATAATAATCTCCTTTGTTGTTACGCATGGATAACACCCGCAAGAATCAAATTGCGGGTTTTTTTTTCAGTATCAAATGGCCTTGGTTCGCAATCGCCTTATGTCATAAGCACAGTGATTCTTGCACTTGAACGGGCTGACTGTTGCTGTAACCATGTGCCATCCAATCTGAGGTGTCCTTGAGCGTGAATCGCACAGGCCCATTGAAGATGAAATAGCGTCTGTCCGATGGCACAGATTCCAAATCAAACGAACCGTTACCATATTCATCGATCAGTTCCCGCTTTCGTTTTGCCCTGTATTCATCGTCGGACGATTCAATGGGCTTTACGGAGCACAGAACGTTGTCTGGGTTGGTTTCGGGCAGGGTTTTCAGGAAATCCCGGAATGACGCTATGCAGGCTTTATAGGAACCAGGATGTGAAAACTCCTGCTCATATAAGCTCTCGATGTAGTGCCCGATAGCTCGGTAAGGCCATACTGGTGCAGAGATACCCACCCCGTTTTCATCCATCTGGATGTAATAGGGCTCATATTTGTCATCCAGCCGGATAAAGTGGGTTGGATGTGGTGGAGGCGGTTCATGGCATTTGTCAGGCATGTATCCGGTAATTGTGGATTCTCCAACATACGGGTATCCGTCGTTGGAAAAAGTTTTTGGAATGCTTGAATAAGCGTGAAATTTTATCGCTAAATCATAATGATTCAGGACCGTTTTCGGTGTTCCACGTTCTTCTACAGCCTCAATAAACCCCTTTTTGATGTCTGGATACAGCCGATAAAACTCAAAATCCAATGGCTGCTCAGGGTCATAGAAATAAGGCCGCTTGATGCATTCAATCCACGACTTGATGTATCCCTCCGGGGTTAATCGACCGTTGGGGCTGACCAACATGCCACCTTCCACATCGGCGGCATAGGAAAAGATCTTCTCCATCGTGCTTTTGAGGTCGCCAATATGGAAGACGTGTATTCCCGGCGTATGCGGGAACACATTACTGTCATAGGTCACCTCATTCATGATGAATATGCGTTCACCGTCTTTGTTCAGGAACACGTTGGCCTGCCGTTTGCAGGTGTAGGTGGTACTCATTTGCGGTCTCCTTTCTTGAGGAAATGATCGGCGGAGAGGCCGATAAGCAGGGCGAATACCCATCCCGAACAAAACAGGATAAGCATCGCCCACATAAAGAGGTCGTTTGCTTCATGGGCGGTCATGTTTTTTCTCCTGCCATGAACGTAGGCTCCAAAAAATAACCATAGTGGTAGCCGTCGCTCCCAGATTGATGAGTAACCGCATTGGGCCAACAGGTACGCCAAATGCAGCGTATATGACCTCTATCATTGATGTAAGAAAGACGAATATATCAACGATACCAACGCCTAAAGCAATTTTCTTTATCAGGCTGTCTTCAGAAATAACCCGAATAATCCCGACAGCGATAATGGCCTGCATACTGAAAAGCAAGATAACAGACCATATAAGGATATGATTCATATTTGATCTCCTTTTTTCATGGTGATTCTTCCTGGGTTTAAGAACGGTCTGTGGGGTTATTCTGTTCCCGTGTAGCACAGGTTTTTTCGATATAAGCCCGCGCTGCATTCACTGAGGGAAACAGGAGTCCCTGGCTTTGGAGTTGCAGGGCATCATGCATGCTCAGTCCGGAGGCGATGATGTGTTCCGTGACCTTGCCGTTGTTAACGCCATACACCGTGTCCTTGTAATGCAATGTCCAATTTTCCATGGTTCAGTCCTCGATAAATGTTGAACAAGGGGAGTGCTATGTGCGCAGCAATGCGCGCAGTTTTTGGATTGTCAGGTTCTTCGACGGATACCTGACCAGATAAGAAAAACGCATAGCGGTGCGTGCCGTGGCTTTTGCCAAAATACTTGCTGGTTTGTTCGATGGCACTCGTGGAATGCCATGGAAAAAACCCCGCAAGCGGGGGAGTGGGTAATGGGTTGGGTCAGGCCGCTTGCGCGCTGACTGGTTTTCGATATTTTTTGGCCTGTTTCATCAGCCGTTTCCAATGGTCGCGGTCAATGGGTAAGGATTGGAGGGAGAAGTTACGGTTATCAAAGAAAAAACCGTGATAATGGATCTCACCATGCCTTAACAACTGCCACAACAACTCCAGGGCATGGGTAGCTACCGTCTGATTCACCATTAAATCCTGTTTGACCAAGGCCTCTGCCAGGCTGCAGGACGGGGTATCATCGTCTTCCGCTATGGAAGCATCCATGATTTCCGGGAAGAGATCGGCAACGGTCGGTAACAGGCAATACTTTCTTTTTGCAGAGGGGCTCCGTTTATGAAAATCGGAATTTCCCAATATCGCCTGACCTGAGTGGTTGTTGTTGCCTAAGTCTAGCCAGTACGAAGCGTTTTCCTTGATGGCCTCGTAGATTTCCTGGCGCGCACTACGACTGTCCACACAGGAAATGTATATGACTCTGGACTTGGCTATTTCAGGTGTGAATTTGCCATGATAAGACTGCCAGTTCAAACCGAAATACTGATTGATTCGGTTTACCAGGGTATGCGCTTTCGATTGCCCAATGTCTGACGGTGAAAACAGTTGCCGTCCCACATTGGCTCTACTCACCGTATCCGGGTCGCACACAATCACCTCGGGGACTGCCATGTTGAGGCTTTGAAGTGCGACAACCATTCTGGAGAGCCCCGTTAATAATTGCGAACCGGTACCACCGGCCCCTATGACTACGATGTTCGGGGTCGAATAGAAACTGCCATCGTTAGGCTTTTGAAATAGATAACGATGCGTCATGACAAATCCCCCGCTTTGGATAGAAGGTCGGCCATGGTGAATTGCTGCTTGCCATGAACCGGTTCCATGGGTGCCAGGGCTTGTTCTGGAAAGCGATTCGCTTTGGACGCCAGAAGATCCACCCACATAGTATAAATGCCGCCGGGATACTGGACCTGCGTGGCGTGATTCGCATGGGTAAAACGGGATTGAAAAAAGGCCGCTTCACAAGCCGATATGTTGCCGGGTTCCGGTTTGGGAACCTTCACATTGCCCATGCAAATTGAACCGCCAGCATACACATTCATGTAAGGGGCCTTAAACAGGGGCGTGTTCAAGGACGGTCTTTTACGCCCTTTGACAGCAAATACGGACAATCCATGATCTTGCCAAACGAATACGAGACCGGGATGCGGCACGGGGCCGGATCTTTCGCCCATCGGTTCCGGACAGTCAAAATAGGTGGTCCGGACCTGGGGTTCTGACCAGAACACCAAAGTGGATACATTGAACGCTAAGGTGCGATTATCCAACATCTGTAAGGGGGTTTTCCCCAGTAAGGCTTGATACGCACTGGCAAGCTCTTCTTGCGTTAACGCAGAACCCGGGAGAATAACGGGCGCGTTGTCTGAATTCTGACCAACAGGATGCTGTGTGGCATAGTCTACATGACCCCCATTCCCATACAGGAGGATGGCAGAACGCAACTGCATGCTGTGGCTTTCGATATGAAAACTGGTGTTCATAGTTTTTCTCCGAGAAAGGGCAATATACGGTGAATGAGCGTTAAAATGGTGCTGCAGTCCTGCAACAATTCTACCCAGTCACGTACATTTTCTTGTGGTGTGATATCCAGCATGAAAACGGCGTTGTCTTCGGCTTCTCCACTTTCCATGCTGCGCTGGTACAGGTGGTCCAGCATTTGGTAACAAAGGCCGCCTGGCTCGCCGTTATCCATCAACATGATGCCGGCAAATTGGCTATAACCTTGCGTCAATCCGTACTTTTCGTACCGATTGGGTTTTGATGGTATTTTGACGGGCGTCATTTGTGAAAGCTGGTCCAGCAGTTTCAGGAGTTCCCTTTCTTGCCGATTCAGGGATTTTTCTTTGACCTGGATTCTGAGGTCCGTTTTTGCATAGCAGGCGTCCAGAGTCCATTGCGGGATGACCTGGAGCACATCGGTTTTGCGAAGTACGTTCACGTCCTCTTCAGGGATGCCGTCCGCTTCCATTTCCAGGAGGTATTCGGTTTCGTCATCGCTACCAAGCCACTCAACCATCTCTATGACACCCATCAGATCTCCGGGTGTCATCACGGAGATAGGGGATCGATAGAGCGTGTTTAGGGCGTATTCCACCAAACCATTCGCTTTTTGATGCATGGCCTGTAGCTTTTCATGGCAAACGAATGTCGGTGCATCTTCAAGCGGTAATGAAAACGTCAAGATTAACGTGTCATCACCCTCATTTTCCTCTATGTGTAAATCATCGAGGTGATGACCAAAAATCTCATCCATGAACTTTTCGGTTGCTGTATGCACAATCTCTTGAATAGATTGGCTTTCCGAGTCCTCCAGCTTTACCCCTATCTCCATGAGTGATTTGCCTAAATTCAGGATTTTGGCATTGCACGATTCCGAGTAAATCCACGGAATCTCTGGAGACAGGCTGGGCAAGCTCAGAACATGGGCGGCAGGTGTGACAGAACGTGTTTCGGCTTGCGTAGGGGATGTTGGGCACGCCAGTCGGGGCGCGTTACCATTCTTTCCAGAGAATAGGCGCATTGCTGCATCTCCTTTGTCAGTTTGGGGTACGGGGTAGCCCCCTTTTCGGGGGCTCCGTTGAGTCTTTCCAGGAGCGAGGCCATGGGATTATCCCTTGTGCCCAAGCACTTTCTGGAAGGTCACGATCTGCTTTTTGCCCTTGATTTCGGACTGCACATCGGCAGATCCGAGTTCAGGATACTGATGGGCGTACACAGAGCGGACAGTTTCGATGGGTAGCGTCGGATTGGGATCCGGCAAGGAAATCCCGTTGTATTTGAAAACGCGGGTAATGGATTCAACTTCGATCATGCCATATCTCCTTAAAATAGATCGCCAAGGTCTTCAGCCGGTTGTTTTGCCTTTTGCGGGGCAGCGGCAGGTTCCGGCTTTTTGGCGGGGGTTTTAGCGGGAGTGGCCGTCTTCGCTTTGGCTTTTTCAGCGGCTTCTTTAGCTGCTGCTTGGGCCTGTTTTTCGAATTCAGCCACCTGTTCGGCCAGTGATGCAATGCGTTCACGATAAGATTTCATGGCGTCCATAAAACCGACATTCAGTTCAGCGGGACTCGCACACAATGACAAAGGTATCGGGTCGCTTTTGCCTTCTGTCGCTTTCGGCAACACATTGATGCGCATACGCTCCCCATCCATGGAAAAGACCATGGTGGTTACCGCGTAATCTTTTAATAGTTCAGCAAGTTCATCAAAGAACATGGTTTTATACTCCGTATGAATGCCCGGTTGGGCGGGTAGGAAATTTGCGCGGTCAGACCGGCAAACGATAGATCCGGAAACGTCCGGTGCGGCACTAAAAGTGCGTAAACCTTTCCTTTGCCGTGTGCAGACACATGCCGTGTGCAACACATGCCGTGTGCAGACACAGCAGAGGAAAGGCGGCTCTCCATATAGAGAGCCCCCAGGAATAAACCACCTTGCCGAGTCCTACTCGGCAGGGTGGTGATGCATCAATAATTCAAGTGAGCGGGGACCAGGCCGGCAAAATCGATACCTGATTCCATGATGGCTTTCACCAGGGCTTCTTTCTTATCAGTGAAGACCTTGCTTTCCAGCTTTTCGGAGATGCCCAACTCATCGCAGACCGCGCGAATCTGGGCTTTGGTGAGCAGCTTTAGGTAATCCGCATCCATCTTCCAGAAGTCTCCCAGGTTCGGGCGAAGGTAGTGGAGGATGCTTTGCACTTCGGAATGCTGCAAACTGTCAAAGGCGGTAGCCGCAGAGGCTGCAGACAGGCGCAGGGCCATGTCTTTGCTATCAATATCCGAACAAAGGGCCTCAAAGCTACTGGATTGCACATCGTATTTCTTCAGTACCGATTCGATTTTGTACTTATCGGTCGTCGAAGAACGTCCATTAATAACAAGGGCCAGCAAAATGGTACGGCCTTTTTCCAGATCGGCCGCTATCATCTTTTTCGCCACCATGTTCCAGAGGTTCCGGCGGTATTCGATAATCGCGCTGCTGATAAACTGTGTTTCCGCAGGGGTCGAAGAGCCGCAGCAAGAACCGGTGTTATCCTGATTGTTCTCACCGCAACTCGCGTTTTCCAGCCCGTCATCATCCAGTCCAGGCGATGCGCCTGTCTCGACAGAATCAGGTCCGGTAGTTGGGGCGATCACTGGAGCCGGATGTGCTGCAGCCACCTTTTGGGCGTGACAGTCAAGGTCAAAGCAAATATCCTGTTCGACTTCGCCTTCATGTCCGGGGGTCAGCCAGACTACCGCGCCATATTTGGCACAGGAGTGGCAGGACCGGAACTGGTCACAACCGACACCATGGCCACCCTGTTCGGACAGTTTGGTAAAGTTTTCCTGCGTGTCCTGCAGACTGACGACGCGAACGGTTTGGACGTTTTCCTTCAACGCTTCCGCCTTGATGTTCGCCGCTTCCTCCGTTTTTTTGGAGAAGCAATCGGCGTTGGTGCAAAAACTGTCATCGGCCACCAGTTCGGAAAAGAGGGAGGATTGCACGGCCGTGTTAAAGCGGCATTGTGCGCATTCCGCACGGTCGAAAATGGCAGAACTCAACTTCTGCGTCAGCTTGGCCAGGAAGTGTTTGACTTCGACGACGCTCAGATTATTGGCAACAATCTTTTCCAGCGCTTTGTCCTGATTTTCGGTTTCCGGAACGGTTGCCAGCAACTCGGCAATGCCCAATTTGATCTTCCGTTCTGCAAGCGCATCACGGACCTTCTGGCTGCAGGCAGACAAGGCGACCCGACGGCGTAGCTTGTCTTCGGTCCATCCCAGATGGATCGCCGCTTCCACAATGTCACCTTTCATCTTGCGGAGGATTTTGGCGGCGGCCTCACATTCCTCAGCAGGACTCATATCGGCCCGGACGCTGTTTTCGATGAGAGCGATCTCATCTTCGTCTCCGTCCACCAGGTGGACTGGGACTTTATCTAATTTCAGCGTTTGCGCGGCACGAAAACGACGGTGCCCCGCCATGATGGTGTATTTGCCCTCGGCATTTTGACGTACAGCAATAGGTTGCAAGATGCCGTTCGCTTTAATGCTGCGGGTCAGCTCCTGCATCTCCTCCTCGTCAAAGTAACGACGGGGGTTGACGCCTTCTACGATGCTGCTGACGACTACTTCCATGATTTACTCCTTTACCAGACTGAGGATATGGTCCATGTATTCGCATGGACCGCTAGAGTTCTTTTCACCGTATTGTTCGATGGTGATTTCGTTTCCGGACAGATCGGTATGGACATCAAGGGTTGTTCCTTCTGTGTCCATATCCACGATGGTAATTCTGACGCGAGCCTTTGCGGCCTCGTTCATCATGACCTCATGGATTAAACCGCCTTCCATCACAATAACGACTTCGTGATCTTTTTCAGTGCTATACATAAAAACTCCTTTTTGCAGGTCCAATCACGACTGGTTACAACAGCCGCAGCATGCCGAGATTGGAAGTTGAAAATATCAGGCCGGGTCTATTTTGATCGTCGGCCGGTCATCAAGGGGTGTGGTGCATTTCGCGCTGAAACGCGCGATTCTCGGGTATTGAGGTGAAGGCGACATATCCACACAAAAGACGTACATCCCCATCCTCCCATCGGAGATTTTTCGATGAAATGGGGGACTGCGCGTTGATGATGCGAGGACTATGACGCGATATTAGGGAAGGTACAGGATGGCACTGGATACAGTGCTTATCCTGAGAGGGGATTACAGCAGGTGTTCGATAACTTTGACCAGAGGGGCGAAAATCGGGCTGGAAGAGGCCGCCAATATGCCGATGATTACCATGTAAACTTGCATGATTTTAAACTTGCTATCCATTTTGGTTTCCAGCACTTTGATTTCAGCGCGAAGATCGATCTTCGTTGTCTGGATCTCGCTCTTCGTCGCGTGAATTTCGCTTTGAAGTTCGATTTTCGTCGCTTGGATCTCGCTCTTCGTCTCACGAATTTCGCTTTGAAGTTCGTTCTTTGTCGCGTGAATTTCATTTTGAAGCTCACGTTTGGTCAGCAGGATTTCGTGCCTGAGATCTTTTCGGGCTGCCAAAATCTCTTGCGTTAATTCCTGCTTGGTAGCCAGGTTATTAATCACTGTTCGAATGTCATCCACCACGGACTGAGCGGCCTCAGTCGCGGTATCTGTGGAGACTTTCGCCTCAACGAGAGCCTTGTACAAGGCTACTGGTGATTTCCATGTGCTCATATACAAGATATTACTCCTTTGTTTCTGAGGATCGCAACGCCTTACAGAACGTTCTTTGAATGCCTGCATAATGTGATTGTGGAAGTATTACGCAGGCTTGTTCAATCAATTAAGCCAGGTCTATTTTGACCGCCGGGCGACCATCAATGGTTGTGGTGCATTTTGCGCTGAAACGCGCGATTTCCGGGTATTGACCGCCGCCAACTTTTGGCATCAGACGCGCTGCGAACATCGTTTCTTCTGCATCAGGATTGGCGCGAATGGCTAATTGGGCCATCCACAGCACGTTCCATAAGCGGTCTTCGCTCGGTTCGAAAATATGTTTTTTGGAGTCTTCCCCAGGACGCCAGCGAATCAGCGCAAAAGCCTCACTGGAAAAAATGACGGTGTGAATGAAGCCAGCATCCATGCTGATTTCTTGAGGGACCTCCGTATCCATTTCGACAAAATGAATCGGGGTGGTACGTTGGAAAGATTGCGTGTGCAACATGACAAGGCTCCTTGTAAGGAGCGGGTGGCCCAGGCGGGCCTAATCCCGCAAGGGTAAGAGTGCAGAGAAATTTCTGCAGTTTGAATAGCCCGATAACCGTGAGCGCCGGGGTACAGGGTACCAGAAAGGTTAATGTGCTTTTCTTTATTGATAAACAAAGAAAAGCACACAATCCTTTTGGGATGTGTGCTTGCTTATGAGGGCAGCTTTTGCCGCCGTTTAATTAAGAACAGAACCATGTCACTTGGAACCGTGTTGTATTTTCCTCTGGCGTTCCTGGCGTTCTCCCATGTAGATGATGAATGCGGTCATACCGACGCATCCGCTACAAAGAACCAGGGCCGCATAGAGCAGTGCATTGAATGCATCCATGATTTCCTACCCCTATAAATTAATAATACGCATATCATTATACCACATGAGATACACGCATCGTTCTTAAGGAGCAGGGCCGGCCCAAGCGTCGAGGACGAAGGCGCAACCACGGATGACTACCCAAGCGCCGGCTGCAACGACGGCGGCTTCCATGGTGTTGGAAAACCAGCCAGCAGCAAAAATAGCAACCGCAGAACCGTGAGCAACATGGGTTAAATCCTTAGCCAAACGGCGAGCCGCGAATTTCCAGTCCATGTTAGCCTCCTGGTGCATTGTCCAGACAATGCGAGAGCGTGAACCCATGCGACTGGAATGTGTCTTCCCATACGGGAATACACCCGCATGGGAGAGATAAGTTGATGTGAATAATGAGAGGGAATTAGTCATCCCAACTGAGCGAACCGCCGGTCTGGTATTCCGTTACCCGGGTTTCAAAGAAATTCTTTTCCTTTTTCAGGTCCATCATTTCACTCATCCACGGGAAAGGGTTTTGTATACCGGGATATTGCTGAGGCAAACCGAGTTGTGCCAGGCGCCGATTGCCAATGAATCGGACGTATTCCTTGAATACGTGGGCATTCAGGCCAAGCACGCCGCGCGGCATTGTGTCATCGGCATATGCCGATTCCAGTTCCACCCCGCGACGAATCAGACCAATGATTTCCTGCTGAAAGGCTTCCGTCCATAGGTGTGGATTTTCGGCCTTTAACTGATTGGCCAGGTCAATGCCAAAATTACAATGCATGGATTCATCCCGCAGAATGTATTGATACTGTTCTGCAGAACCCATCATTTTGTTTTGCCGGCCCATTGCCAGAATTTGACTGAAACCTACATAGAAAAAAAGACCTTCCATGATGGCCGCAAAAACGATGATGGAACGCAAGATGGTCTGGTCGTTTTCGAAAGTCCCCGTTTTGAAATGGGGGTCCGCAAGCACATCAATGAATGGCATGAGAAAGGTATCCTTATCCCGTACCGATGGGACCTCGTGATACATATTAAAAATCTCGCCTTCATCCAGGCCCAGACTTTCCACGATGTATTGATAGGCGAAAGTATGAATACTTTCGTCAAAAGCCTGCCGCAACATGAACTGGCGGCATTCCGGCGCAGTAATGTGCCGATAGGTGCCCAGGACAATGTTGTTGGCGGCGAGGCTGTCTGCCGTCACAAAAAATCCGAGATTACGCTTGATAATACGGCGTTCATCGTCCGTGAGGCCCTTGGGATCTTTCCAGAGAGCGATATCACGGGACATCTGAATTTCCTGGGGCATCCAGTGATTGGCGCAGGCGGCGAGATACTTGTCCCAAGCCCACTGATACTTGAAAGGGACCAGTTGATTGACGTCCGCACGCCCATTGATGATACGTTTGTCTTCAAGGTTGACGCGCATTTGAACCTCCTTCCATACTGGCTATCAAGTAGGTGCCAGGCGCTACAGAATAAAGGCGTAGGCCGGCCGCTTTGATGGCTGCACGCGCTTGTTGAATGGTACTAAAAAAATTCTCCCCGCGTATGGAACACGGACTGTCTCCAAAGAAACTGATCCATGCATCATTTACGGGAGACCAGATAAGATGCATTTTACTCATGAGACAACCTCCTTTTGCTGAAACTGTACAACACGCGCAATGACACCAGAACGGCAATGGCCAGTAGAATGATTAGGATGGCATTAGCATGGTGCTTGGAATAAATAGCCAGCACTAACTCCCGAATGGTAATGGTCGCTGCGACATCCAATGCCATGCCCACGTTAATGTGTTGTTTGTGGTCCAGATTAAGCACCACAAAAACCATTTCGAGAACGATTATCGTGTCAAGAACGCGGACAATGGTGCCTTCCGTCATGGCGTCCAGTATGGTGGCATCCCAAATACTGTCGATGACAAAAACCCCCGTTTTAGCTAACAAATAAAAACCCGTACCGAGTAAAAGCAGGGCCATCAACATGGCGATGAAATGCGTACTGCGGATGATGCGATCAGATGTCCTCATCATTGCCGCTACCGTCCACATTGAAATTGGATTCATCCATGCTGTCATGATTGATATTCATGTAGTCGGGCACATCGAAGTTCAGGCAACTGTCATCCAACACCTGGAAGTCATCGTCTGCGGGTTGTAGAAAATCAACATCTGACAGGGTATTTGCGGGAGGTTCCGTTGGATAGACGGTGCTGGTTGAGGCATTGCGCGGTGCTTTTTGAGGAGCCTTGTTGAGGCTCCGTGGTGCAGAGCGGCGCCGTGGTGCGGGTTTCGAAGCCGCTGAACGTTGGGTTGGTTGGGTTGGCGCATAGGCAGCTGTGGTGACCGTGTGTGGCACCGGAGCCGCCGGAGCCGTTGGCGTTTGGGCGGTTTTTGGGACTGCCGCTGCGTTTTGTGTGTTCGAAGATTTCTGTAGCGCAATGTGGCCGATGGTGACCAGGGCAACAAACACGCACAAGAGTATCAAGGCGTAAATCAACATGATTAGGCTCCTTTGAATTCGAGGGAAACGGCCTCGTTCCGTGGTAAAAGCCAAAGAAAGTGTTTATCAAGATGCGGACCTTGATAAAGACTTGCGTCTGGTGTTTCTGGAAAGGGCTTATGCTTAAACGGGACGTTATGGGCGGTAAAGCGGATAAAAGTGCTGATTAGTGATGGCTGGATGTGGATACAGCCATGGCGCAGCCTACGTCAAAAGGCTGAAAGGTTATCCGAGTAGTGGATAGGTTGGAATATGGACCCTGGAAGGATCGGCTGTGAATTTATTTTTTGAAACAGTTTTTAATTCTGTGGCGGTATGCTTTGTTGGTCATCAGTTCGTAAGCGAAAGCGCCTAGCATGACGACAATGCCTAAAATGGCAGCATAACCTAAGCCGGTTGTATTATCGCAAAAGATGACGACACCCGTCACGATAAGAATGCAGTTGCCCAGAAATGTGCCCAGATCAGTCATCAGATTGACCTTGGCTTTCCGTCAAAACACAAATGACTATGGAGTGTTTGGATTTTGTGTGTCTGGTTTATCTTTGGAGATTCCATTCGTTTCATGCTGTCGAATTTCTCTCTTGACTATGTATGCAACGATACCGACCATTATGGATGCGATAACGATGATGCCAGCACCGCCGACCATTAGACCTTCCGGTATGTTCATGACGGGTTCCTTTACGGCAGACGTTTTTTGGAAAGGGAATCAAGATTGTTTGTAAGCGCATCATGAAGATGCTTTTTCTTATCTCGCCTTACAACGAAGTCGATGATAAAAGCAGCTATTGCGCTGATTAATACCAATAACCCGCCACCCATAATGAGTTGATCGGGAATGTTCATGATATTGCTCCTGTATGCCCAACGCATGTCGTGTAAGAATGGAACCCGTTTTAGCGGGCTCCATCGGGTTTACTTTTTTGATTTGAAATGATCCGGGTGCTTCATGTACATATAAAGCAGCCACCCGAGTAATATAAAAACATCGACCATAGCGGCATAGCCAATATCCTGTGTGTTGCCAAAGAAAATGGCCATAAACATGATAATCAGTATGCCGTTACCGACGACTTTGGATGCGAAATCCTCATAATCGTTCATTTTCCACTCCTGTGGTCAATGATATCAAAGATAATTGCTACTACGCCTAGCACAAATGTAGCCGTAATACTCACTGGATCTGCCGAGCCTGTTAAGGCCATTTTAGCAAGACCAGCAATAGCTGCATAGGCTGCATGAGTAGCTATTTGCTTGTAGTTCATAACTTGCTCCTTGCCGACAAACGGCGTTAACTGGCGTCCCAAACGAAGAAACACCACGCGCCGCGTCCGGCCTCGTGGGTGTAATACCCACGAGGGGGAACATCTTAAATCCAGCCTTTGGTGATCAGTGCCAGACGAATCGGGACGCTGATGAGATAGCCGGAAACAATGCAGGTGAACAAGATAAGAGGAATCATGCTTCGACCTCCTCAATATCTGTGAAGAAACCTTCTCTTTCTCCCCAGATGCTGTTAAACCGTTCCATGGCTATTTCAGCCTCTTTACGGGTTTCAAAACGGGCCATCTGACCGGATAGTCGGGTTGTCCCGTTCAGACCGAAAAGCAGACCGCCTTCACGGTTGGTGACCACATATTCGCGGTTCATGCTGCACCTCCCAAGAGTTGGCGGCGGCTCTGAAGAACACCCAAGTCCTCACGGACCTGGAGCTCATCGCGGCACAATTTTAAGAATGTTCTGCATGCTTTGTTCATGCTGTTGTCAGAGCCGAACTGGCACCGAATTTCGTCCATCTTGGCGTAAATGGCCCCGTTTTTTGCTGTTTCCAGCCATTGAGACATGATTGCACGAGGTGCGTCACTACGGTATTTCTGGGCTTTCATGGTGTATCTCCTAGAAAAAGGGGCACACCATGGCCCCAAAGGGGTAGGTGTACCCCGTTGGGTAAGAAAGCAGACCGGATGGCCTGCTGAGGGAATCCCAGCTATAACGCTGCTGGTGGTCGCTCTTGATAAACCACAAGAGTAGGGAATACCGCAGGAACCGTGTTTGTGACTGTTGCTGTGGTATGCTCTGCGTTATGGTAAAACAATTGCTTTAATCATTAGTGAGGTTTTCATGAAACCAATTTTTGAATTTTGTGAGGCAGCTCAGCGCATCAGAAACCGCAAGGGTGGCAGTGAGATAGAGAAAAATGCTTTATTGGCTATTTTGGAAGATCGGCCTGATGAGGCAGATCATTTGGTTGACATGATGCGTAAAAGAAATGCGATGAAACTATCGCTTGTCAAAATGGATTCGAGATAGTACTTCTTGCTCATTAACTTGGATTTTGGCGTTGGTTTGTCGAAATATGTCATTGGTTTCTGTTTCTAAAATCAGGTTGGTGATTCTATGGATCCAGCAGAGGTGATGCTTTCTGAAGGAAGTGATATTACTCAGGCTTTTATAGAAGCTGAGGATGGACGCATTTTGTTCACTGGTAACGGCAAGAAATTCTGGTGGCCAAAATTCAGGTATGCAGGGGTTGACCCACGAAAAATCAAAACCAAGACGGATTTGCAATATGCCGTACGTCGTGTCGCGGTTATAGCTTTTCGAGAGACGACTGACGAGTCTGAAAAAGATTTACGGATAAAGCGTTTTATGAGTCCTTGTGAGCGCGCGGCATTAAAATGTCTGACAGCCGCACCAGAAGAACTGGAAGCGGCAGTCAATGAGTATGAGCAGGTCAGAAATGACACTAAATGACCTTGTAAACGGAAACCGCTTCTTTATACCGGCGGATATACCGTTTAGATATATTGGATTCTCCATTATCCTGGATCATTCGTTGGAACGCTAAAATAAGCGGTCGTATTTCATCTTTAGATGCACGCATCAGGAAGTCATCCCAATGCCGCTCATCCATGGCAAAAACTTCTTCAATGGTAATCATGGTGTTTCTCCTTTGAGTAAAGGGCACACCATGGCCCTATAGGGTTGGTGTACCCTATAGGGTGGATAGCAGGCTCGATAACCTGCGGATGGAACCCCGGTATAACGCTCCGGGTGGT
>JABEBX010016820.1_pt1 | contig 37315 bp, 31 predicted proteins | sample 7245971 | NCBI WGS metagenome assembly JABEBX01 (sample SAMN14506365, study PRJNA622280) | hot springs metagenome | biome: hot spring [ENVO:00000051]|acidic hot spring [ENVO:00002120]; feature: spring [ENVO:00000027]|sediment [ENVO:00002007]; material: sediment environment [ENVO:01001048]... | reverse complement strand
GGTGGACAGGATGTAGTTCGTCTGAGCCGCAGCGCCACGACGATTGGAAACGGAGTCGAGCTGATCTCTGCCACGTTTCTGCCCGGCCGGGGGATGAACGTCTACCAGATCACGGCGCTGGTTCCAGGACACGGGGAGGTTTCCCTGCTGGTTTCACCCGACCTGGCCCGCGCCAATGAGATTCTGAACGGACAGGGCGGCGATGCGAATGGCTCTGCCAGCACCACGCTTGGCGGCGCCATTCTATTGCCGTGGGCGCAGCATCTCTCGGGGAGTTCGACGGCAACTTCAGGGTTGCTCGCGACCGATTGGCACGGCCAGCGATTGAGCTTCCCAGCCGAGGACCCCGGAACCAATCGGTCGGTGGAGGGCCTGCTGCTGAACGCCGCTGCCGACAGCGTCAAGAGCAATATGCTGCCCGATGGGCAATCCGTGGAGGCCACCTACCATCTAGGTGATTTTTCAGGGGATTGGGTCTCCTCAATTGAAGTCACGGTTGAGGGTCAGTTGACGGCTCATGATCTCGACCTGACCGTCACGGCGAGGAATACAGGTCAGCAGCCGGCGCCGTTTGGTGTGGGTTGGCATCCATTTTTCGCCATTCCCAGCGGCGACCGTGCGGATGCTCTCCTCACCATTCCGTCGCAGACGATCATGGATGTGGCCCCGCAGTCGGGACGGCCTACAGGCAGGACGAGGGATGTGGCGGGCAGTCCGGAGGATCTCTCCCACTCCGGCGGCACGGCGCTGGGAACCCGTTCTGTCAATGCGACCTACACCAACCTGATCTCCGGCGCTGAGGGAATACCGGTGGCGGAGATCACCGACCCGGCTTACAACCTCAAGGTGAGCGTGATTCCACTCACGGCGGATATCACCAGCCTGCGGGTGATGGCGCCGGTAGATAAACCCTGGGTGTCGATTGGGCCGAATACGAACCTGGATGACCCGTTTGGACCGGAGTGGGACAGCCCGCAGAACGCGGGCATGATCACGCTGGCGCCGGGCGCGGTCCTGCGCTGGAAGGTGCGGGTGGAGATCTCTCAACTGGGTGCTCTGAGATCCACCATGGAGTAGCCGTTAGCCAGTTAGCCGGTCAGGATGGCGCCAACGGTGTGCTTTCCGCCCCCATGGGTGCCCCGGCGCGACCGGGGAACGCGGCCCGCCTCCCGGTGATTGGGTTCGTTGAGCATCCCGGACGCGCCATCCATCCGTGTTTTTGGCGGAAGGGTGGGGTGGAAGGGGGAGTGAGGGACCGTTGGCGTCCGGTGCGTTTGACCCTCGCGCTTCAGCCTCGTATTCTTAGCATTGGCGAACTGTGTGACTGGTTTGCAGGGCGCAGGAGCGCCCTTCCCATCAGCACCCCGCCAAAACCTTCGGAAGGCAATCATTTGACCCCCCCAGAAACCTCTATAGAGACCCCCACAGGCAGTTCCCTCGATGTTCAGGATGAGACCGTCGCGCCGAGCGCGACCGAAAGCTCGCTGGCGAGTGCTGGCCAGGATCATGCTGGCCATGATCACGAAGGCCACGAACATTCGCATCCCGCACCCACGCTGAATCCTGAACTGACGCGTTCGATCACGGTGGATGCCCCTGTGGAGGACGTGAACAGGGCGTTCCAGAAGGTCATCAAACGTTATTCCAAGCTAGCGCGCATTCCCGGCTTCCGTGCCGGGAAGGTTCCAGCTTCGCTGATCAAGTCGCGCTTCGGCAAGGAGGTCCGCCAGGAGGTGCTGGAGACGCTGGTGAGCGGCCTGTTCGGAAAGGCGCTGGAGGAGCAGAAGTTTCGTCCCGTCTCGCAGCCGCAGATCAGCGAGTTGATGCTGGCCGAGGACGCGCCACTGAGGTTCAAGGCGACCTTCGAGATTCTGCCGGAGATCGGCATCGACGGCTATGACACCGTCAAGGTGGAACGCCCCCATGCAGCGCTCGAAGAGGGCGAGTACGAGGCCGAACTGGCCAATGTGCTCGATCACCACGCAACCGTGGAGCCGGTGGAAGAGGACCGCGCACTGAGGGATGGCGACTGGGCTGAGATTGGCTTCAAGGGTCAGATTCAGGATCTGGCTCAAGTGGTTGGTGAGGAAGGCGTTGAAGGCAAGGATGTTCCCACGCCCATCACTGGCGAGGATGCGTTGATCGAGATTGGCGGCAAGCACACGCTGCAGGCGTTCAACGATGCGCTGCGTGGCGCAAAGGTGGGCCAGGAGCTGTCCTTTGAGGCCAGCTACCCGGCGGAGTTCGGCGATGCGCGCCTGGCGGGCAGGACCGTCGCCTACGACGTTACCGTGAAGGCGATCAAGAAGAAGACGTTTCCGGAGCGCGATGAGGAGTTTGCAAGGCAACTGGGGGCGTACGAGGACTGGAACGACTTTGAGACCAAGCTGCGGGATCGGCTGGCGAGCCGCAAGCGAGAGGCGCTGGAGTCGCTGGCGCGCGACAAGATGCTCGAAGATCTGGTGGCGAGGTACAACTTTCCTGTTCCGGAGACGTTTGTGCAGCAGCAGATCGATGCTCGTCTGGAGCGCGGGTTGCGCGCGCTGGCCCAGCAGGGCATGAGCCCGGACGCCATGCGGCAACTGGACTTCGAAAGCCTGCGAGAGGCGCAGCGCGACCAGGCGGTCCACGAGGTCAAGGTGTCGCTGATTCTGGATGCGGTGGCCGCGCGCGAGCAGGTTCAGGTAACCGATGAGGACCTGGAGCGCGAGCTGCTGATGCTCTCGTTGCAGTCGCGTGAACCCATCGAGGCGCTGCGCAAGCGGCTGTCCGAGGATGGTTCGCTGGACCGGATTCGCGAGCAGATGCGCCGGGAAAAGACCGGGATGGCACTTTTCGAGAGGCTGGCAAGCTAGAGCATTTTCCCTGTAGGTGTAGCGTGGGGCTTCGATATTGATGGGTGTATTCCCCAAAGAAAACGCCGCTGCACGTCTCTTCCGGGATACCCATCAACAGGGAAGATGCTCTAAGATAACCAGCAAGCCAGCCAAATCAGCCGGCCAGCAGGACGGCGGCACGTTCGTTTCACTCACGCAGTTTTAGAAGCAAAGGAAGAGAGTTAAGAGCTATGGGACTTATACCGATGGTGCTCGAGCAGACGAGCCGGGGCGAACGCTCCTATGACATTTACAGTCGTCTGCTGCGCGATAACATCATCTTTCTCGGCACGCCGATTGACGATAATGTCGCCAATCTGATCATCGCGCAGATGCTCTTTCTCTCGGGCGAGGATCCGGAGAAGGACATCCAGCTGTACATCAACTCGCCGGGGGGATCGATCTCGGCCGGTCTGGCGATCTATGACACGATGCAGTACATCAAGAACGATGTGGTGACGTTCTGCATCGGGCAGGCGGCGTCGATGGGCGCGTTTCTGTTGATGGCGGGAAAGAAAGGCAAGCGGTTCACGCTGCCCAACTCGCGCATCCTGATTCATCAGCCGTCGATGGGCGGCCTGGGCGGTCAGGCTACGGACATCGACATTCATGCGCGCGAGATTCTGCGTATTCGCGAGCTGACCAACAAGCTGATGAGCCAGAGCACGGGCCAGCCGCTGGACCGCATTGAGCGCGACGTGGAGCGCGACTTTATCATGACGGCGCCTCAGGCCAAGGAGTACGGGATCATCGACGACATCATCGATCGTCCCCGCACAACCTAAGGCAAGTTGGCGGTCTTTGGGCCTCATCCCTATCCGGGTTCGGTTCTGGGTTCCAGTACGTCGGCTGGATTCCAGTGCGGTATTTTGCAGGGGATGGGGCAGTTTCTTTCCCATTCAGACCTAGAGTGTTGCATTTCGGGACTCGATTTGGCACGAGGAATCCAGTTGCACATCCCAGGGTATTGCGACTCTCGCTGTTGCTGTGTTCTCCGGTGTAAACTAAACCACATTATCAGCGCGGCAGAGCTGTAGGCGCGCAAAGGAGTTCAACTTGTCTATGAAGACCTCTCGTGGCGCGGAAGAGTCCCTCCGCTGTTCGTTTTGCCATAAGTCGCAGGACGCAGTCGCCAAGCTGATCTCCTCGCCATCGGATTATCCCCGCGCTTACATCTGCGACGAGTGTGTTGCGGTCTGCAACTCCATCCTCGAAGACGACAAGGGCGAAGCGCAGCCGGGCGCAGCCCCTGCTCACCTGCCCAAGCCGGCTGAGGTGAAGGCGTTTCTGGATGAGTATGTGATTGGCCAGGATCAGACCAAGAAGAAACTCGCGGTGGCGGTCTACAACCACTACAAGCGCATCCAGATGAACAAGACCCGCGGCAACGATGTGGAGATGCAGAAGTCGAACATCCTGCTGGTGGGACCGACGGGTTCGGGCAAGACGCTGCTGGCGCAGACGCTGGCCAAGATGCTCGATGTGCCCTTTGCGATTGTGGACGCGACGACGCTCACCGAAGCGGGGTATGTGGGCGAGGATGTGGAGAATATCATTCTGAAGCTGCTGCAGGCCGCCGACGGCGATGTGGCGCGCGCGCAACAGGGCATCATTTACATCGACGAGATCGACAAGATTGGACGCAAGGACGAGAACCCTTCGATTACCCGCGACGTGTCGGGCGAGGGCGTGCAGCAGGCGCTGCTGAAGCTGCTGGAGGGCACCATCGCGAACGTTCCACCGCAGGGTGGACGCAAGCACCCGCACCAGGAGTTCACCATCGTCGATACGACGAACATCCTGTTTATCTGCGGAGGCGCGTTTATAGGCCTGGAGAAGGTGATTGGACGGCGCGTGGGCAAGAAGGCTCTGGGCTTCAAGGCCATCGGCGATGCGATCGCAGTGGAAGGCGACTTGGTGACGCCGATTCGCGCGCAACGCGATGCCGAACTGCTGCGCCAGGCCGAGCCGCAGGATCTGCTGAAGTATGGGTTGATCCCGGAGTTCGTGGGACGTCTTCCGGTGCTCGGAATCCTCGACGAGCTCGACGAGGATGCTCTGATTGATATCCTCACGCGCCCGCGCAACGCCATTCTGAAGCAGTACGCTCGGCTGTTCGACTTTGAGGGTGTGACGGTGACCTGGACCGACGATGCTGTCCGCGAGATCGCCCGTGAGGCGCTGCATCGCAAGGTTGGTGCGCGCGGCCTGCGGATGATTCTCGAGGAGTTGATGCTCGACATGATGTATCACGTGCCAGGAAACAAGAAAATAAAGGAACTGACGATCACCGACGAGATGGTGCGTTCGCGCGAGATCACCGTTCCCGTGGTGCTGGAGAAGGCTGGCTGATTTTTGAGACGGTTTTTGCACAGGAAGGCGGACAGCGGGGATGTCCGCCTTCTCTTTACCGGGGCAGGCGCAAGAGTGGGGGATGTAGCAAGGGCGTCCTGAGACCAATCCGTCTTCAGGGTTTCAAAACCGGGTATGTGGCCCAACCCTCGTCTCTAGTCGCATCAGATTTCGTGCGATTGTTCTCTTTTCGTTGCCCTGGTCACATCTCCAGCCCACGAAAATGGGTATACTTCGCTCTCCGGTGAACGCGTACAATCCGTTCAAGCATGCGATGCACCGTTACAGCGCAATGCACGTCTAATCGGGAGGACCATGACAAACGACGAACGCGACCTTCTTAACGGCGCAATGCGCAAACTACCGATGATGCCCATCCGCGAGATGGTCATCTTTCCGCATATGATGACCCCCTTTGTGGTGGGACGTGAGTCCAGCGTGCGCGCGCTGGAAGAGGCGCTCAACGGCGATCGCCGCATCTTCCTGGCGACCCAGCATGACGCCTCGGTGGATGAGCCGTCCGCGGAGGACATTTACACCGTTGGCGTGATCGGCAATATCGTGCAATCGGTGCGCATGCCGGACGGCAACATCAAGGTGCTGGTGGAGGGCGTGGAGCGCGCGCGCGCCAGCGCAATCAACGACGACGACGGATTCTTCATCGCGACGGTCAAGACCTCGAACGCCGAGCTGCGTTCGACGCCTGCGATCGAACAACTAGTCGCGCGCGTGCATCAACTCTTTGAGCAGTACGGCAAGCTGCAGCAGTCGTTGAACCAGGAGGCGACAGCGGCGCTGCGCATGGATGAGCCCGCAAAGCTGGCCGATGTGATCGCAGCGAACCTTCCGCTGGCCATTGAAGAGAAGCAGCAGTTACTGGAGGTGTTTGATCCTGAGGTGCGGCTTTCGCGGGTTGCGGACATGCTTGACATCGCCATTGAGAAGCTGAACATGGACCGCACCATCCAGTCGCGCGTGAAGCGGCAGATGGAGCGCGCGCAGAAGGAGTACTACCTCAACGAGAAGATCAAGGCCATCCAGAAGGAGCTGGGCCGCGGCGAGAAGAGCGAGTTCGACGAGCTGAAGGCGAAGATTGAAGAAGCCGGCATGAGCAAAGAGGTGCAGGAAAAGGCCATGCAGGAGCTGAAGAAGCTCGAGGCGATGCCGCCCATGTCGGCCGAGTCGACCGTAAGCCGCAACTATCTTGACTGGCTGCTCGCCGTGCCGTGGAAGAAGCGCTCCAAGGAGATTCGCTCGATTGAAAGTGCCGAGCAGGTGCTTAACGGGGATCACTATGGCCTGGAGAAGATCAAGGACCGCATCCTGGAGTTCCTTGCGGTACGGCAACTGGTGAAAAATCCGAAGGGATCGATTCTCTGCTTTGCCGGGCCGCCGGGCGTGGGCAAGACATCCCTGGGCATGTCGATCGCGAAGGCCACAGGGCGGAAGTTTGTGCGCCTGAGCCTGGGCGGCGTGCGTGACGAGGCGGAGATACGCGGACATCGCAGGACCTACATTGGCGCACTTCCGGGGCAGATCATCCAGTCGATGAAGAAGGCCGGCACAAAGAACCCGGTCATCATGCTGGATGAGATCGACAAGATGGCCTCGGACTTCCGTGGAGATCCCGCGTCGGCGCTGCTGGAGGTACTTGATCCGGAGCAGAACCACACGTTTCAGGACCACTACCTCGATGTGGAGTATGACCTGTCGCAGGTGCTGTTTGTGGCGACGGCGAATGTGCTGCCGCAAGGTCGCGCGCAAGGTCGTTGGTGATGCGAAGCACGTCGAGACCATCACCGCCGGATCGCTGGCTAACCTGCTGGGCGTGGCCAAGTATCGCGACTCGCAGGTGCAGGAGAAGTCTGAGATTGGCCTGGTGACCGGATTGGCGTGGACGGAGATGGGCGGATCGATTCTGCAGACCGAGGTCCAGGTGATGGATGGCAAGGGGAAGATGACCGCCACCGGACAACTGGGCGACGTGATGCAGGAGTCCGCGCAGGCCGCGTTAACCTACATTCGTTCGCGCTCGAATCAGTTGGGCCTGCCCCGCGAGTTCTATCGCAACGTGGATATCCACGTGCATGTTCCCGAGGGTGCGATTCCCAAGGATGGTCCGTCGGCTGGCATCACCTTGGCGACGGCGCTGGCCAGCGCGCTGACCAGGATCGAAGTGCGGCGCGATATCGCGATGACCGGCGAGATCACGCTGCGCGGCAAGGTGCTGCCGATTGGCGGGCTGAAGGAGAAACTACTGGCGGCGCATCGCGCAGGGATTCGCGAAGCCATCTTGCCCGCGGAGAATAGGAAGGATCTTGTGGACCTCCCGGATCTGATCAAGCGTGAGATGAAGTTGAACTGGGTGGAGCAGATGGATGAGGTGCTGGAGATCGCCCTGGTGAGCAAGCCGCTGAAGCTGGTTGCGGAGACGACCGAACTCACCCCGGGCGCGTCTCTCCCGATTCCGGCCCAGAAGCCGGCAGAGAACGTCGCACATCAGTAGAAGCTCAGGCAGCCGGACAAGCTGTTCCCAAGGTCGAACTCGGTGCTCTAATTCCCGTATTTCACGCTGCACCCATACGGTCGTGTCACGGGCGTCTTTACAGGCTGCCCGGCCATCGCCTCCTGCAGTGTCGCGCTCACGTAGTTGGTCGCGTCCAGCAGGCTTGCCGGGTCGGGCGTAGGCTGGTCGTCGATCGCGCCCTCATAGATGAGATCTCCCCGCGGGTCGATCACGAACATATCCGGTGTCGTCTTGGCGTCATATAACCGTCCAATCTTTCCGCTGGGGTCCAGGATCACCGCCGTCGGAGACGCGCTCATCTTCTCCAGATACGCATTCTCCACCGCCGGCGTCGCATACCCCTGATTTCCCGGCGCCGACGAGATCACCGTCAGCCACACCACACCCTTGGACGTCCACTGCTTCTGCAGGCCTTCCATGTTGCCGCTCTCATAGTGTTTGCGTGTATACGGGCAAAAGCGGTTGGTCCACTCCAGCACCACGAACTTGCCGCGATATTGCGCCAACGTCTGAGTCTTCCCATTTGAGTCAACACCCTTGAAATTCGGCGCCATCTCTCCGGGTGTCAAGGCCAGCGCACTCGCGCACACCATTGCCAACCCTGCCACAATCGCCAGGCCACGCAACGAAAAGCCTCGCGCAGGAACGTTGCACGCTTTACGGCACAGAGACCCGAGGCTGAAGCCTTGGACTACCATTCTCTGTGCGTTTAACTCCCCAACCGCAAAATCAGGTACACCCTTCATCCCAACCCTCCTGCTCATCAGACGGATGGAAGCTGCATGTGTTGCAGCGTTTTTACTTCGACCCCATCGGTTTGGCATCGTTCTTGATTGCGGTCAGTACGACCGACTTGGTGAGCAACTCCGGCAGCACATCCGCATTCGACACCTTACCCGGCGGATAGATCACGTAGGTCGGCACGCCGCTGCGGCCATCTGCCGCTAACTCCCGCGTAATCAACGGATCGTACTGGGTCCAATCGGCCTTCAGCAACTGTACATGGTTCTTCTCGAGCGCCCGCTCCACGTCCCTGGCCTGCAACACGGCGCGCTCATTCACCTGGCAGCTCAGGCACCAGGCCGCGGTGAAGTCAATAAATACCGGGTCGCCCGTCGCCCGCGCGGCGGTAAAGTTTGCCTCCGTATAGGGCTTCCACACCAGCTTGTCCAGGGTGGGCTTGTGCAGCGGCAGCGCCAGCGCCACCGCAATCAGCGCCACGGCCGCAATGGAAGAGCCCCACTTTGCCGGCCACTTGCCCAGCGCCCATCCCGCTATCGCCAGCATCAGAAAGCCACTGAGCAGCCATCCCATCCGGTCCACCCCATCCGGCGAGTAGAGCTGCCCATACACCCACGCCAGCCAGATTGCCGTTGCAAACAGAGGTACCGACGCCAGATGTTTGAGCGTCTCCATCCAGGCGCCTGGTCGGGGCAGAAACTTCGTCCACTGGGGCTGCACCGTCAGCAGCAGATACGGCAGGGCCAGGCCCAGCGCCAAGGCCGTAAACACCACAAACGTCATCCACGGCGCCTGCACCAGCGCAAAACCCGCGGCTGCGCCCATCCCCGGAGCCATGCAGGGAGTCGCCACCACTGTGGCCAGCACGCCCGTAAAGAAGCTGCCCGCCAGTCCGGGCTTTCGGGTCAGATCACCCCCTGCGCTCATCAGGCTCAGGCCAAGCTCAAACTGCCCCGCCAGACTCAGCCCCAGGAAGAACACCAGCGAAGCCAGCACCGCTACAAACCCCGGCGACTGCAACTGGAAGCCCCAGCCCAACTCTCGACCACCCGCGCGCAGAGCCAGCAACGCCGCCACAATCGCCCAGAAGCTCACCATAATGCCAGCCGTATACATCAGCCCATGCGAGCGTTGCCGCCCTCGCGTCTCATCGGCCGAGTGCACCAGGCTCAGCCCCTTGAGGAACAGCACGGGAAAGACGCATGGCATCAGGTTCAGCAGCATTCCACCCAGAAACGCCAGCCCAACGGCGCTGAACACATCCAGGACCGGTTCCGTGCTGGTATCGGGAGTCTTGTTGGCAGCTGGCGGCAGCGGAGGCACCGTTGCCTGGGTCACCGGTACGGTAAAGTCATAGGCATCGCCATCGCTCAAGGCGTCGCCGGTCAAATTGCCGTCGTTGCTGACCTCCACAAGCCCATGCAGGGACTTCGGCGCGCTCATCGCATCCTGGGCCTGTGTCAGCCAGATCCTCACCCCATCGGCCAGCGGCTCCACGGGCTGCTCCGCCGCGTTGTCTATCTGCAAGGCGTCAAATGGGTAGAAAGCCGCATCCGTCTCCCGCGTACCCGTCTTGAGCGTGATCAGGATGCGCTTTCCGTTGCCCACTGCCGTGGCGCTCATCGTCGCAGGCAGAGGCTGGGGCAATGCAGCCAGCGCAGATCCCAGGGCCCCCACCGGTGGCGGTGAGGGCAGTGGTCCCTTCACCACATTCAGGTCCAGCCCAAGGTGCGCCTTCCCCGGCAGGCACACGCTACTGCACACCAGCCACGTCACCTGTGCGTCCAGGTGCGCCTGGCCCGGTTTCATCGCGGGAGACGCCGTCAGCAGCACCGGAAACGCAACCTCTTGTTCATAGCCAAAGTCCATCAGCGGACCCAGCGGCAGGCGCGTCGGGGGAGGGAACTGCATCGGCCCGGCAGTGATCCCTTTCGGCAGCGTCCACTTGATCGCGGGAGGTTCGCCCGAGTCTCCCGCATTGATCCAGTACACATGCCAGTGCTTTTCGATCGTCAATACCAGCCCCGCCTGTACCGTTCCACCCACGGCAATCTTTGGCGAGAGCGCCGTCAACTCCGCAGTCAGGTGCTCGGCCTTCACTGGCCCCGGACCGCCGTTGCCCACCGCAACCATCTGTGCCCTCGCGCCCGAACCCGCCGCCCCCACCAGGGCCAGCGCCAGCGCCGCCAGCGTCACGCTCCGCATTTTCATCCGCGTTTCCTTCATTCGACCATTGTAGAAGCAACAAAGCAGGGGATAGGGGTTCGTGGGGAAAAGCAAATGCAGGAGCAACAACCGCAGATCCCCTCTTCGACGGGCTCAGGACAACCTCGGGGGAAGGGGGACAACCCCCAAAATACGGTTGCCGCTGCCGCTGCTCTCATGATCGCCCCCTACCTCCTACCCTCTGCCCCCTATTCCTTACCCCCCTGCTCTCCCAGCAATCTCATATGCTCCACCATGATGCACCGATCCATCACCAACCGTATTCCGGCCGCCGCTGCCTTGGCCGCCGCCTCGTCGCTCCAAATGCCCCACTGCACCCAAAGATTCTTCAGTCCCAGCTCGATCATCTGGTCCACAATCGCGGGAATGTACTTCGGCAGCCGGAACACATTGACTACATCCGGCTTCACGGGCAGCTCGCTCAGGCTCGCATAGCTCTTCTCTCCCAGCACGCTGTCAATTGCAGGATTCACGGGCAGGATCCTGTATCCATGCTCCTGCATGTAAGCGGGAACTCTATTGCTAGGCTTCGCCGGATTGTCGGATAAGCCCACAACCGCCAAGGTACGCGGCCTCCGCTCCCGTCCTCCCAGCATCTCCAGCATCGTCTCGGTTTCATTCATGGCGCCTCTTCTCCTGTTTATTCGACGTTTGGCCGTGCCATCTCTATTATGTTCATCCTTCTCGATACACCGCCTGTATTCATTTACAATCTGATGTTGAAAGCATACGGTTCTCGCAACCCTTGGCTGCGGCAACAATTATCGCCCGGTCGTCAGCGCTATCAGCCCTGTTGGCCCCGCTGGCCAACTGGAAAAGTACGCGGTCGCCGTCTCCACCCCTGTCTCTACCTCGATTAGTCTGGCCACCATCGTCGACTTCGCAGGCGACAGTGTGCTCGCCACCCCGAACCTACTCAGCAATCCCAACTGGTTTCAGGATAACGTCGTCGGTTCCGAGGGCTACGTTATCAATCTTGATGGTTCGCTCGACAGTTTCTCGCTCTCCAACCCATCCTCGCTGATTACCAGCGACGTCGTTGAGACCTCGCTTCCGCCAGCATCAGCGCCGGTCAGCATCTCCGCCTTCACCCCCGCCAGCGGCATTGCGTCCATCTTCATCCCGCAGGCCGGTACAAACAGCATCGCCGCGCTCAACGCCAATACGGCTGCTCTCTATGACACGGTTGGCATCGAGGCTGGAGGCAGCGACCCCTACTACGTCGTTGGCACTACCAACGCCCCGCGGGTCTACGCCATTAGCCAGAACCTCTCCGGCGGCGCCAATTGCAGCGCCGGTCAGGTGGACTCCATCGAGACCATCTCCACCGCCTCGCTGGCTGATTCCGCCCAGATCTGCGTCGGCAGCGATCCGGTCTACGGCGTGATGACTCCCAGTACGTTTCGTGCCTTCATTCTCAATAAGGGTTCCGGCACCGTCTCCGTGATCAACGTCCCCAGCAATACTCTCGACACCCTGCCCTCCGGGGTTGTTCCCTCTGGCACCCCCGTTGGAACCATCCCGCTGCCCACCACCTTTACCACTGGCACCTCTACCGTAACCGAGGATCCCAGCCCCGTATGGGCCGATTTCAACACCATAGCCAACGAACTCGTCGTCCTCAACCAGGGCGCCAACGGAAGTAATGGCAGCCTGAGCATCATCAGCATCCCGCTGTGCAACTACTCCGCTCTGTCGACCAACCCCAACTGCAGCAGCGTCAATCCCGCCGACGCAGCCAACTTCGGTCAGATCCTCGCGACCGTTCCCGTGGGCATCGACCCCACGATGGTCTCGGTTCTGCAAGGAATCAACGACAACGCGCCCGCCGCCTACGTCATCAATACGGCCGATAACACCTGCGGCACCAGCTTGAATAGCAGCGGAGCTCCTGTGCAGAACGGCTCCGTCACGGTGGTCAACCTCCAGTCCTACACGGTCCAGACCACCATCTGCAGCGTTTCCGGCACGGCTGCCCAGGCTGCGGCCGCCATTTCATCCAACATCATCTACGGCATTCCCAACTCGGTTGCGGCCACCAGCGGCCAGCCGACCGGCAAGGTATATGTGACGTCCTCGGACAGTACCTTCATGAGTACCTACATGAGTGTCATCTATACCGACACCAATACCGTCGTGACTCACATCCCGTTGCAGGGCAACGGTGTTCGCGTCATGGTCACGCAACCCTAGTTTCGGCAACAGCAACAGCGAAGGAGGCCGCCTCGATGAGGCGGCCTCCTTGGCTGCTGTTCCGAACGATTTCAGCCTTTTCTTTTACATTCCAGCCAGCACGATGGGCGCGGTCGGCGTCTTCGACCCGCCATCCTGCTCCACGGTGACGCCGAAGCCTTTGGCCGCTACGCCCTTCGGAAGATCCGGCATCACCAACACCGCATTTCCATTGGCATCCGGCTTGAACAGCCCGGCGGAGATGGGAGTTTGCCCAGCCTGCGCCGGCATCAGCCAAAGCTCGTAGATCTTCCCGGTCTCCAGCGGATCCAGATGATCGGCCCCGAACACCAGCGCGCCGGTCTCCGGAACATAGGTTGCATGCGCCTCGGGATCGAGCTTTGGCGCCGCGCCTGAACTCAGCGGTACGTGCAGCGCAACCTGCATCGCGTTCGTGTCGAGCAGCGTTTGCTCCACCTCCTGGGCCCTCTCGCTCTGCGCCATGCTCTGGCTCAGTTGGGAGGTCTCAACCGCCAGATCCTGCTCGACGGTCTTGCGCTGGGCCACCTGCATCCCTGCCACTCCGGCCAGGCACGCGGCGAGGATCCATCCAATCCACGCCATGAGCGGGGCAAACCGCTGCGGCTCCCGCTCCTCGGGAGCATCCATCTGGAACATCCTGCTGTTCCGAGGGTAGAGAACAGGTTCAATCTGCCGGTCGAGCGGATTCGCTGGACTGGCCGGATCCGCGGGATTGATTGGAATGACCTTCTTCTCGTCCGCTACCTGCCGCAGCAGCCGTTCGCGAGCCTGCGAGGGCGGCGTCTGCAGGTCGGTCGTCAGCGCATAGGTCACCAGGTCGCCCTGGATCTGGCCCAACTGTGCGCGGCACACCGCACACTCTTTCAGATGCGTTGCCCCATCCTTCATGTCGGCGTCGGGCAGCAGTTGCAACGCGAACAGATACAGATCGTCGGCTGTGATGTGATTGGCTGTATTCATGCCTGGAACGCCTTTCTCAGCGTCAACAGCGCGCTGCGGATTCGAGTCTTGATGGTCCCCAGCGGATCGCCGGTCATCTCTGCAATCTCAACGTGCGTGAGCCCATCGAAAAACGCCATCTCCAGGGTCTTGCGTTGTTCGATGGGCAGCGATTGCACCGCGGCCCGTGCGCGTTCCATCAAGATCGAACGCTGTGCATCATCCGCCAGATCGCACGCGGACGCTAGATTCACCTCTTCTACTTGTTCACTCGGACGCTTCCGTTTCAGCGTGTCAATCGACCGGTTGCGCGTCACCACTGCCAGCCACCCGCCCAAACTTTCCTTGGTGGGGAGAAAACTATGGGGGTTTCTCCATATCTGCATGAAGATCTCGTGCATCACATCCTCAGCCGATGCGGCATCGCGCAATACCCGGAGCGATACCGAGTACACAAGCTTTGAGTAGCGGTCAAACAACGCCGCCATGGCCCGCTCATCTCCCCGCAGGACACGTGTCAGCAACTCGCCATCATCCTCCGGCACCGGATGAGACACTCCTGTCGTTTCAGTCATGCCGCTGTTGCCACTGTTCATAGAACGCACTCGCAGGTGAAATAGATTGCCGCCGGGAGAGTGGAAGCAGGCAATCCTTATCTTGCAACTGGAATCCAGACACCCCTTCCAGCATGGTTACAAACGGGATCCAGGCGGATATTGGTTCCCCGCTGGGGTGAAAGGGCATTAATCACCCATGACAAACCAGTGTACGTCATTCCCACCGTCGTCCAGCGCAGCGTGCCCCCTCAGGGGCATCCCGTAGAGCCGCCGCACTCTATCCCCCCAGTGCGATCAGCGGTCCGCGCCGTGCCCACGTACCATCTCTTGCTTCTTTTCCACGCCCCGGAGGAACCGGTCGATATCCACCACGAACCGCTCGTGGTTGCCCTCGCAGATCACATCCACCTCGTCCCGGCACACCACGCTGAACCGCAGCCGCCGGCCTTCCACTTGCTCCAGTGTTACCTCCGCCGTCACCTTCATCCCCACCGGCGTGGCTGCGCTGTGGCTCAGGTTTACGTGCGTTCCCAGGCTCCGATGCTGCGGTTCCAAACAGGGCTCCAGCAGCCGCATGCACGTCCACTCCATAAATCCGATCATCCAGGCCGTCGCCAGCACCGGCGGCATATCGGTTCCGGGCACAAACGTCTCCACCACCCGGTTCACCGTCACCCGGTCCTCCACCACCAACGTCTCCGCATGCCGCATTCCCACCTTCAGATCTGCCAGTCCCATCGTCTCTCCCTTTTGTTTTATCTGCTTGCCTTTATCTATCTTCCGATCTCTCTATCTTCCGATCTCTCTATTTTTCTATCTCTCTATCTTTCTATCTCTCTATCTTCCGATCTCTCTATTTCTCTTTATCGTGTTGCCACCACAAACAGCCGCGGAAACCGCAGCAAGGTCTTCCCATCCACGCGCCGGGGATAAGCCTTAGCAATCTCTGCGCCGTACGCGCTCAGAAACTCCTCGCCCGCAGATGTCTTCATCTCTGCCAGAAATGGCCTCAGCGACGAGCCTTTGAACCACTCGACAATCGCCTCCGGGCCCTCCATCACGTGTTCATACACGGTATGCCAGACCTCCACCTGCCGGCAAAGCGGCTTCAGTTCATCGTAGTAAGCCGCCGCATCGGGCAGGTCCGCCCGTGCCAACTCGGTCAACACCCTCGTCTCGGCCCACCGCTTTCTTGCCGCTACCTCCATCATCAGCCGGTGGGAAGGCTCACGGGTATTGTCCGGCATCTGCACCGCCAGCACGCCACCCTCCGCCAGGCTCCCGATCATCCTCCGCATCACGCTCCGGTGCTCCGGAACCCACTGAAACACAGCATTCGCAAACAGCAGATCTGTATTCTCCGGCGGAGTCCAGCTCTTCAGGTCCGCCTCGACGAACACGCACTGCGGCAGCCGCTCCCGCGCCTTCCGCAGCATGTCCCTGGATGCGTCCACCCCCATCATCTTTGCCTTCGGAAACCGGGCCACCAGCAGCTCTGTGGAGTTTCCCGGACCGCATCCTACGTCCACCACGTGCCGCGCCCGTTCCAAGCGAACCTGCGCCAGCAGGTCACGCGAAGGCCGTGTTCTCTCGTCCTCAAACCGCAGATACTGCTGGGCACTCCAGTCCTTTGCCACTGCATCCACGCCCGTCATCTCATTCCCCAATCGCCGCGCCTTGATTCTATCCAATTGTCTGCGCATGTCCTGCGCCCTGCGCGATATGGTTCTATAACCGCCCGGCTTCCCGCGCGCATGCATGGGCTTCGGGCAGGCTGAGCAGGTTGCGGGAAAGGCCTGGCTTCGATCGAAATCCCCCAAATGCATTCCCTCAGGGGCTAAAGCCTGCTGATTCTGTTGCCTTTATGTACGGGCTAAAGCCCGTACCCTTCAAGCTAAAGCCCGTACCCTTTTCAAGCGTCGAGTTTTCCGCAATCTCTGAAGCCCTGCCCGGATACAGGGCAAACGATACGGAACGATGCTACGGCTCTGAGAGATATAGAACTCCCATGGCATCCGTTCGGCTGCGCGCAGGGCGGGTGCTACATCTGTGTCCTTGCGAAACACCTCTTAGGCCATGCGAGCGGCGGATTCCACCACCAACCCGACTCCGCTATGCTGGACGCTGGGGCCTGAACCTTGGTCTGTTCTTTTCCCCGCGCGCATTTTATGAAGGTACGTATTGACAAGCTGCTGGTTGACCGCTCGCTCGCCGCCTCCCGCGAGCGCGCCCAAGCCCTCATTCTCGCCGGACGCGTCCTGGTCAACGATCAGCGCGTCGACAAGCCGGGAGTCTCTGTTGCGGACGACGCCACCCTCCGCCTTCTGGGCAGCGATCTACGCTACGTCTCGCGCGGCGGCCTCAAGCTGGAAGCCGCCCTCAATACCTGGTCCATCTCTATCCAGAACCTCGCCTGCGCCGACATCGGCGCCTCCACCGGCGGCTTCACCGACTGTCTCCTCCAGCACGGCGCTCTCTCTGTGCTTGCCATCGACACCGGCTATGGCCAGATCCACCACAAGCTGCGCTCCGACCTGCGCGTCAGCCTCCTCGAGCGGACCAACGCCCGCCTCTTAACCCCTGGCCAACTCCTCCCGCTCACTCCTCAGCCGATCGGCTTCTTCGCCATGGACGTCAGCTTTATCTCCGCCACGCTGGTCCTGCCCGCCGTGGTCGCTGCGCTCGCTCCCGCGGAGGCACGCTGGCAGGGCGACGCCGTCGTGCTGGTCAAACCCCAGTTCGAGGCCGGCCGTGAGCATGTGGGCAAGGGCGGCATCGTTCGCGACCCCGCTGCCCACCAGTTCGCCGTCCACCGCGTGGAAGCCGCGGTTCGCGAGCTCGGCGGCCAGGCGCTCGCCCTTATCGACTCGCCCATCCTCGGCATGGAAGGGAATCGCGAGTTTCTCCTCCATGCCCGCTTCGGCTCGCCTCGCCTGCCTTGATCTCTCGTTGACCAACGCAGGCGATCCGCGGAACCCAGTACCTTTGCGGAGTGATAGCACGCACTCACAGAATCAGCAACTTAGCCAATCATCAGAGCCTTATGTTCGTCCAAGCATACCTCCGCATCCACATGGCGTCTAAATAGTTGAGATGAAAGCCTACCGAGTCGCAGCTTGCCTTCTCGCAATCTCTCTCGCCCCGGCCCTCTGCGTTGCGGACAACGCACCCTTTGACCTGGTCGGTCCCAAGATCGATATTCGCGTCACTCGCGGCTCCTCCACGCTCCCCATCGCCGAGGTTCCCAACCTTCTTCCCGGCGATAGACTCTGGATCAAAGCCGATCTGCCCCGAACCCAATCCAACCATCTTCTGCTGGTCGTAGCCTTCCTGCGTGGAACCACCAACGTGCCGCCCAACAAGTGGTTCACCGAGATCGACACCTGGGACAAGAAGACCATTGAGGGCACCACCGTCAAAGTTCCCGTAGGCGCCGAGCAGGCGCTTCTCTTCATTGCCCCGCAGACCGGGGGCGACTTCAAAACCCTTCGCTCCGCGGTTCGCGGCCACCCAGGCATCTTCATCCGTGCCGCCGCCGACCTTAATGCATCCTCACTCCAGCAACAACGCATCGAGCACTACCTGGCCGCCATGCAGAGCGCCTCGCTGGAGGACGCCAAGGCCATTGAAAAACTCTCGGCCAGGCTCGCCGCAACGCTCGCCCTCAAACCCGACGCCAACTGCTTCAAGCAGCCCGTCGATCAGCAGGTCGGCTGCCTCACCCAGTCCAGTACTCCCGACCTTCTGGACGAAGGCAACAGCGAGGGCATCGCCTCAAGTATGTCCTCCGGTGCATCCGCTAACCTGATCAACGAGGCCTCGGGTGTCCCGGCCGCGGATGGCGGACTCTACTCCGCCTACGTTGGGTCCATCGTGGATCTCGTGTATCTCATCGGCCAGATACACACAGCGGATTATCGGTACATCCCCGGTCTGACCTTCCCTGAAGGCGACACACTCAATCTCCGGCTCAACGCTCCGCCGTCCTTTCTCAAGCCCGAATCCGTCATCGTCATCGGTCTTCCCGCCATTCAGAAAGCCAAGCTTCCTCCGCTACTCCCTCCCCACGCCAACGAGGTTGTCTGTCTTCTGCAGCCGAAGATGGTCCTTCCCCTGGTGGGCGCGCCTCTGGTCTTCTCCACCAACTTCGCGCATGATCTCGTTCTTCACCTCAATCGCACCGGCGCCGTCACCGATATTCCCCTCGCCGCCGACGCTGCGGCAGGTGGCCTGGTCGTCACCAAAGCAAAGCAGCGCAGGCCTCTTCTTTCCGGCGCCGTTCTCGAACTTGCGCCCACTGCCGCGAAAGCTCCTGCCAAAATCGGCACCAGCAAGGATCTCACCGTGACCGGAACCATTCGCGGCTACTGGGGTTTCCGGCCCTTCGAAGGTCCTACCCTCACCTTCCAACAAGTCGATAGCAAGGATTGGAGGATCATCGGCGACACCCAACTGTTCGCCGGTCAGGACAATCACCTGACCATTGCCGCGGACGTCGCCGGCTGTGTCCGGCACATCGCCCTCACCCTCGGTAGCGACAAAGCCAAGGCCAAGAACGTTGATGTCACCTTCAAGCCCGCTCCCAACGTTAGGAATAAGCTGGTCCTCGACGTCTCGCTCAAGGCCGTCCAGCCCGGTGGCTACTCTCTCGCCATCGAGCAGTACGGCGATCAGAGACCCGACTATGTTTCGCTCACCGCCTACACCCCTGACATCAGTCTCAGCGACGTCAGGATTCACACTGGCGACGATAGTGCTGTGCTTGCCGGCCGTGGCCTCCAGAACGTCGCCTCTGTCGAGATTGACAAGCAGATATTTACCCCTATAGGCGACAGCAGCGACGAAAGCGCGTCCGTCGAGATCTTGCACCTGCAGGCCAAGGCCGGCGCCAACCCTGTCGATGGCTCCAAGGCTATGGTCAAGCTCAAGGACGGTCGTACCATGAAGGTCAGGATCTCCACCCTTGCACCGCGGCCCTCCTTCAAGCTTGTCTACACCAGCGTCCTACCATCCGTGCAGCCCGGCGCCATCCCCGTCACCCTCACCAACAAGAAGGATATCCCCCTTGACGGCACCCTGACGTTTGTCGTCCAGACCAAGAGCGCCTTTCCACGCGACGAAAGCATCGAGGTCGCCACCGCCAACAACGCTCTGCACACCCGGCTCTCACTGGCCGGCAACAACCGGATCGGCAACCTGGTTCTCGAAGACAACCACACCGCCCTCGGCACCCTGAATCTGGACAAGGCCTTCGGCGAGTCCGCCTTCGGCCGGATAGCCCTTCGCCCTGTAGCCGCGGATGGAACCAACGGCGACTGGATCGACCTCGGCACGCTGGTTCGGACGCCCGGAATCACCGCCATTCATTGCAGCACACTCGGCGCTCCCACCTGCACCGTCGACGGCAATAACTTCTACCTCGTCCAGTCCTTCAGTGGCGACAAGGAGTTTACCGATCCCACTGATGTTCCCATCGGCTTTTTTCAGGACAGCTTCAACGTCCCCACCCCAACGGACGGCACAACCCTGTACGTGAAACTCCGCGACGACCCCAACTCCACGGCCACACTCACGCTCCCCACTCCAATTGTCAAGCCGGTGAGCACACCGCTTCCCGCGCTTCCCGCGCTTCCCGCGCCGCAATCAGCAAGCGTTTTCCCTGCGGCCACTCCTGCCGCATCTACGCCTGCGACAGCCGAACCTGCGACAGCCACGCCTGTCAAAGGCACAGCCAAACCCGTCACAGCTACACCTGCCGCAACCGTACCTGCCGCATCACAAACCTCTTCCACCGCCGTGCCACCTGCCAAGCCCACACCCGGCGCCGCACCTGCCGCGCCTGTAGCAATCCCTGTGTCCGCGCAGCCGTCATCGACACCGCAATGACTCCATCCGCATGAGCCGGCCCACTATCCGAAACAGAAAGCGGCACAGCACCTCCTCCTCCGGCGCGATACACTCATCTCATTACTATGTCCAAGGTAGCGATCATCGCCAAGCCGCAGAAGCCAGAGTTGGAGTTCATCCTTACGGAGCTGATCGACTGGCTCAAGGCCCACCGATTTGAGCCCATCCTCGAACCCGACAGCGCCTCCTACGTCGGTCTCGGGGCTCAGGCCGTCGAACGCTTGAAACTCGCCGCTCAGAAGCCTGTCCTCGTGATCTCCCTCGGTGGCGACGGAACCCTCCTTTCCGCGGCTCGAGCCTTTGCCTTTACTGGAACGCCCATTCTCGCCGTCAACCTGGGCTCCCTCGGCTTCCTCACCGAGGTTCCACTCCACGAACTCTACGACACGCTCGATGCCTGGCAGACTGGCTCCGCCGTCATCGACGACCTCAGCCTCATGCATGCCCAGCTCTTTCGCAAGGGCGAGCTCTTCCGCGAGTGGGATGCCCTCAACGACGTCGTTATCTCCAAGGGCGCCATCGCCCGTATGAGCGAGTTCTCCATCGGGCTCGATGGTGAATTCGTCGCACGCTTTCGCGCTGACGGCGTCATCGTCTCCACCCCCACCGGTTCCACAGCTTATACCCTCGCCGCCAACGGGCCCATCCTCATGCCCACCGTCGACGCCATGGTTCTCACCGCCATCTGTCCCCATCTGCTTACCATTCGCCCCATCGTCTTCCCCGGCAATACGGAGGTCGCTGTCGACGTTGACGTCGTTCCCCACGAGACCTATCTCACCGTCGATGGCCAGGAGGCCGTCGAACTGATCCAAAACGACCGCATCCTCTGCCGTAAGTCCACCCGCTTCGTCCACCTTCTCCGCTTGCACCCCAACGGTTTCTTCAACGTCCTCCGCTCCAAGCTGAGTTGGGGCGAGCGATGAACGATCTGTAAGCCTCCGTTTTGAAGTGGAGCCATGCCGCCGTGTCCCATCGAGGGTTGCATGGTGGTCAAGCGTATCGTAGAGCGTAGGGAATCCCATCCCTGCGGACAAACAACGCTGACCTGGAAACTTGGTTTGTGAAGGGTCAGATCGATAGCTCCAGGGTGAAAGCGATCTAAAAGAAGTGTGTAATCACCTGATTGGCCACTAGCGCCGCGATGTACGCCACCGTCGTCATATAGGCGAACTGCAGCGCCGGCAGCTTCCAGCTATTGGTCTCCCGCCGTACCACGATCAGCGTCGAGGTGCACTGCATGGCGAAGGCGAAAAATACCACCAGCGCAATCGCCCCACCAAGCTGAATGTCATGCCGCAGGGCAACTTGCAGCCCCAGCGCATGGGTTGCCGGATCCATCCCATAGAGCGTTCCCAGCGTCCCCACAATCACCTCCCGGGCAACAATGGAGCTGAGCAAGCCTATTCCTATCTTCCAGTTGAAGCCGAGAGGGCGCAGTATCGGTTCGATAAAATGTCCCAAGTGTCCAATCATGCTGATAGGCAGGCTCGAGAACTGACCGTGATGGAGCGGCAGCACGCTCAACCCCCATACCACGAAGGTGGCCGTCAGAATGATCGTTCCAGCCTTCTGTAGAAAGAGCTTGCCGCGGTCATACAAGCGCAACCCCAGCGACGTCCATGTAGGCCACCGATACTGCGGCAACTCGAGGATGAACGGCGCGTGAGAGGCCTTCATCACCGAAGAGTTCAGCAGCTTCGCCGTGAGCAGAGCGGCCAGGAAACCCATCATATAAAGCCCCAGCATCATCAGAGCGCGCAGCCCCAGAAGTCCGCCAAGATACTTGTAATTCGGGATAAACGCCGCAATCACCAGCGTATAAATCGGCACCCGCGCCGAACACGTCATAAAGGGCGCGATCAGAATCGTAGCCATCCGCTCTCGCTTATTCTCGATGGTTCGCGTCGCCATGATGGCTGGAACCGCGCACGCATAGGCTGAAAGCAAAGGAATAAAGGCCTTTCCATTCAACCCGATCGAGCGCATCACACGGTCGGAGATCAAGGCAGCGCGCGCCAGATAGCCCGAATCCTCCAGTACCCCGATAAACAGGAACAGCAGCAAAATCTGCGGTAAAAATACCAATACTGACGCCACACCATTCCATAACCCGTCGCGCAGCAACGCCCGCAACCAGTTGTCCGGCAACAGTAGGGCTATCCTTGCGCCGGCAGAGGTCAGCAGTTTTCCCATACCATCGCTCAACGGCTGCCCGAGCGTAAAGACCACTTGAAAGACCGCGATCACGACCAGCAAAAAGATCAGCGGCCCGAAGATCCGGTGCAAGAACACATTGTCCAGCCGACGTGTCCACAGGGAAGCCGACGGAGTCTGGTACCTGGTTCTCGACGTGACCTCCGTAGCCCAGTTGCGGCAGGATGCCGGACTTTGCAGAATGGGGAGTTGCACGGGACGCAGACTGCTGCTAAACCGGTGGTCGGTGCGAAGCAGAAACTCGGGAATCGCCTCCAGCCCCTTGCCCTGTGCGGCACTGATCAAAGCCACCGGATAGCCCAGTTCGCGCGCCAGCGCCAGCGTGTCGATATGACCGCCGCGAGCTGCCAACTCGTCGCTCATGTTGAGCAAAACCAGCGTCGGCAACCCCAGGGAGAATACTGGCGCCGCCAGCATCAGCTGGCGGTTGAGTTGGGTTGCATCCAGGACCAGCAGCACACAATCCGGCTTGGGAACGCCGGGCATTTTGCCCTTCAGCACATCTACCGCAACCCGCGCGTCTTCCGAGTAGGTGGCAAGGCTATAGATACCGGGCAGATCGATCAGCGTCAGGTCGCCGCGGCCTATGCCCTTCATGTGGCCGGAGTGGTGCTCGACCGTGACCCCCGGATAGTTCGCCACCTTCTGGCGCATTCCAGTCAGGCGATTGAAAAGTGTCGATTTACCGCAGTTGGGAGGACCGACTAGAGCCACTGTACGCATCCGCACCGTGCCCGCCGGAACGGGGGCCTGATCCACTTCGCTCGCTTCGGCGACGCTGGAGTGGCAGCTCATGCAGCCTCACCCTCGGCTTCCGACGTCAGCGTCAGAAAGATATGCTTCGCGGTCTCGTTGCGCAGCCCAACCTCAATACCGTCGATCCTGTAGACACGCGGATCACCCGCGGGGGCGCGGCGAAGGATCTCTACGCTTGTTCCGGGAAGAAACCCGAGATGGGCCAGGTAGTGGCTCACCTCTTTGGGCAGATCAATACGCTCCAGCACGCCTGTGCTGCCTACCGTCGCGTCACTTAGAGCCAGAACCTTCATCGAACCACATATCCGACCAAGATGGTCCTCTTTACTATACGACAATCGGAGGATCGATTGCGAACTTAATGGCCGCAGCATCCAGATAGGCGCGATGAGAATGTTTGGGAGAGGAAGGTACTGGTGCGCCCGGAAGGATTCGAACCTCCGACCTACTGGTTCGTAGCCAGGCGCTCTATCCAGCTGAGCTACGGGCGCACATTGCAAGACAAGCAACTAGACAAGAATACCCGATGCGTGGGTTGCGATCAACCTCTTCGCTTGTTTGCCGGTTTACTGATTGGAAGTTCAGTTGGCTGCCGGCGCAACAGCCTCGGGCTCTGGCATCGGCGGAATCAACGAGACCTGCTCGATGACATCGATGCCGGATCGGCACAGGAGTTGATGCACGATGGCCTCAGTGAGGCGCGTCGCATCGTACTCGACCAGAACGGTCTTTGCGGACTCATCCACTTCGACGAGTCGAATGCCATACACTTTGCGAACCTGTCCGAGGGCCTTCATGGCGGACTCGCTCGGGGCACCGTCGTAGAGATACTTCACCTGTATCTGCGTCATATCTCTCAATCTTATCGCAAGTTTTCTGTGGAGGAGTATCCCGGAAAGGGATTGTGGCCGCGTTTTTATTGGAGGAAAACGTCCATGGAGGTCGGGGCGCCGGACGATAGCTGCGGAAAGATTGCTTTCCCCGTTGGGTGGAGATCAGGAGCCCAGTTTTCTGAGGTAGTTCATAAAGCTGGGGCTGTTAAAGTCCTGCGCCCCGATCAGTTTTCTGCGAATGATTCCCCGTTGATCGATGATGTAGGTCTCGGGGAAAATAAAGCTGCCGTACAGCTTGTTGGAGGTTTGCTTCTGATCGAGGACGGTGAGCAGGGTGATGTGATGTTGCGTCAGATACTGGTTATATTGATCGAAGGATTCACCACTGGCGATGGCAACCACTTGAACCTGAGGCATCGCTTGCTGCAAGGCCTGAAGACTCGGCATCTCTTCCAGGCAGGGAGAGCACCAACTGGCCCAGAAGTTCAGCACGACGACCTTCCCGCGGAGGTCTGCCAGGTTGACGGAGTGCTGGCCGTCGCTCACGGAGAATGTTGGCGCTACGCGCCCGATCTGATCGGAGATGGTGCCCCGATTACAGCCTGTAGCCAGCGCGCAGGTCATAAAAGCCATGATTCCCACACGCGTCAAGCGCCGTATCCAGCGCCGTATCAACCGCCGCATCATTTGCTTGTCCTCGCATCTGGCCAGGGATAATCCTCGTATCGAGCGATTCCTGCGTCCTGCCAGCAACCGTTCTCTCCCAGCCAAGTACCACGTTCTCTTGTTCTTATAATACGAAGTTGTGAACCTCACGCCTAGTTTCCATCAAGACGAACCGCATTGTATCGAGGACGCACCGCGCAGGTTGGCGGGCGTGGAGCAACTTTCCCGCAGGCGGTTTGCGACGCCTCGGCGTCCAGGGGCGTTTTCCCAATGAGCACGCCCCCGCACACTCTCGCCGGGATACCCATCGATAGGAAGATTGCGCTGGAGGGCGGTATGCGGCTCTCGGTGGTGATTCCGGCTCGCAATGAAGAGCGGAACATCGCGCAGTGTCTGCGTTCGCTGCTGGTGCAAAGTACGGATCTCTTTTGTCTTGGCCGGGAGTGGGAGTTGATGGTGGTCAATGACGCGTCGACCGATCGCACGCGTGCGATGGCGGAGGAGGTGGCCGAGGGCCGGCCAGGAGTGCGGGTTCTGGAGGCTCCTCCGTTCGATCCGCAGGCGAAGACACGTATGTTTACCGGGAAGACGAACGCCTGCTGGTTCGGTGCTGAGGCGGCCGGAGGAGCTTTCCTTCTGTTTACGGACGCGGATACGGTGCATGAACCGGGGGACATGGAGCGGGCGCTGGAGGAGATTCGGGCGCGAGGGGTGGGGCTTTTGTCGTATTCGCCACGGCAGATGGTGACTGGATTCTGGCAGAGGGCGCTGATGCCGCTGGTGTTTTCCGAGCTTGCGAGCGTCTATCCTCCGAACCGTGTCAATGATGCTAGCAACAGGGTTGCGGCGGCGAATGGTCAGTTTCTGATGGTCGAGCGGGAGGCCTATTTCGCGGTGGGAGGGCACCGGGGAGTGGGCCAGTCGGTGCTGGAGGATGTGGATTTAGCCGAGCGGATGAAGGGCGAGGGGAAGGGGATCTGGTTCCGTTATGCGCCGGATGCGTTGAGTACACGCATGTACTTTGGATTTGGCGATATGGTGGAGGGGTGGACGAAGAATCTGGCGCTGCTGTTTCCGCATGCGGTCGCTCTGGCGGCGTGGCGGCTCGTCGATCTTGGACTGTTGTTGCTGCCTATCTTGTTGATTCCACTGTATTATTTGCTTTGGTGGCAGAAGGCGGTCCTGGTGCTGATCTGGTTGCGGACGCTGCTGCGGTACTACCGGCGGGTGGCGCGGTCGAACTTCCGCTCTCTCGATTGTGCGCTCTCCGCGTTTGCGCTGCCGTTGTTCGTCGGACTTCTGGTGTGGAGCTGGATACGGCATCGGCTGCTGCACCAGGTGGCGTGGAAGGGCCGGGAGTACCGGACGTAGTCCATCATCGATGCGGTATCGCCGGAGCTACGCAACCGGCGATGCTGGGAAGCATCCAACAGAGGACGCGGAGGGCGAAAACCCATCGCGCAGGGTGAGACAAAGATATGATTCTGCTGACACGCAAGGCCGAGTTCTCCGCTGCGCACTTCTACTGGAATCCGGAGTGGAGCGAAGAGAAGAATGTGCAGGTGTTTGGTAAGTGCGCCAATCGCCAGGGGCACGGGCATAACTACACGCTGGAGGTAACGGTCGATGGGAAGATCGATCCGGTATCGGGGTTTGTGGTGGATCTGAAACAGTTGAAGGAGATCATCGAGCGTGAGGTGGTGTCGGCGTATGACCACCGGCATCTGAACTTTGAGGTGCCAGAGTTTGCCGAAACGATTCCGACGACGGAGAATATTGCGATCGCGATCTGGCGGCGGCTGGACGGGAAGATCGAGCATGCCCGCCTGCATCGAGTGAGAGTGTATGAGATGCCGGATCTGTTTGCGGATTTCTATGGAGAGGGACAATGAGCGCGGTGACGGCTCGGCAGGAGCGTGAACGCCGGGGGACGGCTCAGCGGGTGATGGCTCACCTGTCCCGGCGGTACCACTTCAGCGCGTCGCATCGTCTGCACGTGGACGCGCTCTCAGCCGAGGAGAATCGCGCGGTCTTTGGCAAGTGCAACAACCCGTTTGGGCATGGGCACAACTACGTGTTGGAGGTTACGCTGTCCGGTCCGGTCGATCCGGTGACGGGGATGGTGGTGAACCTGAGCGATCTGGATTCGTTCGCACAGCGTGAGGTGCTGGAGCTGTTTGACCATGCGAATCTGAATACCCTGGAGGCCTTTCACGACCGCGTGACGACCACGGAGAATGTGTGTGTCGAGATGTGGGAGATCTTTGCCCGGTTTGTGGAGACGGGGGAGTATGCGCAGGTGAAGCTGGAGCGAATTCATATAGAAGAGACCGGGAACAACTCCTTTGAGTACTTTGGCGAAGGTGTGCCGCTGGGCCCAGGGGCGAACAAGCTTGAGAGCTAAGGAAACCCCTGTCTCAAGTCTCCGAATGGAAGGGGCACGGCTTTCGCCCTGCCGGTAGGCATCCTTATGGAAGGGCGTTTTCCAGGTGGCGAAAAACTCGACGTTTTGAAAGGGCCTTAGCCTGAAGGGTACGGGCTTTAGCCCGTACATAAAGGCAACAAAATCAGTGGGCTTTAGCCCCTGAGGGAATGCTTTGGGGGATTTCGGTCGAAGCAAGGAGTTTTTTCGCAACCTATTTGGCTTGATGGAGTTCTTCTTCCTTTCCGAAACTCTTCGCAGCGGATATTTGAGGAGCCAGGCAGGGTGTGTGCGCGTCTAATGGTGGTGCGCCCACGGGATGGGCATGGTTGGATGATCGGAAGTTGTCCAAGCAAGTTGGGAGAGAGGCTGGGCGAATGGCTGACAAAGTTGAACTTGAGACGCTGCTTAAGAACGGCGGAAACGGGAACGGGCAGGCCACGCAGACCCTGCAGGCTGCGAGCGTGCAGGAGATCTATGCGGAGCTGCTGCGGCGGATGGGTGAGGATCCGGGTAGGAATGGTCTGCGGGACACGCCGGGGCGGATGGAGAAGTCCATGGCGTTTCTGACCAGCGGATATCTGCAGTCGGCTGACGATGTGCTGCACGATGCGCTGTTCGAGGTGAACTATGACGAGATGGTGATGGTCAAAGACATCGAGTTCTACTCGCTGTGCGAGCATCACCTGCTGCCGTTCTTTGGCAAGGCGCACATTGCGTACGTGCCGCAGGGCAAGGTGGTGGGGCTGAGCAAGCTGGCGCGGATCGTGGACGTGTTTGCTCGCCGGCTACAGGTGCAGGAGCGGTTGACCCAGCAGATTGCCGAGGCGATTGAGGAGGCGATCCATCCCCAGGGCGTGGGCGTGGTGCTGGAGGCGCAGCACCTGTGCATGATGATGCGCGGGGTGGAGAAGCAGAGTTCGCTGACGGTGACCAGCTCGTTGCGCGGGGTGTTCAAGACGCAGTTGCAGACGCGAAATGAGTTTTTGGAGTTGGTGCATTCGCAACGCTAGGGCGGCTGCGAAGTAAGAGACAATAGGGCTTGGATGAATGGACTCTTGATTTTGGATAAACCGGCGGGGATGACGTCGCATGATGTGGTGGCGATCGTACGCCGGGCTACGGGTGAGCGCGGGGTAGGGCACCTGGGGACGCTGGACCCGATGGCGACGGGCGTGCTTCCGCTGCTGCTGGGCAAGTACACGCGGTTGGCGCAGTTCTTTGGGCAGGCCGACAAGTCGTACACGGGCGAGATTCGGTTTGGCTTTGCTACCGACACCTTTGATGCGGAGGGGGAGCGAATTGGCGAGGCTGCGCCGCTGACACGGTCGCTGGCTGAGTTGAGAGAACTGGCGCTGCGGTTTCAGGGCGAGATCGACCAGGTTCCGCCGGTCTTCTCCGCGAAAAAGATCCACGGTGTCCCGGCGCACAAGCTGGCTCGCGCGGGTAAGGAGGTGCCGGTGAAGGCGGCTCGGATTACGATTCACCGCTTTGAGCTGACGTGGCAGGAGGGCGATCGTGTGGGCTTTGCGATGAAGGTGTCGGCAGGAGGGTATGTGCGATCGGTGGCGCATGAGCTGGGACAGATGGCTGGGTGCGGAGCCCATCTGGCGGCGCTGCGGCGGACCGAGGCGGGGGTGTTTACGCTGACGCAGGCGATTACGGTGGAGGAGTTGAAGCAGATGACGCCGGCGGAGGTGGAGGCGCGGCTGCCGCATCCGCGGTCGCTGCTGCCGGAGATGCCGTCCGTGACGGTGGATGAACAGACGGCGGGGCGGATTCGGAATGGGATGCAAGTGAACGTGGCGGAGTTCTCCGAGGCGCCGCTGATGAAGATCTTTACCGCGCCAAGGGAGTTGCTGGCGATTGGCAAGAGAGTTGCCGGGACGCTGGCGCAGCCTACAGTTGTGCTGGGGTGAGGTTCCGCGTGGCCTTCTTCAGGGGTTCCTCTCAAGGCCAGCCCCGATACAAGGCAAGAGACAAAAAGTTGTTGCTCTCAAACCAAATCCTGGCGCTGGCAAGGCAGGCGGGTAAGCAGCGTGGGACAGCCGGGAAGAGAGCCTGACGGCTACAATCGAGGAGACGTGGGGGCGGTTGAAGCGATGAACACAAGTTTGTTTGAGCTGTTCAAGATCGGGATTGGGCCTTCGAGTTCGCATACGGTGGGACCGATGCGGGCAGCACTGCGGTTTGTGCGGGAGCTGCGGGCGCGCGGTGAGTTCGGAGCGGGGGGCGACGGCGCGGCGGGCAGCTCGATGACCGTGCTCACGGTCGATCTGTATGGGTCCCTGGCGCTCACCGGGATGGGCCATGGGACGGATCGAGCTGTGATGATGGGGTTGCTGGGGGAGTCTCCGGACACGGTGGATCTGGGCGCGATCGATAGACGCATCGAGCGACTGCGCGCGCTGGGTGTGTTGCATCTGTTCGGGGAGCATGCGGTGCGGTTCGATCCCGCGGTAGATATGCGGTTTCATCGGGACCGGATGTATCCGGATGCGGGGGTGGTGACGCATCCGAATGGAATGCGGTTCACGGCGCTCGATGCGGGCGGGAAGGTTGTGTTCGAGCAGGTGTATTACTCGGTGGGAGGTGGGTTCATTCTCTCGGCAGAGGAGTTTGCGGCGGCCGATGGGGAAGCGAAGATGCGCGATGTGCCCTATGCCTTCTCGAGCGCGGAAGCTTTGCTGCGTCTGGGCGAGCAGCACGGACTTTCGATCGCCCGGATGGTGCTGGCCAACGAGGTCGCGTTGCTGGCTGACCCGACGATTGTGCGCAGGATCGACCGGATTGTCTCGCCGCTAAGACCGGACAGGCTGGGGCCGGGCAATCAGATGACGCAGGCGGAGGAGTCGCTGGAGGGCGAGGAGCGCGTGAAGGCGGCGATCTTTACGCTGTGGCAGGCGATGGAGGATTGTATGGAGCGCGGCATTCGGACCGAGGGTGTTCTGTCGGGCGGGTTGAATGTGCGGCGACGGGCTCCGGGGCTGGCGCGAAGATTGGCGGCGATGGAGAAGGCAGGGAAGCGGCGAGACCCGCTGGCTCCGCTGGATAGCGTGACAATGGTGGCCATGGCGGTCAATGAAGAGAACGCCGCGGGTGGAAGAGTGGTGACGGCTCCCACCAATGGCGCCGCGGGGGTGGTTCCGGCGGTTGCGCACTACTACGTTCACTACGCCGCGGGTGAGGGGAACGGCAGTGAGGGAAGCGACGAGGAGCGGAAGGCTGGGCTGCTGCGATACTTTTTGACTGCGGCGGCGATTGGGATTCTGTACAAGGAGAATGCTTCGATCTCCGGTGCGGAGGTGGGGTGCCAGGGCGAGGTGGGAGTGGCGTGCTCGATGGCCGCGGGCGGTCTGGTGGCGGCGCTGGGCGGCGACAATGCGGCGGTGGAATCGGCGGCGGAGATTGCGATGGAACACAACCTGGGGATGACCTGCGACCCGATTGGAGGCCTGGTGCAGATCCCTTGCATCGAGCGCAACGGCATGGGCGCGGTGAAGGCCGTGAACGCGGCGCGACTGGCGATGAACGACCAGGGCGCGCATAAGATCTCGCTGGACCAGGTGATCGAGACGATGTACCGGACGGGGATGGATATGCAGTCGCGCTACAAGGAGACAAGTTTGGCGGGGTTGGCGCTGAATGTTATTGAGTGCTGATGCGTCCGGCGTCGATCCAGCAGGTGGTGGGGAGGGTGAGCAGGCCGTCGCGGGCATAGGTGCGGAAGTAGTCGCGGAGATCCTGGTGAAAGGCGGGGAAGCGTGGGTCGTCGGCTTGTGGAGCTACGGAGAGAGACAGTGTCTGACCAAGGAGTGCCTCCCAGTCCAGCGTCTGTTCGCCGGGAATCTGTTCCTGTTGGCGATCGGCGGTGAAGACCTGGTCGAGGTTGTCGTGTACGCGATACGCGGCACGGACGTGGGAGGCGTAGTCGGCGCCGTGGGCGGTGAGGAGAGCTTCGAAGTCGCGCGACTGGGGGGCTTCGTCTTTCGTGCGTCCCAGGGAGACAAGAACGAGCCAGCCATCGGGTTGAAGGATGCGCCGGAACTCGGCGAGCGCGCGCGGAACATCGAACCAGTGAAAGGCGCGGCCGGCTGCGACGATCGCGACGGAGCGATCGGGAAGGCCGGTGGCCTCGGCCGTGCTATCGCGGAGATCCAAGAGCGGCCACTGCGCTCGGAGTTGCGCGCAGACAGAGCGCATCTCTCCATTGGGTTCAATGGCTACGACCGGATTGCCGTTGGCGAGAAAGACCTCGGAGAGCATCCCCGTGCCCGCGCCGATGTCGGCGACCGGCCAGCCCGGTTGCAGGCCGCACCAGGTCCGGAGACGATCCAGAACGATCGCGCGGGGGTAGCGTAGCCGGTAGCGGTTGTAGGCCGTCGCTCGCCCGTTAAATCGGTCGGTGCTCTTCATCGATTGATCTTCGCTGTTCTTGATCGATTGATTGACAGATCCATCCATGGATCGATGATAGTGGACCTGGACGTGAGACAAAGATGGCGGCTTGATATAGTGAGCGCATGGTTTTCTCGCAATCGCAGACCCCGGGGGAACGGACGCATGACCGGCGGCTGTTGATCTTCGTGCTGGTGAGTTTGTTCCTGGCCAATATGGTGCAGTGGGCGGTTTGCCGGGCACTGCACCTGGGCAATCCGGGGAGCATGATTCCGGACCTTCGATATTTCTTCCATCTACGGCAGTGGACGGACTCCTGGCTGCCGATGATGAAGTCTCTGGACTACTTCAAGGCTCATCCGGCGTTGCCGATCTATGACGCAAGGCTGTATGACACGCTGATTTACCCGTTGACCAGCGAACTTCCGCTGGTGGCGATGCGGAAGATCGGGATGAGCGATGCGGCGATGCTGCGCACGCTGGCCGTGCTCTCGTTTCTGGCGGTCTGGGGCGTGGCCGCGGTGTCGCTGGGAATGGGACATTGGCTGTTGCGGCAGCGCGGCGCGAAGCTGACCTGGCCGGCGGCCATGGCGGTGGTGCTGGCTACGCTGGGCTGTTATCCGCTCATCAAAGGATATTCGCTGGGCAACGCGCAGACGTTCTTGTCCTTTGGGTTCACGGTGTTGCTGCTGCTGTGGACGACCGGACGCCAACGTTGGGCAGGTGCGGTTGCCGCGCTGCTTACCGCGGTAAAGCCGCAGTTCGTCTTGCTGTTTGTTTGGATGCTGGTACGCAAACGGTGGGGCGCGGCGTGGGCGTTTGTGGCCTGCGGCGCAGTGCTGCTTGCGGCCTCGGTGGCGGTGTTTGGCTGGCACAATAACCTGGATTACATCGGCGTGCTGGCGGGGTTGAGCCACAAGGCGCAGTCGCACTATGCCAACCAGTCGATGTTTGGCACGCTCAATCGCATGATCTTCAACGGCGAGAACATACAGTACACGCCGTATGTCTACACGCCTTATATTCCCTGGGTGTATCGGGTGACCGTGGCGACCTCGCTGCTGCTGGTGGGGTTGGTGCTGGTGTATCCGTGGAGGAAGCTGCGCGGGTCCGCGGCGGACATTGCGGCGATGGGCATCGCCTCGGTGGCGGCTTCTCCCATGGCTTGGGAGCATCACTACGGAATCGTTGTGGGGATTGCGACGTGGGCCTGGTTTGCACATGCCTGCTGGATGAGGCGGCGACCGTGGATGCTGGGCGTTGCCGTGTTTCTTTGCCTGAGCTTTTTGCCCGCGTTCAACTACCTGGCGGATGTGCGCGGCTGGAATATCTTGCAGTCGTACCTCTACTTCGGCGCGCTGATGCTGATGGGATGGCTGATGCGCCTGGCGTCCTGCGCGGACGACGAGGGGCTTCGCGGGGCAGGATTGGATGTTGCGGCGGAGTTGGAGAATCCCTGATTGCTTTGGATCAGGGCTGGCCTTTTAGGCCTGCCGCAATCGGCGCGGGAACAGCATGACCCGCAGGCCATGCGTGGGGAGTGCATGCCGTTCCCAGGGCGTTGCCCTGGGTTGGTATATATCGGGCTTTCAGCCCTCTGTCTTTCTGTCGGGCCTCCCCCCAGGGCTACGCCCTGGGCTGGTATATGCCGGGCCTTCGGCCCTCAAGCAAACGCAAAAGCAACGACAAGTGCAACGGCAAGTGCAAAGGCAAGTGCAAAGGCAAGTGCAAAGGCAAGTGCAACGGCGACGGCAACGGCGACGGCAACGGCAACGGCAGAGGCGAGCGCAACGGCAACGGCAAAGGCGAATGCAGGGGCCTCTCCACTCCGCTGCGCTACGGTCGAGAGGACAGGGCGTTGGGCGGAGTGCGGTCGAGGCGATAGAGTCTGGTTGGCCCTTTCAAAAAGGAGACCCGGTCAGAGTTTTCCTGGCGTTGTTTTCCTAGCGTTCGAGAGCCATGGCGACGGAGTTTCCACCACCGAGGCAGAGCGCGGCAACGCCCTTGTGTGCCTCGCGACGCTGCATCTCGTAGAGCAGGGTGATGAGGATGCGTGCGCCGCTGGCCCCGATGGGGTGGCCGATGGCGACGGCGCCGCCGTTGACGTTGACCCGGTCGAGCGAGAGGCCGAGTTCCTTGGTGACGCCGAGCGCCTGCACGCTGAAGGCTTCGTTCAACTCGAAGAGATCGACGTCCTCCAGCGACCAGCCGGCGCGGGCGAGAACCTTTTGCACGCCGGTGACCGGAGCGAGCATCACCCAGCGGGGAGCGACGCCGCTGGTGGCCTGTGCGCGGATGGTTGCCAAAGGCCGCAGGTTCAGATGGCGTGCTCGTTCGGCGGACATGAGGAGAACGGCGGCGCCTGCATCGTTGACTCCAGGGGAGTTGCCGGCGGTGACCGTGCCGCCGGGTTTGAAGGCGGGCTTGAGGGCGGCGAGAGCTTCGAGCGAGACATCGGGACGGACGCTTTCGTCGCTGGTCAGGATCGTCGGCGGTGCTCCCTTTTTCGGGGTGATGGGGATAGGGATGATCTCGGCGGCAAAACGGCCGGCTTGCTGCGCGGCGGCGGCTTTGCGATGGGAGTTGAGCGCGTACTCGTCCTGCCGCTCGCGGCTGATGGAGTGCTTTTCGGCGACCAACTCGCCGGTCATGCCCATGTGCTGATCGTCAAAGGAGCACCAGAGGCCATCGCGTACCATGGAATCGATGGCCTGGGTGTCGCCCATGCGGAAGCCCTTGCGGGCGTTGGGAAGAAGATAGGGCGCGTTGGACATGGACTCCATGCCGCCGGCGACGGCGATCTCGGAGTCGCCCGTTGCGATGCCTTGCGCGGCGAGCGCAACGGCCTTCAGTCCGGAGCCGCAGACCATGTTGATGGTGAGCGCGGAGACGGTGTCGGCAAGACCGCCGTGAAGAGCGGCCTGGCGCGCGGGGTTCTGGCCCAGCCCCGCGGGAAGAACGCAACCCATAATGCACTCGGAGACGTCGGCGGGATTGACGCCGGAGCGCTCGACGGCGGAACGGACGGCGATGGAGCCGAGTTCAACAGCAGAGAGATGGGAGAGTGCGCCGAGGAACTTTCCTACCGGGGTTCTGGCTGCACTGACGATGACGACTTCGCGCATGGGGGTCTCCTGCCTGGACGGCGATGTTGAGAGTTGGCGGCGAGCGAAAGAGCTGCCGCGGTAACAACGTAGTATACGATGCGCCATCGGCTCTCAGCATGCAACCGTGGGCGATCCCGCATGGCTGCTGCCACGTAAGAACTATCCACGTAAGAACTATCCACGTAAGAACCATCGACGTAAGAACCATCGACGATGCGCGTGGTCGTGGAGCGATATGCCGCGAGCGGGCGAGCGCGGCGAGATCGAGGTTGCGGCTTGCGTGTGTCGCCTGGGGAGGGCTGCGCTTCACCAGGTGCTGAACTTCATCACGGAGGATGCAACGGCGCCGGAAGGACGATCGAGTTTGCGTGGAGACGGTGGAGCCGCCGGAAAAAATTCAGGACACTTCCTTCGTTTTTTCTTGACTCTTCGACGCGAGAAAACTATACCTTCGTTAGCTGCTTCATATACAGGATGCAGCGTCGATGGTTGACATCGATTGGGAGCGCAGGCAAACGCAACCAAGGCAAAGCGTCAAAGCAATGGCAACACACTCGGGGAGCGCACACGATGCGCTCCCCGAGGTGTTTTTGCGATCAGTGTTCATGCGGGTTTTCGCTCTGTGTTCCGATGAACGAGATATGAGTATGCTGGTTGCATGACACGACGCCGATGGATCGCCGACAGCCGAACCGAGACAACCGCAACCCTGACGGGGGATCAGGCGGAGCACCTTGCGCGGGTGTTGCGAGCGCAGCCAGGGCAGATCTTCGACGTGGTTGCGGACGGGTTTTTGCACCGGGCGGAGGTACTCTCCGCCAACGAGCGGGAGGTCGTCTTTGCCCTGCATGAGGAGTTGGAGGCCGATAGCGCGCTGCCGGTACATCTGCTGATGGCCGTGTTCAAGTTCGATCACATGGAGTGGGGGATCGAGAAGGCGACAGAGTTGGGAGCGGCCCGACTGACTCCGGTGATTGCACGAAGGACGGAGAAACATCTGGCGCAGGCGGCGGCGAAGCGGGTAGAGCGGTGGAGAAGGATTGCGCGCGAGGCAGCGCAGCAGTCGCGCCGCAGCGACATGCCGGAGATGGACGATCCGGTGGTGCTGAAGACAGCGCTTGGAATGGTGAACGCCGAGATCAGGCTCTTGCTTGCGGAGACGGAGCAGGAGATCTCGTTGCGGAGCGAGCTGGAGGATCAGCGTGTGAGCGAGCGAGCTGCGGTGGCCCTGGCCATTGGGCCGGAGGGTGGATGGGCGCCGGAGGAGATGGCGCTGTTCCGTGAGCAGGGATGGAAGCAAGTGACGCTGGGGCCGAGGATCTTGAGAGCCGAGACGGCGGCGATCGCCGGATTGGCAGTGTGCGCGGCGATGCTGGAAAGAGCAGGGAATAGGTGAGAAAAGCCGGCTTCCAGCCGCTGCTGTGGCCTTTCTCACCTATCCCCTGCCCTTAATACCTCCTGCACTTAATATCCGCATATCCGCTCTTAGCTGAACATCTCTTTGACCTTGCTGAAGAGGCCGCGCGAGGTGGGGGTGTTTTCCACAGAGATGGTCTCGGAGAGTTGCTTGAGGATATCCTTCTGTTGCTTGGTGAGCTTGGAGGGGGTCTGTACGCGGATCTCGACGATCAGGTCGCCCTTGCCGTGCGCGTTCAGGTGAGGCACACCCTTGCCGCGCAGTTTAATCTCGCGGCCGCTCTGCGTTCCTTCGGGAACCTTGACGACCTCAACCCCTTCGAGGGTCTCCAGTTCCAGTTCGGCGCCGAGCGCGGCTTGCGGGAAGCTGATGGGGATGACGCAGTGGAGGTCGTCGCCGTCGCGCTCGAAGAACTTGTGGGGCTTGACTTCAAGGACGACGTAAAAGTCGCCCGCGGGTCCACCGAAGCGGCCGGCCTCGCCCTCGCCGGAGTAGCGTATGCGGGTGTCGGTCTCCACACCGGCGGGAACCTTGACGAGGATCTTGTGTTCGCGCGTAACGCGGGAGTCGCCCTTGCAGGTGGGGCAGGGTGTACGAATGACGGAGCCTGTACCGCTGCATACGGGGCAGGTGCGGGCGACGGAGAAGAAGCCTTGCTGGGAACGGATCTGGCCCCGGCCTCCGCAGTGCTGGCAGGTCTCGGGCTGCTTGCCCTGGGCGGAGCCGGTGCCGCGGCAGTCTTCGCAGGCCTCCGCGCGACGGATGGTGATCTCGCGCTCGATGCCGAAGACGGCCTCTTCGAACTCGATCTTCATGTCGAACTTGAGGTCGCGGCCGCGCTGCTGGCGGGTGGCGCGGCGGCCGCCGCCGCCCATATTGAACATCTCGCCAAAGAGATCGCCAAAGATGTCGTTGAGGTCGCCACCCTGGAAGGGGCTGCCTCCGCCAAAGCCACCGGCGCCGTTGACGCCGGCATGGCCGTAACGGTCGTAGGCGGCGCGCTTGTCGGGGTCGGAGAGCACCTGATAGGCCTCACTGCACTCCTTGAACTTCTCCTCGGCCTCGGGATTGTTCGGGTTGCGGTCAGGGTGGTGCTGCATGGCGAGCTTGCGATACGCGGACTTGATCTCGCTGTCGGAGGCGGTGCGTTCGACGTTCAG
>JABEBX010022030.1_pt1 | contig 37918 bp, 29 predicted proteins | sample 7245971 | NCBI WGS metagenome assembly JABEBX01 (sample SAMN14506365, study PRJNA622280) | hot springs metagenome | biome: hot spring [ENVO:00000051]|acidic hot spring [ENVO:00002120]; feature: spring [ENVO:00000027]|sediment [ENVO:00002007]; material: sediment environment [ENVO:01001048]... | reverse complement strand
TACATACTGTCCTTCAAGTTTTTTCCTGATAAAATAAGTGCAACTATTGATCTCAATTCTGCCATGAGAATCAACTTTTCTGATAAAAGAGATTTTACCATAAAACTCTCAATGGAAGCATTTCTACCTGGTTCACCTTGTGGAATAAATACCAGATGAATTCCCAGAAGCAGATGAAGTCGCATCAGTTGAGATATGTTATAGGAGTATCGTCCTCCACCTGTGGCAGCCATCTCATTATCCATTTGAGATACCCTTGGAATACCCATACATCGCCATGCAGAAACAAGATGCCTGCACAATGAGGTTGTCTGTTTATCGGTAAACTGACTTGTATGAATTGTATGTGCTCCTACATCCAAGGTATGGAATGAATAGAATTTGACAACACCTTTTGGTCCTCTGAGATGTCTTGGCCCAACAAGGTCTGTTTGCTGGAGGTCTCCTATATTGTCTGCCCTAAAGTAAGGATAAGGTTGATTACTGCTATGCTTTTTTGTCTTACCTCTACCAGCCTTCCCATAGTGAGAGATAATCCTGTTAATGGTAGATAGAGATGGTACATCCTGAACCTTGCTTTGTTTAAGCTCCCAGAGAATAGCTTCTGCAGAAATACCAGAGAAGGCAGAATGGCGAGTCTTGTGAGACTCCAATTTCTTTCTAATTGAGAGAATCTTTTTAATCAGATACGCAGAAGTCTTTCTCCAGATTCGTTTTGGTGCATGACTTTGGTCTCTTAAACCTTTAACTCCTTGCTCATTATACCTACGAAGCCATTTGGAGAGCCAGAAATTACTTCTTTGAATCAGCTGCAGTATCTTATTAAAACCATATCCTTCGTTATGTAGTTGAATCGCTTTATAACGTTTCTCATATTCATTTTGATTCTTCACCACCTTTTTCTCCTTCCAAAATATTTTGGAAGAAGTATAAGTGATTTAGAAATTACATATCGATGTTATGACATTTTTTCACAAAGCGATGTTATGACACAAACCCACTAACAGGAGACTCTAAGAGCAACTGCTCTGGTTTTTGGGGGGAACGTCAGAGTCATTATATGACATTAAAGAGTGATTTCTGCTGTTCTAATCCAACTTTTTTATTTCTTTTTATTTCTGGAACTTTTCCCTCCAATCTTTTCAAGATAATGTTATAATAATCTTTCGATATTTCTATTGTTACAAAACTCCGTTTTAGGTTTTTTGCAACCGCTGCTGTTGTTCCAGTTCCGCCAAATGGGTCTAAAACTAAGTCGCTTTCGTTTGAACTTGTTTTTATTATTAATTCTAATAAATCTTCTGGCATTTGACATGGATGTTTACCTATACGTTCTTTGAAAGTTCCACAAACTCTTGAAAACTCCCAAACATCATCAGGAATTTTTCCAATAGGATTTGCTCGTTTATCTTTATAGATAAGCTGTCTTGCAGATGGTACTCTTATATCCTTGTCGTTAAACACAAACTGGTTTTTATCTTTAGTAAAATATAAAATATGGGTATGAGCACGATTGAATTTCTTTCTTTGATTCTGTCCAAAAGTGTAATACCATACAATCCAATTTCTAAAATAAAAACCTGTCCTTTTTAAAATTATATTTATCTCAGATGCAAATTCATCTCCGATAGCAATATATATTGTTCCGTTATATTTAAGTAACCTATAAGCTTCTTTTATCCATCTTTCAGACCATTGATAATATTCTTCATACGACATATTATCATTATGGACATCGTATTTTATCCCAATATTGAACGGTGGGTCTGCAAACACTAAATCTATAGACTTTTCTGGTAAGGCTTTCATTGTTTCTATGCAATCACCCAAGTAAACTTTGTTAACTTCCATCTTTTAACCTCTTAGCTGAAATAAATCGCATGGTTTAACTTTAAATTGTAGTTTAGTTGGGTCTGGAGTTCCACCTTTTCTTTGCATGGTAATTCTGCCTATGTATAAGCTGCCTTTGGGTGACATAACTACATCTCCTGAACCAAAAAAATTCATGGCAGTATTAATATCATTAAGTGTCCATGTAGTTGTATGTTCATTTTTGTTGTATCTTGTAACAAGAATCCAGTTAGCTGAAAGTCCACCTCTGCCTTTAAAAATATCAGTAACAACGATTATTCTATTATCTGTAAAAAATTTAACAATTTTATTTCTGATCATCTCTGGCATTTCATCTAAAAATACCCTTCTTCTATCCTTCAAATCAATTTTACCAATCATATTGGCAAACGATATAGGATTATTCTCTCCTGTAAAAAGCTTTAACCACAAGGCTAGCTCATCATCAAAGCCCCACATATTTTTATACGCATCAATCGCCCGTTTATCTACCTGATTGTAATCTGCATCGGAGTTAGCCTTTTTTAAGGTAAGGTTCTCTATCTTTAATATATTGCCAATGGTGATAATAATTCTTACTTGAGCATCAGCCTTCTTAAATCGCATAAATTCTTCAAAATCTTGTTCGCTTATGCCATATCTTTTTATTTTTGTTTTATTTATTTTTGTAGGAACTTGGATTGCTTTTACGGAATCAACCTTATTTATATTATATCCCATTATTTTTAGCCATTTTTGTGCTTCATGATCCTTTTTCCAATTATTGAATTTTCTGCAAACAGACCTCTCATTTGCAAAACCACCTTTTGCAGTTGCAGAGCCTATTTCTGTTTTATTCATTTTTCTACCTTTTAAAGCAAAAAGTATGATACACAAAATTATGTATAAACATTTTTTTAAATGTAACATGCATAACATAATAATTCAAATATATTCTCTTATAAGAAAGTATTAAATAAAATGTTATATTGTTGACTCTGCTTCTTTATAATCCAGATAGTCCTGTCCAAGCTGATTGATGCTGTAACCATACACCCAGCCTTTAGAGTGATAATTGCAGGGTATCCGTCTGCGGTATAACCAATGATAGCTGTATAGCCGGTTTACTGCCCTGCACACCTGCTGAATAGACATATCAAGCAGATTAGCAAGCTCGTTGACTGTCATGCCATCTTGATCGCTATTAGCAAGTGCCTGTAAAACTTCGTAGGTGTTGTATGGTTGTGTCCACATGTTAAAGCTCCATTTTTGTATTCAAATTGTATACAGGACTGTGATCCCTTTTGTGATCACCCCCCATATAAAAATGGTAGAAATTGATAACAAACTGTATTAGTCCATAATAGACCGATAATGCTGATAAATAAAGGGGTTGCGTAGGATTTGCCATATAATTTAACACCTTATGTTTTTAGCCTTTTTGAACCCATAACCCGAAGGTCGAAGGTTCAAATCCTTCCCCCGCTATTTACTTTTCCAACATGTTAGACCTTCCCGTCATAATGAACCCGCTTTCGATACCGGGTTTCTCATTGCAGGTAATGTCGGTTCCCAGAATATGCTCTTACAGCTTTCACGTGGATCAAAGCCGGACGTATTTTCCAGATCCGACGTGGTGTTTATACACTTGCGCTACCATACCAGAAAGTGAAGCCTCATCTGTTTTTAATCTAATGCAAAAAACCACCGTCTGTGACGGTGGTCATGTATAGCTATCCGAAGCCCTGCAGAAACCTACATCGGTGCTGAATCGGCAGGATCATTCGTTGACGTTAGTGAATTGTGCCTTGAGAAGAATCTTTTTTACCCTTTCCACGTCGTCTTCCCGGACGAGAAGGCGGACGCCGATGACTCCGGGATAAATCCTGCCCATATTTCCATCGGCAACAATACTTTCTATGCCCTCCGCATCAAGTCTTGTCTTGACGATCAGCGCCTCGAACTCTCGTGAGAATGTTTCTACTGTTACAAATCTATCGGACATTTCTTACCCACCTATAAGCTTTCTATCTAATTTCTATCTTATCACGTCTGCCTCTATCTATAGAACATACACCTCTCGGTTTATTTTTTAAACTAATATTTTAGTATTGAGTACGCCTTAGTAAAAAAGGTTGTCTTGTGAGAAAAAAGAAGGTACATGAACTTCATGGGGAAATGCATATGGACGATCGGTTAATAGTTTTTACAGATCTTGATGGCACGCTGCTGGATTATTATACGTATTCATATGAGGCATCAAGAGAAGGTATTGAACTGCTGGAAAGATATCATGTACCGCTGATATTTTGTACGAGCAAATCCTATGCAGAGGTAATCTACTTCAGGGAAAAGACCGGGAATAAATCACCATTCATAGTTGAGAATGGCGGCGCAATCTACATCCCGAAGGAGCAGTTTGAACATTTCAAACCGGTAGCAGGGCTTGAACGATTGAAAGAATACGCTGAATATGTGGTACTGAATCTTGGTGCCGATTACGATACAATAAGACAGATCTTTGAACTCATGAAGAAGACTTTCAACGATAAAGTCATAGGTTTTGGAGATATGAGCGTGGAACAGGTGGCTCAATATCTTAACCTCGAACCGGAGCTTGCCGCTATGGCGAAGATCAGACATCATGATGAACCGTTTATTCTAAAGGAACCATCACTGCTTGAGAGTATAAAAGAATTTTCTAAAAAAAACGGACTTCAGATATATGCTGGTACAAGGTTCTATCATCTTATGGGTAATACAGATAAAGGCACGGCAGTGAAGGAATTTGTATCTCTGTATAGAAAGGTGTATGATAAAATAATTACAGCGGCAATAGGCGAGGGTAAGAATGACGAACCTATGTTTAGGCAGGTTGACATGCCGTTTTTGGTAAAAAAGCCTGATGGCAGTTTTACCGATGTGGCACTTAATCATATCATAAAGATATATGGTATTGGACCTTCTGGTTTCACGCTCGCTGTAAAAGAATTATTGAACAGAGGCATGAAATTGTAAACAAGTCTATAAAGATACTGTACAGATTGAAGATAAACTGGATATTCTCGTCTGACATATAAAAAAACCGTTTGAGACGGATAAAAAGGAGGAAAATATGTTTAGACTGAAGACAATATTGGTAATGGTTGTTGCGCTTTTGTTCGCTGTAAATGCTCATGCTGTAACGCTTTCCGACGCAGAAAATGTATTTAATAATTACGACAAGGATATTACAAACCTGCAAAAATCTATGGATATGTTCGAACAGGTCATAACAGGGACGACGGATCCTAAAATTATATCCAGGGCTTACTGTGATGAAGCCAGGACATATCTGACAATGGGAGATCAGGCTAAGCTTACGAATACCGATGCGTTGAAGGATTATGAGGCCGGCCAATCCGTTGCAGATAAAGCTATAAAAGCAGATCCCAATAATGCTATGGCTTATTTCTGGTATGCCGCAAATATAGGAAGGGTTGGACAATATAAGGGTGTTTTGAATTCGCTTTTTATGGTTCCTGATTTTAAAAAGTACCTCGGCAAGGCTTATGCGATTGATAAAACAGATCCCAATATACTTGAGGCATACGGGGAGATGTACTACGAACTGCCATGGATAGTGGGCGGCAGCGATAGCAAGGCACTGGATTATCTTAATGCTTCGCTTAAAAGTGATCCGAACTTTACGCTGTCGATGGCGATCCTGGGTAAGGTTTACATTAAAGAAGACGAATACGGCAAGGCGAGAGAAATATTGGAGAAGGTTATAAATTATAAGACTCCGAGTGCCAGAGCGGACTGGGCAATGTCCGATAAGCCCCTCGCACAAAAGCTTTTGGATTCTATAAAGGATAAGAAGTAGGGAAGATTTCAAGTGAAGTAATGGTTAAACGATTTTCTTCTTAAGATACAAGTTTGGTTGTCCAAGAGAAGGTTTGATGTTTGGTTTTATTATGTAACCCTTTTAAGGTAAGAGGCGAGTACTCATACTCTGCATGGGTCGAGGGCGAGATGAGTTGTTTTGACTTTCATAACGCCATTAATTCCTCTTAAACTAACAGGGATAACGCAGTAGAGCTTATGTATGGAAGTCTTTACCTACTCAGTTCGGGAATGTAACATTTATTTTTAATAAACGTGGAGATATGAAAAAAAAAGAAGTTACCGTATTTATAGATGGCGCATCGAGAGGAAATCCCGGAGAAGCGGGGTGCGGTGCGGTTATCTATGGAGTTAGGGATGAACCTGTGTATTTAACAAAATATCTTGGTCATGCAACGAACAATGTAGCCGAGTATAACGCCCTTATCCTTGCGCTGGAGAAACTTAAAGAATTTGGAATTAAAGAAGTAAATATTAATTCTGATTCGCTGCTTCTCGTATCTCAGCTCAACGGGAAATACGCTGTAAAAAATCCCAATATAAGGAAGTTATTCAGGATATACATGAGCCTTGCCGTTAATTTCGATAAGATTGAAGTACAGCACATACCGCGTGAATTAAACAGAGAGGCAGATAGACTCGCGAACCTGGCAATTGATCAAAAATCGTAACTTCTCTGTTTTTTCCAAAAGTTATAAATGTAAGTAAGAAGACTGTTTACAATAATAACCGTCTATTATATTAATAATATCATGGATCAGGAAAAAAGAAAACGGCGCATTGAGTTCGCCATTATCATCGTTGTCATTGCCTTCTTGATAGGCTTAACATCATTGGAATCCAATGTGTATCATGTAATACTGAAAGTGCCCATTGAGAAAAACGCACTCGTATTTACTTTTATTAACATCAATATCGTATTGATAACCCTGCTTATATTCCTCGTTATACGGAATACAGCGAAGATAATATTCGGTGAAAAGCAGGCTTTTGGAAGATTGAAGGTCAGAACAAAACTTGCGTTGGCATTCGTATTTTTTTCTATAATTCCTACCATTATTATGTTCATAATATCTTCGGGATTTATAATCCATACGATCAATAGCTGGTTCAGCAATCAGGTCGAGAGCTCATTGACGCAGTCATTGGACATAGCGAAAACATATTACGAGAATGTATCTCAGAACACGATTTCTTTTTCTTCCGCAATAGAAAAGGGAATTACTGAAAAGGAATTATTTCCAAACGGTACAAGAAAGGAGCTTGACAAGTTTATTACGGATAAGATGAAGGAATATAATCTTACCTCCGTTGAACTTTATAATTCGGACGGACGGCTCATTACATTTGTCCATGCACAAGATCAGAATTTGGCCCCGACGAGTAGGAAGCAAGTAATGGGTGCATTGAACGGGAAGATAAGAACATTCATAGAGAGTATCGGTAACAGCGATATAATCAAAGGTTTTTCCCCGATCTACATAACAGGCAGTACTATGCCGGTGGGACTTGTTGTAGGAAACTATTTCATCGATAAGAGCCTTGTTGAAAAAATGGCAGAGATACAGAAGGGATATACAGAATACCGTCAACAGCAAATATTAAAGCCCCATATTAAAATAAGTTATATACTATTTCTTGTCCTCATTTCATTGTTGATGATGTTTTCATCAATCTGGATGAGTGTTTACCTTGCAAAAGGCATATCGAGCCAACTCGATATGCTTGTTTCTGCTACCAAAAATATCGTTGCCAACGACTATGATGTGCATATCGAAAGAAAAAGCAAGGATGAGGTCGGTGACCTTGTGGATGCATTTAACACGATGACGAAAGAGCTTAAACAAAACAGAGAAAGCCTTGCTCTTGCGTATATCGAACAGACGCAGAGAAAAGCTTATATCGAAGCCATCCTCAATAGTATTTCATCGGGGGTTATCGCGATAGACGGTAACGGCTATATCACCATGATCAATTCAACCGCGGGAAAGGTTATGAATGTGGATCCCGATAAGGCGGTTAACAGGTATTATCAGGATATAATGGAGAAAAATATTATAGAACCCGCAGAAGAAATGCTCAAGAATATGAGAAAAAACAACATGGCTACAAGTACCAGGGAGATTAATATAAGTACTCAGGGGCAATTAAAAATATTTATTTTGAGACTGACATCGCTCAAGAGTTATAACGATAAAATGACCGGATATATAGTTATATTTGAAGATGTAACGGATCTTATAAAGATGCAGAAAATTGCAACATGGCAAGAGGTTGCAAAAAGGATGGCACATGAGATAAAAAACCCGCTTACGCCTATCAGATTGTCTGCTGAAAGATTGCGAAGAAAATACCTCGATACGATTCCATCCGAGAAAGAAGTATTTGATGAGTGCACACGCACCATCGTAACAGAGGTCGATGAACTCAGGAGGCTTGTAGATGAGTTCTATAGCTTTGCCCGTATGCCAGCGAGTCAGCTAAGGCCAAACTCCATAAACGAACTTCTGTCGGAGGTATATTCGCTTTATACCTCAGCGCATAAAGATATTAAATTTTATCTTGACAGAGATGAGCATGCGCCCTTGATAAATTTTGACAGATCACAGATCAGAAGAATGCTTATCAACCTTATCGAGAATGCTGTCTGGGCCGTTGATGGGTCGGGTGAAATATCGTTAAAATCGGTCTATGATGAGAAAAATGGTGTTATCAGGATAGAGGTGAGTGATACTGGTATGGGTATAGATGATTTGGACAAATCTAAGATTTTTGATCTATACTATTCAAAGAAGAAAGGGGGGTCCGGGCTTGGCCTTGCCATTGTGCAGAGAATTATAACCGAACATAACGGAAGAATAAGGGTCGAAGACAACAAACCAAAGGGTACAAGGTTTATCGTGGAGTTGTCTGCAGTTGAAGAAGAAAAAATTTCAAATAACAATGGAGGTAAAACTGTTTAATGGGTAACCATACGGTACTTGTTGTAGATGATGAAGATTATATCCGATCAACTATAGCTGGTATATTGAAAGACGAACATTATGAGGTAAGGCTCGCGAAAGATGGTTTTGAGGCATTGGAGTTAATGAAGAGCTTTGATCCTCAAATTGTTTTGCTTGATATATGGCTGCCTCAGATGGATGGTATAGAAGTTCTGAAAAGAATAAAGGAGCAGTATTCTGACACGATAGTGATAATGATATCAGGGCATGGCACCATAGATACGGCAGTAAAAACTATCAAATTGGGGGCTTATGATTTTATAGAGAAGCCATTATCAGCGGATAAATTGCTGATCACCATAAGTAACGGACTTAAAGTATTTAATCTGCAGCAGGAGAACAAACAATTAAAGGTTACCATAGAGAGAAAATACGAAATTGTAAGCGTATCAAAAGCAATTGAAGACTTGAAGAAAAAAATAGCCATAGTTGCTCCTTCTGATAGCTGGGTTATGATAACAGGTGAAAATGGGACAGGCAAAGAGCTCGTAGCAAACGCTATACACAGACTCAGCTCCAGGGCAAATATGCCTTTTATAGATGTCAATTGTGCAGCTATACCGGAAGAACTTATGGAAAGTGAATTATTCGGGCACGAAAAGGGCGCATTTACAGGGGCTGACAGGAAAAGGATAGGAAAACTTGAGCTCGCGGACAGAGGAACACTTTTCCTTGATGAGGTAGGAGACATGAGTCTACGTATGCAGGCTAAGTTACTGCGTACGCTTGAAGAGGGACGGTTTACAAGGATAGGTGGTAACGATCCTATAGATATCGATATTCGTGTAGTTGCTGCGACAAACAAGGTGATCAAAGACGAAATAAGAGATGGTAGATTCCGAGAGGACCTTTATTACAGATTAAATGTGATTCCTCTGCATATATTGCCTCTTCGAGAGAGAAAGGAAGACATACCTGTTCTGGCTGAATATTTCCTTAATGAGAAAAACAAAATAAGCAGACAAAAAAAACATATAACCCCTGGTGCTATGGGAATATTGAGCTCTTATGTATGGAAGGGCAATGTAAGAGAACTGAAAAATCTTATTGAAAGGCTTTTTGTGCTTGTCGAGGGTGATGTTATAGACGTGGATGATCTACCCAGAGAGATACGTTCATATTCGGAAGATAGCGTAGAACAGGTTGATGATAGATTGCATTCTGCAAAAAGCGCCTTTGAGAAAGATTACATAATACGCATGCTCAAAGAGAACAACTGGAATATAACAAAGACGGCGGTCAAGATCGGTATTTCAAGAGAAAACCTATCACGGAAGATAAAATTACTCGGGATAGAAAGGGAAGTTTGATGTTTTGGTATGTAAGCGGATATAGCCTGAAGAATGGCATGGAAAAACATAAAGATATCATCGGTAAAACAAAAAAACATGCTTTTAAAGCAGGTGCGAGCATTAATTTAGATCTTAATAACGATCATGGTTATATTATAATATCCGGTGAAATAAGGTGTGATTTCACGACGAAGTCAAATCAATCTCTCGGGTTGATCTCTTTGCTGAGTGGCGAATGTTTTGGAGGCTTGAGATCCAATTCCGGTTCAAATGTAAATTTGATATCTATCAAAGATACGCATTTAATAGAGGTGTCATTTGACGAGATGATTGGAATAGCAAAATCATCTGACAGTGTACAACTTCCCTTTTACAAGGGAATATTACGCAGAAAGGTAGCTATCCCTATTAGTCCGGATACGCTTGTTTTCAAACCACCACGGTTAAGACTCGAGGATGCATTGAAAATACTCGCCGTTAAAATAGGTGAACATCGTAAGTCGTACATATCCATAAGAATAAGACCAACGTCCGAGAGACTTGCAAAAATGTTGGGGCTCGGCAGGCTGCATACGATTCTTATCATCGCGGAATTTTATAATGAACATAAACTTATTCCCGGTATAAGGACATTAGCCCTGCCGTTGTAGCAAGAGGTAATTGCGGTTTATTGCCCGTCTTTTCTGTACATGCTCTCTATGATACCTGCGTATTTTTCATTCACAACCTTCCTTTTGACCTTTAGGGTTGGCGTCAATTCATCAGCTTCCTGAGTAAAATCCCTGTCAAGAATTGTAAATTTTTTGATCGTCTCATACTGGGCAAGGTCGCTGTTTATATTTGAAACGGAGTCGGAGATTATTTTGTCGATTTTCGGGTGTCTTGAGAGGTCTTGCATTGTGGTATCTTTGATGTTATTTTCTTTTGCAAATTTTTGAATATTCTCAAGGTTCAACGTAAGCAGCGCAGTAATAAATGGCCTCTTATCCCCTATAACGACTGCCTGGCTTATCATAGGGTTTGACTTCAACATACTCTCTATATTTGAAGGGGAAATATTTTTGCCGCCGGATGTTATGATAAGATCTTTTTTACGGTCTGTTACCTTCAGATGCCCGTCTTTGTCGAGTTCACCTATATCTCCTGAGTAAAGCCAGCCGTCTTTCAACGCTTCATTTGTAGCCTTTGGGTCCTTGAAGTATCCCATAAATATATTACCACCTTTAACCAGTATTTCCATATCAGGGGCAATCTTTACCTCTACACCCGGGACCGGAGGTCCCGTAGTATCGAATTTTATGTGGCCGTGTTCGTGGATGGATGTTGGCCCTGTTACTTCTGTCTGGCCATATACAACACATAGTGGTATGTTGATTGAATGGAAAAATCTTAGTATCTCCGGAGGTACAGGAGCCCCGCCTGCGATGAGCAGCCTGCCGCGAGAAAACCCAAGCTCGAGCTTGAGCTTTGAATACACAAGCTTGTCGGCTATCTTTCTTTTCAGCTTTAAGATTGCCGGCGGTTTTGCATCGTTTGAACTGCTCTCCATGTATCTTACCCATTGGTTCCCTGTATTCACGGCAAAATCTATTATACTTTTCTTCAAGCCTTTTGTTTGGGAAAAGGCAGTCTTTATTCCTGCGTAAAACTTTTCCATAACCCTCGGGACTGCAAACATGATATGAGGTTGCAGTATCTTTATATCAGCCGCAAGTTTATCAAGACTCTCGGGGATGCCGATTGTGCCATCAGTGTATATGGAGGAGTAGTAAATACCTATACGTTCAGCTATGTGCGACAAGGGTAGGTAGCTCATATACATATCTGTATCAAAGTAATCGTTTGCTTTTGTCAGGGCATCACACGTCCATACGATATTACTATGCGAGATCATCGCTCCTTTGGGAGGACCAGTTGTTCCGGATGTGTAAACAATTGTGGCAGTATCGTTTAATTTAATGTTCTGTAACCTCCTTTCTACAGCGTCGGATTGCTCGGACTTTTCCTTTTCCCCGAGTTCCTCGAGTTCTTCGAAGGTTATAACCGAGGGATCATTTATACTATCGGATTTATCCCATATGATAATCTTTTTTAAAGACGGTAATTGGGATCGAACAGCCATAATCTTATCAAGCTGTGTCCTATTTTCCAAGAAGATAAAAGATGATTCACTATGCTGTGATATGTATTCGATCTGTTTGGGCGTATTTGTGTGGTATACCGGCACTGAAATCCCTCCGTTGCTCAAGATCGCCAAATCAGAATAAAACCATTCAGGCCTGTTCGTACCGATTATATTGGCTCTATCCCCGGGGCTGAATCCCAAAGATAGAAGTCCATAAGATGCATTACTGGTGTGTTCCCTGTATTCTTTCCATGGTATATGTTGCCAATTCCCCTTTTTGTTCCAGATAATCGCAAGCCTGTCAGGGTGGAGTTTTGCCCTCTGATAAAATACTGAGATTATTGATTGTTCCATTACACCATCTCCAGTACCTATAAATAATACATTCGGGATATAAAAGCAAAGCAGGCAGCCCTAAACGATAGACTTTTAAAGGCTGTTCTGGTAAGACACATTCATTAAAAATAATACCTATGAGTATAATGATGTATGAACAAAAACCATTATCTGAAAGAGATTCTGCACTTGCAATACAGCGGACTTTTAAAGGCCTCGGTTTGGGTGTTTTTATAAATACTGTATTATATTTTCTATTGCATATTGAAAGGTAGTATAAAACGATGGTGAAAGAGCAAGAATCATTAATCACAGCAAAGAATTTATTCAAGCAATACAACAGTAAGGTTGCTGTTAACAGAATAAGTTTTCAGGTAAAACATGGTGAGGTGTTTGGCATTGTTGGTCCAAATGGTGCGGGCAAGACTACAACAGTCAATATGATAACAGGCAAGTGTACAATAGATGACGGGGAATTGTATGTGTTTGGTAGGGATGCAAAGAAACACGATAGGATGATAAGGAGGCGGATGGGTATTGTACCACAGGAAGACAATCTCGATCCGGATCTCAGTGTTTATGAAAACCTTTTGATATATGCGAGCTATTTTGGTGCGGTATCAAAAGAAAGGATAAACGAGCTTCTAAATTTTTTTGATCTTACTCAATATGTAAATTACAATGTAATGGAGCTTTCCGGAGGTATGCGAAGAAGACTCACGCTTGCCCGCGGGCTTATCAATGATCCGTCTTTGCTAATTCTCGATGAGCCGACAACGGGCCTTGATCCTCAGGTTAGGCATGATACATGGGACAAACTTTTACAGGTAAAAGAACAGGGGATTACTATCCTGCTTACTACGCATTATATGGAGGAGGTAACGAAGCTTTGCGACAGGGTTATGATCGTGCACGACGGCTGCATAATAGATATGGATACACCACAGCATATTGTAGCATCACGATATCCTACCGATATAATAGAAATCAGATTCAATAACGGGAAAGACTTTTCCAATATACTTGAGAGTTTGAATGGGTTTAAATTCAAACATGAATTCTCAAGCAAGTTCGGTTTAATTATACCGGAGAAATTCGAGGATGTAATAGCAATACACAAGAAGTTAATAGAGTTGTATCCTCTTTCGTATCCTCTAAGGAGGCCTCCGAATCTCGAAGACGCATTCCTTGCAATAACCGGAACATCACTGAGGGAAGGAGAATGAATTCATACCTGGTGAAAGTTATTGGGATGGCTCGCTTAGATCTACTCTTTTGGTGATCGTTATGTCCGGGAGTACATTTATGGTATCTTTGTAAGGTTTTAGATAGGGGTTTATCAGATATATCTTGTGCTTTCCTGCGGTCAGGGTGATATTTTTGAGTCTCGGTGTTTCACCGATATACTTATCGTCTACGAATACCATTGCCCATGGATACGTTATGACTTGAAGCGTACCTGTGTATAACTCTGCCTGCTGATTTGGTCTGAGTCCGGAATTTTTTTCTGGAACATTGTTGTAGTGATTTTTTGCTCCTCGAGATTGAGTTACAGGTAATACCGATCTTTCAGTACTTTTATTTGTCGAATACCTATTGGATTGTTTTATCCTTTTAGGAACCGCAGGTGTCTGTTTATTTGTTTGTATATTTTCTTTATGTGTAACAGTTTCGGTCTGGGTTGTTTGATTGCTTAAAATGCTTACAGGTGTTTCACCGTATTCCTCTCTTGCTATAATGAGTGTTAAAATGAATATAATGATAAGTTCCATCGTATTTAATATCCATCTCGCATACTTTTTATGCTTCAGTTTTTTGATCAACTCAAGGGCATCCGCATGTTCATCTCCGGTTTCAAGCATAATGTTTATGACAGAAAGCGCCTTTTCAAAGTTGTTTGATTTTATATATGCTGACGCATCAGCATATCTGGCTGCATTGTGACGCTTTAACAGATCCTGTTCTGTTTGCAAGGGAGAATTTATAAAGAGTCTAAAAACATTGTAAGGATCCGATGTGAACCTTGTGATTCCGTTGTAGAGTGTTCTGCTAAGTTCGGATGAATCACGGTAACGGTCTTCAGGCATGGGGCTAAGACAAGTATCGACTATATTTTCGATCCAATCATCAATACCTGATACGAGTGTATAAATAGGTTTGTAATGAATTTTTGATATATTGTGCAGAATGGACATAGTATTGTCTGCATAGAATGGAGATACGCCTGTGATGAGCCAATAGATCAAGGATCCAAGGGAAAACACATCGGATGCACTGCTAATATTGTTTGAATTTATATGCTCGGGGGACATGAATTCTGGAGAGCCTATAGCTGTTCCACTCATGGTTATATGCGTATCAGTAAGGATATGAGCGAGACCGAAATCAGTGATCTTAATTTCCCCATCGCTACTGATGAGTAAATTTTCTGGCTTAATGTCTCTGTGAACTATGCCAATTGAATGTGCATGTCCAACGGCATCGCATACTATGAAAGCCATAATGAGTGCTACCTCGAGTGGTATCTTTTTTCCCTCTTTGAGCAAAGTATCATGCATGTGCCTGAAATCGTGTCCCTGGATATACTCGAGTACAAGAAACGGTACCCCCTCATGTTCACCTATATCATACAAAGATACGATGCTCTTGTAATGAAGCCTTGCTATGATCCTTGCCTCGTTTATAAACCTCCGGATGAGTGTGTTGTCGGAAATAAAGTGAGAGTAGAGTATTTTTATTGCCACCTCGCGTTTTAAAACAGTGTCAATACCAATATAAACAATAGCCATGCCTCCTCTGCCGAGTTCTTTTTTGAGGAGATATCTGTTTGCAATCAATTGTCCTTTGCCTGTATCCATAACAAAAAGTTTAGTAGAAATTTCTCCCGGAATCAATGAGTTCTATATTATTCACTCTTAAATTGACTTTATTGAAAATACATTTTAACTTGATAGAAAACAGGCGAGGGTGGCGGAACTGGTAGACGCGCCAGACTTAGGATCTGGTGGGATAACCGTAGGGGTTCAACTCCCCTCCCTCGCAAATAAAAAACAGGAAGGTTAAGAATGAAAATTTTAGGAGTGGAAACACAGAGCAGCGTAAAGAAAAAGGTATCAGTAATGATACCAAAGGATGTTGTGCAGGATACCATATCCCACAAGATTATAGAGTTTCAGAAAAGTGCAAAGGTCCCGGGTTTCAGGAAAGGAAAGGTACCGGAATCGGTTATTAAGAGCAAGTTTGAACAAGACATAAAATATGAGGCAGAACTTGAGGTAATAGATCATACAATCAATAGCGTTATAGAAGAGTCGCATATAAAGGCTGTCGGATCGCCTGTAATAGAAAAGATAGATTATAGTGGCGATGGCGATCTTACATACACGGTTATTGTCGAGAATATTCCCGAGGTAGAACACGTTGACTTCAAAGGCATAGAATTGAAGAAACTGCCAACCCCGCCTGTAACTGAGGAACAGATTCAGGAAGCCCTTGTCAAGATTCAGAAAAGACTCGGTGTTTTGATGACATTAGAAGAACAAAGACCGTTAAGAGAAAATGATTTGGTTTCTGTTAAATTAACGGAGCTTGATAAACATGGCAGGCCTGGAAAGGTTAATGATGATCTTCTTTGGGCAGTGAATGAAAAACTGGGAAAGAAATTCTACGATCAAATAGTCGGTATGCAGGTAGGTGAGAAAAGGAACATTACTGTAGATGCAGCAAAAAATGTGCATTTTCTGGTTGAATTAAAAGCTATAAAGTATATCAAATATCCCCCAATAGATGATGATCTGGCAAAAACAAGCGATAAGTATAATACTCTGGATGAGTTGAAATCTGCCTTAAAAAAGGATATAGAAGATGAGATAGAAAGGATTAACAAGCTCATGTATCAGGATATGATAGTAACGGCCTTGCTTCAAAGGCATCCTATAGAATTGCCTGTATCTCTTGTTAAAAAAGAGCTGGAACATATAGCTACTGAAGATGAAGAGTTGAAGAGTGCCTATGCTATGAACAATAAGCAGGAGATAGAGGACAGATTAAAACAGATCGATGCTTATATACGAATAGGACTAATTACGAGGATCTTTTTTGATGCTATCAGAAACCAGGAAAACATCATACTTACCGATGATGAATTAAAGTCTGAAGTAGAAAAGATAGCGCATCAGAACAATGATACAACAGATCATATAATGGAAAAATTGAATAAAGATAATGGGGTAGAAACACTGAGGCAACACCTATTGAACGAGAAGATTCTTGATTTGATCATTCAAAATGCTCAATTTATAGAAGAGAGGATAGAAAAATGACACTTATACCCATGGTTGTTGAACAGACATCGAAAGGCGAAAGGGCATACGATATATATTCCCGGTTATTGAAGGAGAGAATTATTTTTATCGGGTCTGCTATAGACGATGATCTTGCGAATATCGTCATAGCTCAGCTTTTATTTTTGGAATCCGAAGATCCCGATAAAGATATACAGTTATACATCAATTCACCAGGTGGTATTGTCACCGCTGGTCTTGCCATATACGATACCATGCAGTACATACGGCCGAGTATTACAACGATGTGCATAGGTCAGGCAGCCAGTATGGGGGCTGTCCTACTTGCTGCAGGTGTTAAGGGCAAAAGATTCGCTCTGCCCAATGCAAGAATCATGATACATCAACCCTCGGGTGGTCTTCAAGGTAAGGCATCGGAGATCGATATACATGCTAAAGAGATTCTTAAGTTAAGGGAAGAAATAAATAAAATTTTGAGTCATCATACAGGCCAGCCCCTGGAAAGGATAGCCTCAGATACAGAGAGAGATTTCTTTATGGGTGGCGAAGATGCAATATCTTATGGTATAATAGATAGCGTAATAACAAAACGGGAAGAATTGAAAATAGGTGGAGGTAATAGCATTGGTGCTTAAAAAAGATGAAAGTATATTGAAATGCTCTTTCTGTGGCAAATCGCAAAAAGAGGTTAAAAAACTTATTGCCGGACCTAACGCATTTATATGCGATGAATGTGTGGAACTATGCAATGAGATCATTGCGGAAGACTATGAAACGCAGCAGGATGCCTTAAGCATAAGGAAGGCTGTTCCAAAGCCAGGTGATATAAAGGCATTTCTTGATAGATATGTTATAGGTCAGGAAAGGGCTAAAAAGATCATATCTGTTGCAGTTCATAATCATTATAAAAGGATAGATTCACATCTCAAGAACGATGATGTTGAGATTCAGAAAAGCAACATATTGCTTATGGGACCGACTGGAACAGGGAAAACACTTCTCGCTCAAACGCTTGCAAAGTTTCTTGATGTGCCGTTCACGATTGCTGACGCGACAACACTTACCGAGGCGGGTTATGTGGGAGAGGATGTCGAAAATATAATACTAAGTCTTATACAGAATGCAAATTACGACATCAATCGAGCGCAGAGAGGCATTGTTTATATAGATGAAATAGACAAACTTTCGAGAAAAACAGATAGTCCCTCGATAACCAGAGATGTATCTGGAGAGGGTGTACAGCAGGCGCTTTTGAAGATTATTGAAGGTACAATAGCAAACGTTCCGCCAAAGGGCGGAAGAAAACATCCTGAGCAGGATTATTTTCGAGTGGATACTTCTAATATCTTGTTTATATGTGGCGGTACCTTCGACGGTATTGAAAAGATTATCTCAAAGCGGATAGGTGTTAAATCGATGGGATTCGGTGCAGATCTTAAAGGGGTCAGGGGTAAGAGCTTGACTGATATTCTCGGAATGGTAGAGACAGAAGATCTTATCAAGTACGGCATGATCCCTGAATTTGTAGGCAGGGTACCTATTGTTGCTACCATGGAAGAGCTGAATGCTCAGGCTTTGATGGAGATACTTGTCAAGCCGAGGAATGCAATAATCAAACAATATCAAAAACTGTTCTCAATGGAAGGTGTAAAACTTGTGTTCAGCCATGATGCAATAGAGTCTATAGCAAAAGAAGCTATTAGAAGGAAATCTGGTGCACGCGGGTTGAGAGCAATAATGGAAAATATAATGCTCGACATTATGTATGACATACCATCTCGCAGTGACATTAATGAGTGTGTTATTAATTCCGACGTGATATTCAAGCAGAGCGAACCATTGCTGACCTATGAAAAAAAAGCAGAAGCTGGTGGAACTAAATGAGTGATGAGAACAATAACAAATACATAGCACCTTTGTTACCGCTGAGGGATATAGTTATTTTTCCCCAGCAAACAACACCACTTATAGTGGGTAGGCAGAAGTCTGTTAATGCGGTAAAGGAAGCTATAAAGAACAATTCGTTTATTTTCACAACCATACAAAAGGATCCCAAAGTAGAGGATCCAAAGGGAAACGATATACAGATAACGGGTACGCTTTCTTCAATAGAGCACCACATCATCGAAAATGATAGCATAAAATTATTGGTAAAAGGTGTTAAGAGGGGTAAGATTTTGTCTTACAATGATAAGAACACGTACGCGGAAGTAGAGGTCAAGCCTATCGAAAATTTTATAAAAAATACGTTGGAGGTTGAGGCGTTAAAAAGGCAACTTGTATCTGTATTCGCTGATTATGCAAAAAGCACAAATCTTATAGCTCCTGAAATTGTTACTTATGTTTCTTCGGCTGATAGCCCGGAAATAGTTGCGAACACTATTGCAAGCGGCATTAAGATGAAGGCAGAGGAGAAACAGGCATTGATGGAGGAGGAAGATCTCGAAAAGTATATGACCAAACTCATGGAAAGGCTTTTCAGCGAGATAGAGATAATAGATATTGAAAAGAGAATAAAGGCACAGGTAAAGAAACAGACAGAAAAGGCCCAGAAGGAATATTATCTGAACGAACAGATGAGGGCTATTCAGAAAGAGCTTGGTGAAAAGGACGAATTTAAAACAGAGATAAAGGAACTCGAAGAACGCATCAAAAAGAAAAAGATGTCTGAAGAGGCTTCTAAGCGCTGCAAGAGTGAGTTGAAGAAGTTGAAAATGATGTCGCCTATGAGTGCTGAAGCTGCTGTTGTGAGGGGATATCTTGAATGGATACTTTCGCTTCCATGGTATGAATACACAGAAGAGAAAAAGGACATAAATGAGGCAAAGAAAGTTCTGGACAGGGATCATTACGGCCTTGAGCAGGTAAAGGAGCGAATTCTGGAATTCCTCGCTGTTAAGGCTCTGAGTCCTGATGCAAAGGGTCCTATACTGTGTTTCGTAGGACCTCCTGGCGTTGGTAAGACATCGCTTGCAAAGTCCATAGCAGAGGCTACAGGCAGAAACTTTGTCCGTCAGTCACTTGGGGGTGTACGAGATGAGGCAGAGGTCCGTGGACACAGGAGGACATATGTAAGCGCCCTGCCGGGCAAGGTTATTCAATCTATGCGCAAGGCAGGGACATCAAACCCGGTCTTCCTTTTCGATGAGATAGACAAGATGAGCATGGATTTCCGGGGAGACCCGTCTGCAGCTCTTTTAGAGGTGCTGGATCCCGAACAAAACCATGTTTTTAACGATCACTATCTCGACCTTGATTACGATCTATCAAAGGTTATGTTCATTACGACTGCAAATACAGTCGCTGGTATTCCACCTGCGTTGCTCGATCGCCTTGAGATAATAAGGCTACCTGGATATATAGAAATAGAAAAAATGAATATTGCCAAAAAATTTCTTATACCAAAACAATTAAAGGCGAATGGTATAAATTCCGACAAACTTCTTTTCACCAATGGAGCAATCCTTAAAATCATAAGGGACTACACACGAGAGGCAGGGGTGAGAAATGTAGAACGTGAGATCTCAACTATTATGAGAAAGGTTGCAAAGCATATACTTAAAAGTGGAAATAGCAATAAAAAGATTACAATACGTGATTCAAATCTCGAAAAGTATCTCGGTGTTGCAAGGTTCAAGAGGAGTGAACTCGAAGAACGTGATCTTGTAGGGGTTGCCACTGGACTTGCATGGACAGAAGCCGGTGGTGATATACTTGCAATAGAATCCGCTGTACTGAACGGTAAAGGCAAACTGACTGTTACAGGTAAGTTAGGGGATATTATGAAAGAGTCAGCAAGTGCTGCCATGAGTTATGTAAGGACAATAGCTTCTGCACTCGGTCTTAAAAAAGATTTTTATAGAAAAATTGATGTGCATATCCATATACCAGAGGGTGCAATCCCGAAGGATGGTCCGTCTGCGGGCATAACGATAGCTACTTCTCTCGTTTCGGCTTTGACAAAGATCCCGGTAAAACGTGATCTCGCGATGACCGGTGAAATAACCTTAAGGGGCAGGGTTCTTCCCATAGGTGGATTAAAGGAAAAGCTTATGGCAGCTATGCGGGCACAGATAAAAGAGGTTTTGATACCGAAAGATAATGAAAAAGACGTTGCGGAAATACCGGATGTAATAAAAAATGCATTGAATATTATGTTCGTTGAAAACATGGATCAAGTAATAGAGAGGGCTTTAAGGGTTGACTCCGTGGAGCTGATATGGAAAGGCAGATTTAATACGGAGACCAACTTACACAATATAACTCAGGTAAACAACATGCCGGTTCCTTCGGATCAAACGCACCCGAACAATTGAATTGAAATAGTTTACAACTGATTGATTATCTACTCAATTCGATAATGAGTTTTTTAAGTCCTTCAACATCTTTTTGATTGGGATCGATCAAGAGGCTCTTCTCAAAAGCCTTCTTTGCTTCATAAACGTTATTGGTATACTTTAGATAGAGTATTCCAAGTACCCTATAAAACAGGGCATTATTTGGATGTGTTGCGATTATTTCCTTCATAATTTGTATCGCCTGTTGTGTTTTACCGTTGTCTGCATAAAATTGAGTTAGCTCGCTAACATACGATAATTCATAAGGGTCCTGTAACACGCATTTTCTTAGCTGTTCCTCATATTCCTGATAATCGTGTATTTTTTTATAATAAACTGCAAGCAGGTACATATACGTTGTATTGCCGGGATCTTCTTTCAAAGCATCTTCAATGTATGGTAGCGCCTCTTTGTAATTTTTAGTGCCAATATAATACATTCCCAATCCAGATAGGAGCCTTGAGTTGTATGGATTAAGCTGAAGTGAACGTTTTGCGTACTTTATTGCTTCAAGGAATTTATTGTCTTTTGCGAGAGCCATAGCATACATCTCGTATGAAAAATAGTAATTCGGAAGTCTTTTAATTCCATCTTTCCAGAGACGAATATCATCTCTCCATGTGCCTATCCTTTGCCATGAAATTACACCAAACATCAACATTATGATTCCACACAAAATGAGCGTGTACCTGCGCAGACTACCTGTGTTGTAAAGAAATTGGATCAACATAGCGAATAAGACATAAATGCCTATGGATGGTAAAAACAGATACCAATTTGTAAAGAAGGGTACAGGTAGGATGCCAAATGCAGGGATCATGTTTGCAAAATACCAAGATAACCAGAAAAAACCCATACTTTTTTTCTTATACAAAATTATTGCAATCGCTATAATAATTATCAAGGCAGTTAAACTTATGATAAATCTTGATGAGCAAATACCGGTTATTTGAAAAGGAGGGTAAAAGCTTGAAACGCCTATTGGTAACAGCAACTTGTTTGGGTACTCGAGAATACCCGCCATATTCATTATTGAAATCATAAAGTTATGCAAAATGCCAACACCGACAAACCTGTTTTGTGGGATCTCGATTATTTGACCGAACAAAAATACCGAAAAAGTGATTGCGGCCAATATATAGAATAAAATCTGATTTAAGAATGTTTTAGCAAAGGATCTTTTATGGACAAACCATTCAAGCAAAAACATTACTACAACGATCGTTGAAACAGTCTGTTTTGTCAAAAGAGCAGCAATGAACGAAATTATACTTAGTACATACCATCTGTATCTGTTGGATAGTATAAACGAGTCGTACGCAATCAGAGATACGATCACAAAGATCAACGATTGGGTATTTGCAAGGCCGGAGACCCATGCAGATGAATCTACGTTAACCGGTGAAAGCAAAAAAAGTAATGCCGCTACTACGGCTATAAATGGAGTGTTTAGTCTTTTTACAAAAATATATACAAGCATTGCGTCTAACGTGAAAATGGCTGCATTGATTATGTGAAACCACATCGGGTTAAGTTTGTCTATGCTATAAATGAACATATAGGTAAGAAGCTGGAGTGGTTGATATGTTCCGGCAGGATAGAAGTGAGTAAATATGTAAAAGATATTCGAAAGGTTGATAGTCCTTATGTATTGATTCTGGACGATAAAAAAGCTGTCACTCCAGTTTAAAAGACGAAATGAGATGACACGGTAATAAAGTATACTGCCGATCAATGCTATTATAGTGAAGATTAATATATTTCTTATTACTTGTCTGTTTTCCATGTTTTGATGATATTTTTCATTTCACCAGCATATTTTTGATTGGGTGCAATTTCAAGACTTTTTTCAAAATATTTTACGGCAAGCTTTCTGTTGTCGTAATATTGCGCTGTTATGTAACCAAGCATACGCCAGGGCTCAGGGGCATCCGGCTTTAAAACACTTATTTTCTCAAGGGTGTTTTTTGCATCATCAATGCGGTTCAATTTTACATACAGATAAGCCAGTTGATCATAAGCAGGCACGTAGGGTGCAGCGGTTATGGCTTTGTTGTAAAATAACAGTGCATCCTCGGGCTGATTGAGTGATAGTTTTATGGTGGCAATTTCCGAGTAGATCATAGCCCGTAATATATCAGGTGTATCTCCGAGACCCGGCATAACTGCTGCTTCGGCGATCCCTTTTTTCACCATATCATCGAGTTGATCCAGCGCACTGTTCAGGATCTCCTGTGCCTTGCCGTATTCGTGCATTTCAGCGTATCCCTTCCCTATGAGGTATTTCATCATGACAAAGTCAGGCGTTTGTTTTAACAGCATATTACCGTATTCGATTCCTTCGGTATTCTCGTTGTTTTTAAAATAGCTTACAGCAAGATTTCTGAGAACATAAGAATCGTTCCCAACGGAGTTTAAAGAACTCTTCCACATGGTTATATTATTTTTCCATACAAACTGTCGCTCGAATCCTAAGATCCCAAATACAATCACGAGAAGTGTCAGTGTTACATAAAAAGATTTTCTATTACCTATGCTTTCGATGGAACTGACAAAGAGTGTATAGATACCGATAGAGGGTATATACAGGTACCAGTCCGCAAAGAACGGCATAGCTATAATTCCATAGAAAGGGAGCATATTTACGAAATACCACAGAAGCCAGAAGGCAGGTCTTTTATCGTTATTTTTGAGCAGTGCCCTTATGCCGGCTATGATCGATAGGAGTACAGCTATACTCAGAATGAATACAGCATCCGTAATCTTCGCGTCAATAGGATATGCTATCGACAGGTTGAATGGTAATATGATTTTAAGCGGATAATTAAATATACCTGATGCAACGGATATTATCGTCTTTATTTGAGACCATAAGCTTCCCCTTATCAAACCATGATAGGCCCCTATCGTTGACTGTCCTATCATATAGGCGATCATAAAAGGTATCGAGACCAGCACGTAGGGAGACAATTTTTTTACAATATTGCTGACAGCTTGCTTGCTTATCATCAAATCATAGAGGAACATCATGAGAAGTAGCGTCGCTCCTGGAGGTTTTACCAGCAGGCCCAATATGAAAGCTGTGAAAGAAAAAGCGTAAAACTTGAAATGTCTCGTTGTGTCCACTTTATGCCCCGCAGCATCGAGGCGGATAGATTTTTTATCGGTTGTATCCGGGACCGCGTCTTTGGGATGCTGCTCTCTCTGACTCTCCCTGAACCGGAGATAGAAATAAAAGCTGGCAAGAAAAAAACAGAGTGATTGAGAATTTTTTAGTTCAGCTATCCAGACGGCGGAATCGATATTTACCGGAGAAAAAAGAAATAGTAGTGTAGAAAAAAAGGCAATAGACCTCCTGCCCTGTATCTTATCTACAAGCAGGTAAACCATAATACCTGATACTATATAGAATAGAATATTGATTAGATGGTACAGCATAGCGTGATAATCCACTGTACTGTAAATAAGCATATATGTAAGATACTGTATTGGAGCATAAACACCATGATGAAATGATGTGAAAAAATATTTTATGCCCGAGAAGGATAGGTGTCTTATATAGATATTGTCGGTCACGTAAAAGTTATCATCAAGATTGACGAAGCCGACCCTTAATGAAGGAACAAGCAGTAAAAAAACTATTATGCCTATTATTGATATATCAAGCCATCTCTTTTTTCTCATAGATAGTTTATCGCATACCATTGCTGCCGGACTTATGCGTGAATCATCCTTTTAACCAAGCCTGGTTGCAAACCAATCTTCTATCCTTGGAAGTATCTGGGACATATACTCCAGAGGGAGCATGTGAGCCGCGCCTTCTATTTCGATATATGTATGGAGATTTCCCCTCAATGCGTAAAAAGCCCTCTCAGATACCTCCTTTGGTATAATCTCGTCGTTTGTCCCGGTTATGATCATTGTCGGTGGCATTGGCATGTCTTTGATGTCCGGTACATAGTCTTTTAATGAAGCTATAGCCCTTACGGTGTAAGAGCTCGTGAATAGTTTATCATCTTTGAACATCTTGAGCATTTTAGGATTATTGAAAACCTTTTTCCAGTTAAGATAACTCATTGTTGGGATTTTAATATATGGAAAGTGATTTTTAAGATAGTCGATTAAAGGGAGCATTCTTTTGTTCAGTCCCGGATTTCTGACGATATTAAGGAATTCTTTATAAACAAGTGCTGCGTTATGAGCGACTACGGCATCGACTTCTATTCCCTCCAGTGCCGCATAGTATACCACAATACCTCCCTGGCTGCTTCCCATAATGCCTGTTTTCCCGCTAAACTTCTTTTTTGCATAAGATATCGTGTCACGTAAATTTGTTAGAAGTTGTTCCATTGTAAAATCTCCCCTCTTTCCAGAGGAGTGTCCGTGTCCTAATGGATCTATGCCAATGATATTAAATCCCTTGTATGCAATGGCTTCAAGAAATGTGGCATAGAATTCAGAAACAGCTCCTGTGCCGGGAAAGAAAACTATAGTTTTCTTTTCACCTGTATTGTTAAAGATATCGAGGTGTATACGCTGACCCGTGGAATCTATAAATGCTTCTTCTTTGGTTATTTTACCCATTGGTTCTCTCTGCGATGTACATTATGTGCTGGTATAAACTACCTTTTTTATCCGAGTACATGAACATTGTGATTCAATGTCCATATACAAAAAACACATAATCAGTAGCTATTTATTTTCTTGCAGCTTCTTCATAAATGCACTTAATATATCTAAAGGTAATGGAAATATGACGGTTGAGTTGTTTTCCGTTGCAATCTCGGACAGGGTGTTCAGATACCTTAACTGTAAAGAAGCAGGCTCTTTACTGAGGATAGCTGCTGCTTCTGCATACTTCTGAGAAGCCTGCATTTCACCCTCGGCATTTATTACCTTTGCCCTTCTGTCTCTTTCAGCCTCTGCCTGTCTTGCCATGGCTCTCTGCATATCCTGGGGTAAATCGATCTGTTTAACTTCAACGGTTGAAACCTTAATGCCCCACGGAGAGGTATGTTTATCTATAACCTCCTGAAGTTCCATATTGATCTTTTCCCTTTCGGATAGGAGCTTATCAAGCTCTCCCTGTCCGCATACGCTCCTCAGCGTTGTTTGCGCGATCTGCGATGTTGCAAACAGATAATTCTCAACCTCTGTGATTGCCTTATTTGGGTCTATGACCTTAAAGTACACTACGGCATTGACTTTGATCGAAACGTTGTCTTTTGTAATAACATCCTGAGCCGGTACATCCAATGTTACAACCCTTGTACTTACCTTGAACATCTTATCAATGAAAGGAATTACATAAATAATGCCCGGTCCTTTTGCCCCTATAAGCCTGCCAAGTCTGAATAAAACAGCCCTATCATACTCTTTCAAAATTTTGATACCGGATATCAGCACCAACGCGATAAAAATAACGATAACTGTAATAACTGAACCCATGGTCTATACCTCCTTTTTAATTTTTAAAAGCATATCATTATCAACATTTTCCACAACAATTTTATCACCGGGTTTTATGTCTTTTTCATCCGAATATGCATCCCAGTAGGCGCCATCAAGGAACACCTTTATTTTGTCATTGTTTATATCCTTTACAATCCCTGTCTGGCCTATTAAACCTTCTTTGCCGGTTTGTGGTTTCTTCAATCTTACCCTAACTGCCAAACCAAGTGCAACAATGAAAAATAGTGCTGTGAGTATGGCTGCCGTAGCTATAAGCGTCCATGAGACATTATAAGAGGCAGAAGAAGTATCAAACAGCAGGAGTGATCCTAAAACAAAGGACACTATACCTCCGACAGCAAGCATACCATGGCTCACTATTTTTACCTCCAATATGAATAATACTATTGCAAGCATAATCAAAAGTATCCCCGCATAATTAACAGGTATAGTCTGAAACGAAACAAATGCAAGTATAAGCGAAAGTGCTCCAATTACACCCGGGAATATAGCTCCAGGACTTGCAAGTTCGAAGAATATTCCCCACATTCCTATAATCATGAATATATAAGAAATATTCGGATCACTTATGATCATAAGTAATTTTTCCCGCAGGTTCATATTTATCTTATGGATTGCTGCATTTTTTGTATGTAATACATACAACCCTGAAGCTTTGTTAATCTTTAATCCATTTATTTCTTCAAACAACTGTTCGATCGTTGTAGCGGTGAAATCAACTACATGTATTTTTACTGCTTGGTTCGCTGTGATTGAAACACTCTGTGAAACAGCCAGCCCAGCCCATTCGGCATTCCTTCCCTTTTGTAGGGCGATGCTTTTTATATAGGCAACAGCATCATTCGTAACCTTTTTCTCCATTTCCTTCCCAAGTTTTTCGCCAATCGTGACAGGATGTGCAGCGCCTATATTGGTGCCAGGTGACATCGCAGCGATATCCGATGACATAACTATAAATACACCGGCCGAAGCTGCGCGTGAGCCTGACGGGTAAATGTAACTGATTACCGGCAACCTTGCTTCTTCTATAGCCTTTACAATGGTCCTCATTGATGCATCAAGCCCTCCAGGGGTATCAATTGTTATAAGCAATGCATTTGCGTGGTCATCTTCTGCCTCTTTTATGGACTGGGGTACGAAATAGGCATATGCCGGTCCGATAGGACCGTCTATGGAGATCTCATCCACGTGGTAGGCTGCTTTAGTCTGTGGAGTCGACATAAATATTAAAAACAATGTTAAGATTATTCTTCTCATTAGAAATAAATGTTTGTATAAAACATAAGCATCCTGCCAATCTCTTCTCCTCCGAATACCGTGCTCTGCGTTAAAGCGCTATTAGGTTGATACACATAAGGGTATTCATGATGTATATCGTTGAATATATTAAAAACATAGAAGCCTAATTCAAACCTATGGGGTATAAATGTATACCCTATTTTTGTATTTACTATAAAGTATGCCGGCATCTGTACAACGCTATTGGTATAAAGTGTGTAAGGGTCAGCGATATGCGCTGTTCTTGCAGAAGTATAATCTCCCTGGATACTCGAAAAGAACTTATCAGTTACAGCATATCTCGCACCTATATTAAAGTCTTGTGTAGTATAGTTTGCAACCGAACCGGTAAGATTATCTTCTCTGTACAGATAAGAATAATTGGCAAAAGTTTTTACCGATTTGATAGGCTCATACTCGACACTCACATCCCCACCATGCGACACATATCGCGCACCGCTATTTAAAAACTGGAACTGGGAAGCTGAGGATAAAGAGGTGTAAAAGTAAATTAAGTCATATAATTCCTCATAGTAAGCAGTCAGCTCTGTCCTTACATGTTTTCCCCATTCTCCAACATAGCCGAACTCCGTGGTGCGCATGAGCTCGTTTTTAAGATTGGGATTGCCGATGAGTGTGCCTTTAATAGGTATGAAAGATGAGGATATCTTTGGTATGAATTGCGATTCTACATAGATTGGCTTCCTGAATGCCGTTCCGTATGATATTCTTACCGTTTGTTCCGGGGTTATTGCATAAGATAGATTTCCTCTATAACTTAACTCGGATGGTGTTACAGAGTAATGATCATATCTCGCATCAAGTGTCAGGAGAAAGTTATAAAATGGACCTACCTCATCGTGTATAAAACCGCCGTAAAGAAATTCTTTCGTGAGGTCAACGCCGTTATAAGAAGATTCCAATTCCGGAAAATTATAGGTGTTGTAGTTTGTATCTGCACCTACGATAATCCTATTGTAGGGGATTTCCGGAAGGTTATACTGGACATTGATGTCATACGTGTTTGTGTTGCCGGAAAGGTTTTGTCCAAGTAGGTTCATAGTTGTACCGAAAGGTGTGATGAAAAGAGGTACATTTACGTTAAATCCAAACCAGTATGCATCTATCTTCAGATTTTTATATTCTACGTGCGGTTTTATGTAGGTTTCTTGTGCATAAGTCCATAGGTTCTGAAGCAGTGTGTAGAGAGTAAACTCCGGCTTATCGTATCCTGCTTCAATCGAGGCATTAAGGTCGCTCGAAAATTCATGAGTTACATAAAGCCACGCCTTTGGAACAAGGGCTGTATTATTATCATTAGGGGTTTGAAAATCAGCCTCCCTTTTGTATCCTAAAGCACTCATAAAGCCTGTTGTACCGGTTTGTCCCTGAGCTTCTATGTAGGTGTCAAAACTACTGAAGAAAGCGTCCGGTTGTTCGCTGTTGAGGCCTCCTATGCCTGAGATCGTAAAGGTTGGACTCGCCTCTGGTTTCCTTGTCGTAATACTTATGATACCTGTCATAGCATCTGCACCATATAGCGAAGAGCTCGCGCCCCGTATGATCTCTATCCTTTCAATATCGTTGAAAGGGATTGTCAGACTTTCGATAAATGGTGGTCCGTAAAAAATATTATTCAACACCCTGCCGTTAACGAGCACGAGCATAAGGTTGTTTTCCTCTGTACCATAACCTCTCTCATTGAAGATCGGATAGCCGGGGTTTATATATGAAACATCCATACCTGGAACAGTTCTAAGTATATCGGATAGAGATAGACCTGCGCTCTTTATATCCTCTCTGGTAAGAACCGTTACTGATGCAGGTGCCGTTGTGATCTTCTGTTTATGTTTTGCGGCTGAATAGACCACGTCTTCCGTGCTGAACAGGGCAAGTTCTTGTTCAAGTGCTGATGCCTCTTCAGCGGATTTTACATTTATTCTGCCTATATCTACTATTTGAGGGTTATTAGGGCCCATGAATAACAAATGGGACTGTCCATCTGTGTCCATAACAGTAATATAGTACATAAGTTTTGGAGGTTTTATATCTATTGCCGGTATTGTCCCGGAAAACGTATCCCCTTGTGTACGCTTTAAGAATATAGCTTTATAAAACTTATCAGAAGGTGATTTGTAGAGCAATGATGCGTATGCTACCTTATTAGCAGGATCTATAGTTGCAGACACATTTAAAGGATTGCCAGGTGTTGCGGTTAATATGGGTTTATGAAAGAACTTGAATGATATGATTTGTTGTTTAGCCGCAGCATTGGTGCTCATCATTACCAATAGTAGTATCGTAAAGATCATCCCTCGCTTCATGCTTCAACCTCCTTTATTTTGAAGGAACCGATATGCAAATATAGTATATAATACATCTTACCAAGATGTCTTAACACATTTTCAATAAAATAAATATTATTAGCTGTTCATCGAACAATTGTAACCCTATAACATTTTTTAATAAAAAGTAAACCCTGTTAAGAAATCCCCTTCATTGTGTACACATACTATCATCAATGTTAGCTGTCCAATAATACCGTTGGTTTATGTGCCACCTTTTCTAAGGTTGTGAATTACCTTGTTGCATTTTTTTTGTTCAGCAACTATCTTAGTCTCATACGTTACTATGAAGATTAAAAACAGAGAGGCTATATTGGAGATTTTTCTGTCTATTTTCTTTTTAATATATACAGCAGCACATCTGTATGTCTTTATAAAAGCACGAGCTGCATTCGGTTTTGGTTTCAGCGCCGGAGTACCACTTGCCGTATTTATGCTTGTGATGATTGTTTCCCCTCTTCTTGTTTATTATGCAGAAAAACACCACCATGAACTCATCTCAAGATCTCTATCGTATTTCGGGTATACATGGATGGGGACATTGTTTTTGTTTGTCTGTGCGGCGTTTATAATCGATGTGTATCATGTTATCGTATATTTGATATCCGCTTTAAGCCATGGGGCTTTCCTTAACCTTATGCCGTCTGCAAAGACCTCGTTCTATGTGCCGCTCGTTTTCTCTATCACAGTAGCCATCTATGGATATTTTGAGGCAAAAAGTATTCATACGGAGAGGATAGAAATAAATACCTCTAAACTCCCGGAAGGTATAGGCAGATTAAGAATAGTACAGATCTCGGATGTCCACATAGGCTTGATTATAAGGAAAACGAGGTTAAAGAATATTATAGATAAGGTTAAAGCGGCAGATCCGGATATCCTTGTATCAACAGGGGATCTTGTCGATGGACAGATCAATAGCCTTTCAGGTCTTGCGGACATGATTAAAGAGATTCATACAAAGTACGGAGGGTTTGCAATAACAGGGAACCACGAGTTTTATGCAGGTGTGGAGCATGCAATGGACTTTACAAGAAAAGCGGGCTTTGTTGTACTAAGAGGTGAAGGTCTCAATGTAAACGGTATTATCAATGTTGCAGGGGTTGATGATCCTGCAGGCAAGCCTTTTGGGGTTTATAAAGAGACATCAGAAAAGGCATTGCTATCAAATTTACCCGAAAATAGATTCACAATCTTGCTAAAGCACAGACCTATCGTAGACAAAGAGAGTATAGGACTTTTTGATCTTCAGCTATCAGGACATACGCACAAGGGACAGATTTTCCCGTTCAGCTTGATCACAAAGTTATCGTATATTATTGATGCCGGTTATATGGATCTTGGCAGCAACGCCGCCCTGTATGTTAACAGGGGTGCTGGTACATGGGGGCCACCCATACGCTTCCTTGCCCCACCGGAAATAACGATAATCGATCTATACAGAGACAACAAGAATTAACGAGTAACCGCTCTGTTGATTTGATGTTCTATTGATGATATAGATCTACAATTAGCTTTTTATCCATGAAGTTGTTCATAGAAAAAATAAAATATCCTGTATTAATTATTGCACTGGGTATCCTCATATTCGGTGTGGTTGTAACATACAATCATATTTCTATTGATGATCCAGCTTATGTATTCGACAATCCATACTTGAAAAATTTGGTATCGGGTAACTTATTGAAATTTTTTTTTCAGCCTTATGCAAATATGGTTCGGCCGCTTGACAGCCTGGTATATCTTATTGAATATGAGTTGTGGGGTTTTTCTAATGCTGGTTATCATTTCACCAACCTTTTGTTTCATATAACCAATAGTATACTTGTTTTTGTTTTACTTGGTTTTTTTATAGAGGAAAAGCCATATAGATTTTTGGCTTCGACTATATTTCTATTGAGTCCGGTGCAAGTTGAGACAGTAGCGTGGATCTCAGAGCAAAAGAGTACCCTCTCTACAATGTTTTTACTTATTGGAATTATATCGTATATAAAATTAAGACAAGAACATTGGCGAGCAGGAAAATGGATTACTTTACTTTGTTTTATATCTGGCATGCTGGTAAAGCCTAATATCGTTATTTTCCCTGTTTTGCTCGTATGGTATGATTTTATCTATGTGAAACAACCTATTTTCAAGAACATCATGGAAAAATATTATTTATGGATTCCGTCGTTTATTGTAGGAGTTGTGTATTTATTTTTTGTTCATAAGACTGGATTTACAACAACGATGTTCGGCGGTAATATATATACACATATCTTAACCACAATCAGCAATATTGCCGGTATAGCCCAGTATCCATTGGCGATTATCTTCCCTTTTTATATACACATGATTGCATATCCAGATCATCCAATAACTCAAATGTTATCACTACACTTTTTGACAAGTATATTTTTTCTGTTCATTTTTGGTTATTATTCCTATTATGCTTATAAACACAAACAGCACACCATTTTATTTTTTATCGGCTGGTATTATATAAACTTCCTGCTTGCAAGTGGTATAATCCCCATCGCTTATCAAGGTGCTGTCCGTTACCTTTATATTCCAATGATTGGACCTTCAGTTTTATTCGTTCTAAGTATCAAATGGCTTTATAAACTTATAACAAAAAAAATTATAATAACATCTGCCTTGCTACTTGTTCTGTGTTCGTATGTGGCAATAGATTTTGTATCTGTCAGAGCATGGAAAAGCGAACTTAGTTTCTGGAAATATCAAGTATGGACCCAACCCAACAATGGTAGGGATAGGGTATTTCTTGCAGATACCCTTGTTGCGCATCATGATTTTGATTCTGCAATATCGCAAGCCAGTAAAGCAGTAACATTATCACCTTATGATCCCGTTGTTTGGAGTCAAGTATTTAATGTCTATTACAAAACGAGTATGTATGTTAAAGCAATAGAAACGTTGAAAAATTTTCACAATGTATTAATAAAAAATTACGGTGACGTAGATCCTGCTTTGATTCCTGATTCAGGTGTAGGTTACGATATAAGGAGCTATTATTTTTTACTTTATAGCTATTATGCAGATGTATACTTTAAAATTTTAGATTTTAATTCTTCATTAAATTATAGTAAAAAAGCACTCACGTTACACCCTGCAGATGATCGGATGTTTGCATTAGAAACATATATTTTATTATCGCAACATGAATCAAATGATGTAATAAGTTTGTCCAATAATTTTAAAAAAATAAAACCTGATTCATCAACAGGTTATCTCATGGCAGCATTAGCATACGAGCAATTGGGCAAACTAAATGATGCCATTGAAAACATAGATAGAGCTATAAGCTTATGTAATGATAATGCCAGAAGGGGTTACATGCTTCAGAAGCGCCGTGAAATACATGACTTGTTATTACTACATTGATCTAATTAATTCTTGATATTTTTATCGAAAATTCTTATTGTTCCGATATCAATTGCGCTGTCTATATGTCGAAATAAATCTATGTAAATAGAAAATGATTTAAACTCTTTCACGATTTTATAGTCCATTTTAGAAAGTATATTATCTATAGGTTCTTTATAATAGGTTTCACGTTTGTAGAAATATGTCTTGTACCAGCCTTCGGATACAAGTATAAGTTGCGGATTGAACATAGTCACCTGTTTTAGCATAAATGGTGATGGTTGCATGCCTAATATTTCATAGTTTTCTTCTGAATAAAAATAAAATGGTGAGATATAAGATAGCCGAACCACCTGCGAAGGCGCTAAAGAGTCTACCCATTCTCCAGCCTTTTTATATGGAGAAAAAATATCCTTAAAGTTTGAAGATGCAATACTTACATCAAGCAAAAATATTCCTATAATAGCATATTTTAGAAATCTTATATTAATTTTTGATATAAAATAAACCGCGGAATAAGAAGAAAAAATGATAATAAATGGAACTGTGGTAAGATAAAGGTGAGAAAAGATGATCTGGGATATTGAAGCTGATATAAGAGTGGCAAAAATAAAATAGCTTAAAGGATATGACATAAACAGTATAAATGTTCCATTATTCATAAATGTTTTGAATCTAAAAAGTCCGACTAAGAAAAAGAGATACACGCTGATTGATAGACAAAAAGGTAATTGCACGAGGAACTGGTAAACAAACCTCGTATGCACCCAACCCAAAGTTGATAACGATAATCCCTGCTGTGCTGATTCTGATTTGAGATCCATTATGAACCCATGTGGATCAAGCAATGTAAAAGGCGATGAAAGAAAGAAGGTTAATGATGCAATTGCTATTAATAAAAATAACCTGCCGTATAAATGCGTTTTATGTTGTCTGTAATAGAAATATTCAGCGATGATAGACGGGAGGAGGGCTATGAAATCGTACTTTGTTGCCACTGCTAATCCTGCAAATATGCCTGCTGATACCAAGTACCTTAACTTACCGTCTTCATTTATCCGTAAAGAAAAATAAAACGAAAGAAGTACAAAAAAGGTTAATGCTGCATCTACTTTAGCCGTATGAGACATGTAAATACTTAATGGATTTAAGGTAAGTATGAAAGCAGAAAGGAATGCCGCTGATTTACGTTTAAAAAGCCTGTAAGTTATAAGGTATGTCATTATGATATTCAATATATCGAAAAAGCATGATTCATATCTTCCGATTATGTAAAGCAGTAAAGATGTATTCGTCAGCCGATCGATCAAGTCGTTAAAAGGCATATTATAGAGTAAACTATACAAATGGGAATATACCCAATACAACATCGCAGTGGTATAATATATAAATGAGCCGTATTTGAATACATGTGTATTTAAAGAACCGGTTTTCAAGATATACAATGATGGTTTAACGACAAAGTATTCATCCGCATTATAGAAATATGGGATGAGCCATTGATGATTTATCCTTAGATACAGGGCAACCAGAAGAACAAGCGGCAATAAAATATAACTTTTTCTTGAATTTAAAAAGTCATAAATCTTCAGTAACATCTTGTTAAGGTTATATTACATAACACAAAAAACACAAATAGATTTTTGAGTTTAATGCTTATTTTCCCCATCCACCCATTTTTGCATTGCTTTGGTGTAGACGAGTGCAGATGAGGTCAGGATTGCTGTATTGAGCACGGGTTGTTTTTCAAGCATGCATCTTATCAGGAAGCCGAGGGAGCTGATATCACTGAACACCCTATAAAAACCGATAGTCTTTTCTCCATTATCTATGGGAATGAGCTTCCATGAACCCTCTTCCTTATCTATATTACCTTCTATTCTTGTCCATGTAATATTATTGGGTGGATCGAGTACCTGTTTTAATGTGTAATCAGCGTGTTGTGTAAAAATAGAAAATGTAAACTCGGCTTTGTAGCGTACAATCCAAACATTACCATTTTTCTGCAAGATCTTTACCTCTTTTATTTGCGGTATTTTGCTTGCGTAATCAGGGTAATCTGTTATTGTAGAGAACACCTCTGCTATAGGGGCGTTGAACAATGTAATAGCGGTTACAAATTGCGGTTTACCTGGTTCGGTATTGTCTAAAAAGATAAGCTGTCCTTTCTGGAGCAACTGTTCCAATACCGCAGGAGATGCTGGTGCGAATTGTTCTATGGTTGTTGTTGATGTAATGTCTTGTGCATATGCTGGAGGAATGCAAAAGAACGATAGAGATAATACAGCCGTAGCTGCCAGACCCGTTAGAAAGAATGTAGCTTTTGAGAGTACCCTTTGCATAAGTCAAAGGACCAATCTGCCCATGATGTAATTTTCTGTTCTTATTATATCAATTGGAAGTGGGAAAGATCCGCAAGTGCTCCCTGCGTTATATCCTTCCACACGACTTTAACCTTCATGCCCTCTTTGACGCTGCGCCAGTCTGTCCACCCTTCGAGTATTCCCATAAGGAAAGAATCTGAACCTTTAAGTTTTACCGTACAGGTAATATAAGGGTGTTCCACTAATGTTCCTTTTACATCGGCAAGGTTGACCGTGAATGCATCGAGTACACCCTCCTGATCAACTTCAACAATCTGATCTATATCTATAAAACACTTTCTGCAGTATGTAGTTCCTGGTACGTATACTGTTCCGCATTTATGACATTTTCTTCCGAGTATTTTTTTGTCCTTTAAGCCCTTTACAAACAGATCGAGTGCGTCTGATTCAATCTTCCACTGATACGTTGTAAGGTCCCATGTGCCTTCGATTATTTTTGTTTCATGAATCATAATGCCTCCTTATTTCTTTACCGGTGTTCTGCCGAGTACCGTTACGGTAACGAACTGGAATAATCCTCCCCAGCCGTGGGCAACTACATTTTCAATCTTTTTTTGAACCTGATGTCCGCCTTCGGCAAGCCCCATTATCTGTAAAGCAGCTTCTCCTACCCTTACCATTGCTGACGCACCTATTGCATTTGTACTTGTAACGCCGCCTGACGGATTGATAGGCATCTCACCATCTATTGCGAATGCACCTTTATCAAGCATCTCTGGCGATTTGCCTTCATCAACCAGGCCAAGACGTTCAGGCCACATAAGATCTTGGTGAGAAAATCCGGAGTAAACCTCTGCCATCTGAATATCCTTTTTAGGATCCTTGATACCTGCCATGGAGTATACCTTTTTGGCTATAGCCTTACACATGTATTGTTCGGCTGGATCAGTAATCTGTCCCTCAATGAGATTTCCGGTTGCGGCATCCGATGTACCTGAACCAAGCCCCTTAACCCATGCCACCCTGTCTGTAATACCGAATTTTTTTGCCTTTTCTTCGGATACGAGGATCATAGCTATAGCGCCGCATGATGTCGGGCATGTATGCCCGTATCTCAAGGGATATGAAATAATAGGAGTCTTTGCGATGTCTGCCTCTGTGCATCCAGGTTGCTGGAGATGAGCATATGGATTTTTTGCCGCATTCGATCTCATCATTGCCGCAATCCTGTCAATATGTTCGATACCTGCATTAGCCTTTGTAAGGTAAGACATTGCCTGGAATGCTGCACCACCTGTTGAGCCTCCGCCTCCTAGTCCTGCTATTCCGCGATCCTCGCTCATATCCGGACCAAAATTAAACATAGAAAATGCCTCAGGCAAAATTATACCCATCAACCCTACCTGTGCATCTCCCTCATCATGCTTTTCCCAGCCTATTGCCATAACTACGTCATAAAGGCCTGATGCGACGTGGTAATAAGCTGCTTGATAAACGGATGCCCCTGTTGTACCTCCTGTTGCAATCCTCATAACGGGCTTTTTTGAGCCGCCAAAATGATCGCTTGCCCATAGATGAGGCTGGTTTACGCCTTCGAATGTGTGCATATTACCTACTACATAAGCCTCTATCTGTTCATGCTTGAGCTTTGTTTTGCTAATCGCATTATCAACCGCAGGCTGTATGAGCTCAGGAATATTTATATCCGGCCTCTTGCTCACAAACTTGCCATTGTAACCAATGCTTATTATTGCTACATTTCGTTTCATAATTACCTCCTTACGACGAAAACAGTGTTTAGCTGTGCGCCTGGTCCATCCTGTGCATGGACGACAGCAGTTTTGGCACCTTTAACCTGGTTTTCTCCAGACTCTTTTCTTAATTGTGCACTTGCCTCAGCAAGCCTTATGAGTCCTGTTGCATTTATCGGGTTCGCGGCGAGAGGTCCGCCGGATGGATTTATAGGCATTGCCCCGTTTCTGTCTCTTATACACATCTCCGAGCCCACGAGACCGA
>JABEBX010019848.1_pt1 | contig 38124 bp, 31 predicted proteins | sample 7245971 | NCBI WGS metagenome assembly JABEBX01 (sample SAMN14506365, study PRJNA622280) | hot springs metagenome | biome: hot spring [ENVO:00000051]|acidic hot spring [ENVO:00002120]; feature: spring [ENVO:00000027]|sediment [ENVO:00002007]; material: sediment environment [ENVO:01001048]... | reverse complement strand
CGCTTCCGCACTGGCCACATCGGCGGGTATGGCCGTACCGGCCTTCAGTCGCAGCTTGGCAAAACGCAGCAGTTCCTCGGCATCTGCTTCGGCATCGCGGGCGGCCACGACGTCCGCCTGGGCCTGCACAAGCTGATAATATTGAATGGCGCCATTTTCCATGGTCTGCTGGATCACCGCCGCCTGTTGAGCGCGTGATGCATTGAGCCGCTTTTTAGCCGCCACGATGTTGTATATCACGCGCCCCGGATTGACCACCCATTGAATGGCTGCCGCCGGTGAGATGGATCGAAAATCAGCGGTGACAATATTACCCGGTGTGGAGCGGGCTACCCCACTGTTATAATTAAAAATAGCTGTGGGGGCCAACACGGGAAATGCCGCGCCCACACTGGAGGCGAATCGCCCGCGCGATTTCTCCACCTGCTGCCGGGCGATTTGAATATCCAGATTATCCGCCTGCGCCACTTTAACCACGGCCGCGAGGTTAATGGACATCAATTCGCGGTACATCGCAGGAACATGCGCGCGATCCAGATGAAACGTTGACGATGTGCCTCCGCCGGAGGGTAACAACGATACATTGGCATGATTGCTGGCAACCTTGAAGTCCTGCGAACATGCGGATAGACAACCAGCACACAGGCATACCAGCAGCCCGAGGAGAATTTTATTCATATAATCTCGATTCCATCAATTTCAATTGGCGAATCCGGCTACATCTGGCACCGGATTTACTTGGGCGGCCACCGGTGCGCGTTGACGCTGAACTGGAATAATTTCCCCGCCGGGTTGCACGAAGTTCTGCCCGCGAACGATAATTTGCTGACCCACCTTCAGCCCCGATATGATCTGCACCATCAAGCTGCTGGATAAGCCGGTTTTCACCGGCACTTCCACCGCGTGGTTATTTTCCACCAGCATCACGTATGAATCATCACCGGAATTAATGATGGACGTTTGCGGCACCAGCACACCGTTGGCTCGATGTTCAAATATTTTTACATCGGCATACATGCCACCACGGAGAATTCCGGTGGGATTGTCAAGATCAATCTCACAACGCAAGGTTCGCGTGGCAACATCCAGAGCATCCGCGGTGCGGGTGATATTTCCTTTCAGATGGACATTATCATATCCAAAGGGAGTGATTTCCACTGGGGTTCCAACATGTACAAATCGGACTTCCTGTTCCGGAACGTCCACAAATACGCGAACTTTTCTCTGCTGCACGATCTCAAAGAGCGGCTTGAGCGATTTGCCCTGGGCTGCGGATTGTACGAAATCTCCGGGATCAATACCGCGCATCGTAATAACGCCATCAAATGGTGCCGTGATCTGGTCATACGCCAACAGCGTTTGAAATTTTTGCATCCGGGCCTGCGCCACCTGAACGTTGGCCTGCGACAAAACCAGAGCCGAGCGGCCACTTTGAATCAAAGCCTCTGCGGCTGCCACCTTGGCACGAGCCACCTCCACACCAGCCTGCGCACCAGTTAACTGACTGGTTGCCTGATCAAAAGCCTGCTGACTGATGGCTTGGCCTTGAAAAAGTTGTTTGGAACTATTATAGACCGCCTGTTGCAGCGTCAACGATGCCTGAGCGGTTGTCAAATTACCCTGCGCCACACCCAACCCGCGGATGTATTGCTCCAACTGGGCCTGTGCCTGTGTCACGCCGGCATCCGATGCCGCCAGAGATGCCTGCGATTGTGCCAATTGCTTTTTGAGTTCCGGTTCCTCAATAACCGCCAGTAATTGCCCCGTCTTTACCCGGTCGCCAATATCCACCAATACCTTTTCAATATAACCCGAAGCCTTGGCGTACATGTTGGCTTTATAATAGGGTCGCAATGATCCCGGCAGATCCAGCACCCGGGCGATGGGTCCGGACTTAACAGTCTGCACCAGCACACGCGGCACACGGCTGGGGTCGCTGATGGAGGCGACAGATTTTGCGTTCAGGATCATCTTTTTCCGGACATGCAGCAGCTTAACGGCAGCCACAACGACCACCACACCCACAATGCCCACAAACATTACTTTGAGGGACCGCTTGTCTATAAAACCGTTCACATATACTCCAAACTTACCTTTAAGCTCCGAAGATTATAATCGCACACAGATTGGGAGGGCCGGAAGTCCACAAATTTATCGATATCGGCTTTCGATATCGGCTTTCGTTTGCAGAGAACCTTCATAATACGCACTGGCTTACAAGAGCAAGTAATTATACGTGCCCATTGGTACGTCAGTTCATCAACCCGTTCAGAACCCTTGTGCCGCTTCTTTCATCAGCATTGATTTCCATAAAATTCACCTAAACAGAACCTTTCAGTACTCTATTGCCTAATTAAAAGGCAATAAATGGCCTACACAACCATATTATACCTTATTGCAAACGCGATACCCATGCCTATAGTTGCAAAAATATTAATTTACGTCAAAATGAATATGTTAAGGATTGATAGGGCGCAGAACAACAAAAAAAAACGGATGGTGCATGCTTTGAAATAGCACTTCATACATGGCCCGGTACAACGACTATTTCGACTTAAAAGCGGCCACGAGGAAGAAACTGCCATTCCGGCGTGTAAGTGCTTGATCTATAATCACTTACTGATGATTTCGCCGACACGTTTATGATTGGAACGACCGCTGCAACCTGGAATTCACCGCTGATTCACCGGCAGCAGCACTTGTGCGGTACGGCAGGGTAAATACATCTGCACGCTTTGATTGCGCCCATACATCGGGATTTCCTGTCGGGGGTATACCACATCGTCGGCCACGCGGCCGCAGCCGTCAAATACCGGATTGTCGGTATCTAAAATTATGCGGTAATCGCACGGATCCGGCACGGGAATGCGCAAGCCCGCGTACGATTCCGTGGGGTGAAAGTTAAACACAAATACCAGCGGACCGCGCCGAAACGCCAATTGCCGCGAATCTTCATGCACCAGAATCTGCTCAATAAACTTGTCTTCCAGCAGATTGTACCGCTCATCCATAATCTGCATTGCCCGGTCAAAAAGTTTTAATCCCAGATAATGCAGATCATCGCGATCCGCCAAGGACCACAGACGCCGGGCATGTTGATAGGAATAATTATTGCCCGGCCTGGGGAAATCAACCCATTCCGGATGGCCGAATTCATTGCCCATAAAATTAAGATACGCGTCACCCGCCAGGGCAAAGGTGATCAGCCGGATCATTTTGTGCAGCGCCAAACCGCGATCCACGATGGGATGCGGCTGCAATTTACTCATGTTCCAGTACATCTGCTTATCCATAAGCCAGAAAGCCAGCGTCTTATCGCCCACCAGGGCTTGATCATGGCTTTCGGCATAACCGACATGCTTTTCATTGTGTCGGCGATTCATCAGCGCGGCATACAGACCGCCGAGATTCCACTGTTCATCGCGCTGTTCCTTCAGCAGTTTAATCCAATAATCCGGGACGCCCATGGCCAGGCGGTAATCAAAACCAATCCCCCCCTCCGCCACCGGCCGGGCCATGCCGGGCATACCGGAAACGTCCTCGGCAATGGTAATGGCCTGTGGTCTTAATGTATGGACCAATTCATTGGCCAATTGCAGATAAGCCACCGCGTCATCATCCACATTGGCGCCAAAGTAACTGTCATAGCCGGTAAATTTCGCCCCCAGGCCATGGTCCAGATACAACATGCTCGTTACGCCATCAAACCGGAATCCATCAAAATGCAGTTCCTCCATCCAGTAACGCAGATTGCTTAGCAGAAACCGCTGAACTTCCAGAACACGATAATCAAAGCACATCGAATCCCAGGCAATATGCGATCCGCGTGCCCCGGCATGAAAATACTGGAATTCCGAACCGTCGAAGCGATTTAAGCCTTCATTAAGATTTTTAATGGCATGGCTGTGCACCACATCCAGCAGCACCGCAAGGCCCATGCCATGCGCGGTATCAACTAATTCCTTGAGTTCCTCCGGCGTGCCGAACCGTGATGACACTGCGAAAAAATTACTGACGTGATAGCCGAACGAGCCGTAATAGGGATGCTCCATGATCGCCATGAGTTGAATGGCGTTGTAATCCAGATCACGTATGCGCGGCAAAATATGACGCGTGAATTCCACAAAGGTTCCAACCTTCGGCTCTTCCTGCGCCATGCCAACATGCGCTTCATAAATTCGCAAGCCCCCTTTTCTTGCCGGGGCATAAGGATGTTTGAATACATAGGGTTGCGGCGGATTCCAATATTGCCCGGCGAAATCAACGGAATGCTCCACCTGCACCACCCGCCTTATATAAGCGGGAATACGGTCCATGCGTCCGGCGGCGGAATCCACCTGGACTTTGACTTTGCCTCCATGCGCCAAGGCCCCCTCACCGGAAGCGGGATCAGGAAGAAAAATGGACCATACGCCAAACGCGTCGCGGACCATGGGATGACTGGAACGGTTCCATGAATTGAAATCGCCAATGAGGTGCAGTTGTGCAGCCGCCGGCGCCCACTCCCGATACCAGATTCCTTTTTTTCCGGCACTTTCACCCCGGTTAAATCCAAAGTAGTTATGGCCCCGGCTCATCGCCCCAAGCAACCCGCCCGCCTGCTGAATTCCGTCCCGCATTTTCAGATAATGCCGCCAGCGCTGGCGCAATTGTCCGGCATAAGGCTCCAGCCACGGATCGCCGGCAATTAAACCGGTGCCATCCGAATCCACAGGTTTTTCCGCCGTTATTTGTTCAGTCACTTTCAGATCCGCCATTCATCTTCGCTCACGGGAATTGGCCGCATACGCTTACGCACCGCGGCACGCCGAAAAATCATGATAACCGAAGTAGCGGTTGGGGGAAAAACATACCGCGGCAGCCATGAGAAAGCTATTGCCGCGGATAACTACAGCAGGACACGGAAATTCCAGCGGCCCGGATGCGTGCTCTCGACTGCTTGATGCGCCACGAGCACCGGATGCAATCCGGTGGTTAATTGAGAAGCCTGAATCCACCACCGCATTATCATGCGGTGCTGCATTGGCAACACCGGCCCGCCGGGAACGCGGGGGATGTGGGGCCGTGGGAAAGATTCAGATTTGTTTTTTCTGCCAGTGGCCGCGGGCGAAGACGATGGCGTTGAAGATGCCGCGGTAATTGAGGTCGATCCAGATCGCCACCCAGACCGCCAGCAGATTTTGCTGGTGGATTCCGTGGTGGATCAGCCAATACAATCCAATGGCCACCACCACCCAGCGTATGACCAGAATACCCGATACGGTGCTGATCATGGGCAGGATGGTTTCACCCGCGCCTTTCAAGGCACCGGAAAGCACAATCGCCAAAGCAAAACCGGGCTGCGCCAGGCCCGCCAGTACCAGGGGCCAGAAACCCGCCTTGATAACGGGGGGTGAATTTACAATCAGAGCCAGCATGAAGCCGGGAAAGAAAATCATGGGCAGAGCCAATACAGTCATGGTGATAAGTGCCAATATGTTGGCGATTGAGGCGGCCTTTTTTGCGGCATCGGGTTTCCCGGCGCCAAGATATTGTCCTACCAGGGTGGATGCGGCGATTCCAAATCCGAAACCGGGCAGAAAAGAGATGGATTCAATGCGTAAAACGGCATTGTGCGCGGCAATGAGATAACCATTGGGGTCGCGTTTGGAATTGATGACAAAAATGACAATCAAAAACTGTCCACCCCACAGCAGCACACCCTCCACCCAGCTTGGCACGCCGATTTTCAGCACGCGCGTGAGAATATGCGGGATAATTTTCAGGTGCCGCAGCCGCAGTTTGATGGGGCTTAATCCGCTGAATAATACCACCGAAGCGCACAGACCGCCGGTCAGATAGGCCAGCAGCGTGCCAAAAGCATCTCCGCGAATTCCCCAGGCCGGCAAACCAAACCAGCCGTATGTAAAAGCGCCTGACGCGACCAGATTCACCAGCATCACCATGATCATAATGGCCATGGGCCGCACGGTGTCACCGGCGCCCCGGATGCAGGCCATGCCGATTTGCGCTGACGTTTGCAGACTGATGGTGATGACCATGATTTTTAAGTATTGTTCGGCAAACTGCGCGGATAGCCCGCTAAGGCCGCAGCCATAAGAAATCTGCCGGGCAAAAACGTACATAAACACGGAAAGCAATGTACTGGCAATAAATGCCGCGCTGACGGATGTCCCCGCCACGCGGCGGGCCATACGCACACGGCGCGAACCGTAGGCCCTCGCCACAATTGCTGTGGCCCCAACTCCCAATGCCGCGGTCATCAATCCGGCAAACCATTGCAGATAGGTCATGATGCCAACGGCAGCGGAGGCGGCGGCAATGGTGTTGGCGGTGCCCGGCAGATGCCCGGCGACCACGGTATCGGTCAGGCCGATGACCGCGTTGAGTACCTGCTCCATAATGGCGGGGCTGGCGAGTTTTAATACCAGCGCGGCGGTTGGCTCCTGGTTTACAAAATCCAGCCGCCGGTTCGGTTTTTGAACCGGAGCCGGTTGCAGACTTTGCTGGGCCATGCTCGCGGCATCGGATTCTTCCCATTCTGGATAATCAGTGGTGGATTTCAGATTATGACTCCACATTCTTTGTTCTAGGTGCCCCGGTGGCCCTGGATTTACCCTGCGCTGGTTTTTGTTTTGGTGCCGGGGGCTTTTTGTTTTCCGCTTTTCTGGCGGCCAGCGTCAGAAGTTCAGCGGCCTGGGCCAGGGAAGTGGGTGTGATATTTTTTCCGGTGATCATTTCCGCGAGTTCCTCAATCTGCGCTTGACCGGTCAAAGCGCTCACGGACGTATAACTTTCGCCATCGCGCACAACTTTACGGATGCTGATATGCCGATCCGCATACGCTGCGATCTGCGGCAAATGGGTAATGCACAGCACCTGATGCCGGCCCGCGATGTCGCGGAGTTTTTCGCCGATAATCGTGCCCATGCGCCCGCCGACATTGGCGTCAATTTCATCAAACACCAGCACGCTGACGCGATCCGACGCAGCCAGAATGGATTTTACCGCCAGCATCACACGAGAAAGTTCTCCGCCACTGGCTATTTTGCGCAATGGCCGCGCCGGCTGTCCGGGATTGGGAGCCAGCATAAATTCCACCAACTCCAATCCCTGCGGAGAACTATACGGATCCTCGCTGTTACCTTCAGTTCCGGACAGCAATTGCACCGGCTGAAACTCAATATGGAATTGCGCATCTTTCATGCCCAGATCCGCCAGTTGAGCATGAACACCGGGTATCACCGCTTCCGCAGCCTTTCGCCGGCCCTTGGAAAGCTGCTCGCCCAAGGCGGCCAATTGCTTTTCCAGCGCCATGATTTTCGCATCGCAATTGGCCGAGTTCTGATCCGCTGATTTTAATTCCGCCAGTTGCCCGGCAGTGGTGTGCTGATATTGCAGCAATTGATCCAAGCCGCCGCCATGACCGCAATATTTGCTGATCAGGCGGTTGAGTGTGTTGAGCCGGTCCGTCACATTGGCCAGTTCTTCGGGATCTAGTTCCAGGCGGTCCAGCGTGCGGCGCAGGGTGAAGGCCGCATCATCCAATGCGATGGTGGAATCTTTTACCTGTCCGGCCCCGGCGATAAATTCCGGATTTAATTCCGCCGCCTCCAGCAGCACGGCGGTAACGGTTTTGAGTCGGCCAATGATGGCCGCATCATCTTCATAAAGCGCTTCATACGCGCTGCCAGCCAGGCGTTTAATTTTTTCGATATTGCTTAACAGACGGTGGCGGGCTTCAAGTTCCTCAAGTTCCCCCGGCTGCGGGGCGGCGTCCTGAATTTCCCGCATTTGAAATTCATAGAGTTCCAACTGCTGCCGCCGCAGCGTCTGGGAGGCCGCTAATTCATGCGCTTGGCTGATCAACTCTTTGCGTTGCTGATAGAGTTCACGGAATTCCGCGGCAATCTGCCCCAGATGGCCGGCGTCATCAAGCAGTGCCAGTTGATTTCCGGATTTAAGCAGATATTGCGCATCGTGCTGGCCATGAATATCCACCAGCGTTTCACCGATGTTTTTGAGCATCGAGCCGGTCAACGGGTGGCCATTAAGTGAAGCGGTGGTGCGCCCGGATTCATGAATGCGCCGCACCAGAATCATTTCCGGTTCATCTGTCAGCGGCAGATCGGTCACGTCCGCCAATCGCCGCCGCATAACGGGGTTCTGAATCATAAATACGCCGGTAATGCGAGCCTCCGCCGCGCCAGCCCGGAGCATATTTTGTCCGGATCGCAACGCCAGCAGCAGTTCCAGTGCCCCCAGCACCAGCGACTTGCCCGCCCCGGTTTGACCGGTAAAGCAATTCAGGCCCGCGTCAAATTCTACCGCCGCATCGGCAATGACAGCCAGATTGGAAATATGCAGTTCACGCAGCATAACTTACCGTAACCTCTACCACATCCAACACGCCCATCCGCGGCGCCGGCAGCGCGGAATGTTGCCAACCCGTTCGGGTTCACGTTCAATCGGATTTTCCGCGGGCCAGGAAAAAATAAAGAATGGATCCCAGTACCCAGAGAAAGAGCATCAGGATCACCCACAGTATTTTTGTGCCGGAACTGGATTTACTCTTTAACAGATCAATGAGCATCCATAACCAGAAAATAAAACCGGCCAGCGAGATAAGAGCAAAAATTCCACCCATAAACATAACTCCATCTTTTCTACGTCCCGGCGCGGCCGGGATAAACTCCGGGATTCCAACCACCGCTACCTTAGATCATTTTCATCCAGCAGCACAAAATGCTCTTCCGACAGAACCATACTGGCCAAAGCCGGATTATCAACGTGAATCACCACCGCCGCGGAACGGTGCGGATCGGTAATCAGGCCGTATACATAATGAATATCAACTTCCGCGCTTAACAGCGCCTTGCCGATGCGCGCCAACCCCTCACCTGATGAGTTGGAGGGCATTTCCACCGCCACGAGTTCACAGATGGAAAAGCGGTAATCATTTTGCCGCAGGATGTCCGCCGCCATATCCGCATCGCTGAATACAAAGCGGACGATGGCACAGTCCACACCCTGCATGACAGTTAAGGCCAGGGTACGCACACCGGAATGTTCAAAAATGCCCATCAGAGAGGCCAGAGCACCCACGCGGTTTTCAACAAATACCGATAATTGCCGGACACAAGGGGTGTCTCTTCCGCGTTTGGTTATGGGTTTTTCGCGTGTATTCGCCATGGCGAACATAATAACATGCCATGTGTGGTTATGTAAAAAAGAATTCCGGCGGGATTTTTCCATGCCGGTCTGTGACGGCTTCTGCCCACCCACGGGCTTCGGCACGGACGAATACGCGGAAAGCACGAGATATCGGTAGTGAAGATTGCATCGTGAGAAATTGATGCCCGAATCGGCGTTTTAATTTATGTGAATGTCTTATGATTCAGACCACAATAACACCAATTGCCGCCACCGATGGAAAAAATCCCGTCAAAGCGGTATAAAACAATGTATTGCCGGTTGGCTGGAGGCTTGCGCGGCGGATTTTGGAGCGGTTCTTGGCTTCTGCAACACAAGATAATGGATCGGGCGCGATTGGTTATATTGCGCTGGCGGTGGGATGGTTTGTACCAGGTTTGGGCCATTGGATGGTGGGAAGAAAAAAACAGAGCAGGATTTTCGCTTTGGGAATTCACGGGCTGTTTTTCTTGGGGCTGCTGCTGGGTGGATTGCCGGCGCTGAATCGTCCGCGGCAACGCTTGTGGGATTACGCCCAATATATGGCGGGTTGGCCCGCTGTGGTGGGGGATATTGTCAAGCCGCATTACTATCCGCCTAAATCTCACCATCCGCCCGGTTTTGCGCCTTTGATTCAGGAAGTGGCCACCGCCTATTGCGGTCTGGCGGGAATGTTAAATCTCCTGCTGCTGGTGGATTTGTTTATGCGCATCAGTGATCCGGATGCTGAACAGCCGGTGCCCGGAAAACCCGCCGAGGTGCGTCCATGATGAGTACTCTGCCCGCCGCCTGGATTCCGTTTGTCAATCCGCTGTATTCCGCGGTACCGCATTTAACGGCGATCTGGCTGCTTTTAATATTTCCGCTGGTGGTGATTATTTCACTGGTGTATCAAACCATTCGCCGCAGTGATCTTTCCGGTCTGGCGGTTGGCACGCTGTGGATGTCCGCCAAAGTGATTTTTTTTATGGCTTTGATTTCCCTGGTTATTCAGGTTGTTTTTTACTTGAGCATTCATTACCTCGCCGGCCCGCTGAATTGATGGCCGGCGCTGGAAAGGATCGGCCAATACCATGTCCATCAACATCTTATGCCTCGGCGATATCATTGGCCGGCCGGGTCGGCAGGTCATCATGGAACTGCTGCCGGATTTCATCAAATCCCGGAACGTGGACCTGGTGGTGGCCAACGCGGAAAATTCCGCCGGCGGCTCCGGCTTAACTCCGGCAATATTTGAAAAGCTTCTGGCGGCGGGCGTAAATGTATGCACCATGGGTGATCACACCTATCGCCGGCGTGAAGTCATCAAATTGCTGGAAACATCCAGTCAACTCATCCGCCCCGGAAATTTTCCGAAGGAAAGCATTGGAAAAGGCTGGACGCTGGCCAAAACCGCCGGCGGCGTGAGCGTGGCGGTTCTGCAGGTCATGGGGCGGGTTTATATGGACCCCATTGACAGCCCCTATCCAGTTATTGACCGTATGTTGGAGGAAGTTCCACGCGATGTGCTGGTGCGGGTGGTGGATTTTCACGCCGAGGCCAGCAGTGAAAAAGTGGGTATGGGCTGGTACCTCGACGGGCGGGTATCGGTATGCTTCGGCACTCACACGCACACCCCCACCGCGGATGCCCGCATTCTGTCCGGTGGAACGGCTTTTATATCCGATGTCGGCATGACCGGCCCCTACGAGAGCGTCCTGGGCCGGCGGACGGAACGGGTATTAAAATTCTTCACCACCGGCATGCCCCAGATGTTTGATGTGGCCACCGGTGATCCGCGGATGAGCGGAATTCTTGCCGCGGTGGATGAAAAAACCGGCAAGGCGGTTTCCATTCAGCGTGTAGAACTCCACGGCACCGCGCAAAGCGTCGCCTACGACGCCGATGACAACCGCCCCGGATACCGCAAAGCGGATTATTAAATGGTGTGGGCATATTTTTGGCACGCCTGCTGAATATAGCCGCATCTATTATTAAACGTATGGTTTAATCGTAGGAAATATTTCCAGCCTGATGGTAGAATGAACTTATGAAAGTCAGCCTTTTTGTCACCTGCTTGACCGACCTGTTTACACCCGATGTGGGCATGGCGGTGGTTAAAACACTGGAGTACTTTGGTTGCACGGTGGATTTCCCCGCCGCCCAGACCTGCTGCGGACAGCCCGCGTTTAACAACGGTTTTCCGGATGAAGCCCGGTCATTGGCTGTGCGGATGATAGAAGTGTTTCATGATGCGGATTATATCGTCACGCCGTCGGGATCGTGCTGTGCGATGATCCGGGATCATTACATTGAGTTATTTAACGACGATCCCGATAAGCGAAAACTCGCGGAGGATTTTGTCGCGCGGTGTTATGAATACGTGGAATTTCTGACCAAAATTCTGAAAGTGGATATAAGCAATCTCTCATTACCGGAAGCGGAAAAATTCACCTATCATTTCACCTGCCATCTGCGCGGCCTGGGAGCCACCGGTGAACCGGCCATCGCCTTGCTCAAGCAGCTTGGCGGTGCGCAATTTACAGCGTTGGAAAAAGCGGAGCAGTGCTGCGGTTTTGGCGGCACTTTTGCCATTAAATATTCCGACATCAGCGGGGCGATGGTGCGCGACAAAGTGGACTGTGGCATCAAAACCGGGGCGGATACCATGATTGTCAATGATGGCGGATGTGCCATGAATATTGGCGGCGCATGCCATCGGATGCAGGCGCCTTTCCGCGTGCGGCACATCGCGCAGATTATTTCCGCCGCCATTGACCATACCGCGGAGGCCAAGCGGTTATGAGCAGCACCCTTGAATCCTCTTCCCGCCCTGAACAGCGCATGTCATTGCCGGTATTTCATCCCGATTTCATGACGGAAGCACATGGAGCCGCAGCGGATGCCGCCCTGCATGCCGCGCTGGACAATTCCGTCACCAAAAAAGATTATGGCCGCCGTAACACACTCACCGAGCTTCCCAATGCCGACGGCCTGCGGGAACTGGCCGGGCAAATTAAAGCTCATACCCTGGATCATCTGGATTATTATCTGGAACTCCTGGAGCGTAACGTGCTAAAACATGGCGGCAAGGTGCATTTTGCCGTCACACGCGAGCAGGCCAACAGCCTGATCGTGGACATCGCGCGGCAGACGGGCAGCAAGCTGGTGGTCAAAAGCAAAAGCATGGTCAGTGAAGAAACCGAACTCAATGACGCGCTGATCGCCGCGGGCATTGAGCCGCTGGAGACCGATCTGGGCGAATTTATTTTGCAGGTAGATCATGACCATCCCACGCATATTGTCATGCCGGTGATCCATAAAAATGCCGCCGACATCGGACATGTGTTTGAACGTTATTTCAAAACGCCATTCACAGATAATCCCCAGGAACTTGCGGAAATGGCCCGTGTCTACCTGCGCGACAGATTTAATCGGGCGGACATGGGCATCAGCGGGGTTAATTTTGCCATTGCGGAAACCGGCTCGGTGGTGCTGTGTACCAATGAAGGCAATGGCCGCATGTGTACCACGCGCCCGCGCATTCACGTTGCATTAATGGGTATGGAAAAGTTGATCCCATCCCTCGCTGATCTGCCGGTGTTCCTCAAACTTCTGGCGCGATCCGCATCGGGACAGGCGTTAACGCAGTACACCAACATCATCACCGGTTGCCGCCGGCCCGGCGAACATGACGGCCCGGAAGAGTTTCATCTGGTCATCATGGATAATGGAAGAGCTAAAATTCTTTCCGGTGAATATCGTGATACGCTCCGGTGTATCCGTTGTGGCGCGTGCCTGAACGCCTGCCCGATTTACCGCAAAGTTGGCGGACGCACCTACGGCAGCGTTTATCCGGGGCCAATCGGCGCATTATTAACACCGTTGTTTAATGGCCTTGAAAATCACAAACATCTGCCGCATGCGTCAAGCTTGTGCGGAGCGTGCTTTGAGGCCTGTCCGGTTAAAATCAACATTCCAGAATTTCTTATCAAGCTCCGGCGGGATCAGGTGCGGCAGGGAATTACCACCGCGCCGGAGCGGATTATTTTTAAGTTGTGGTCCTGGGGTCTGCGGCATGGCTGGAGTTATCGTCTGGGCCAAATAATGCAGCGCGTGATGATGCGCAGCATCGGAAGCCGGGATGGCTGGGTGAAAAAATTGCCCGGACCGGGCAAAGGCTGGACCGCGCAGAGAGATTTCCCCATGCCACCAAAACATGATTTTCGCCATGCTTATAAGCAATATCGGGCGAGCCGGCGGCGCGGGGAATCGACTAAGTAACCGCGTATCCGGCACTCCGGGTGTGCCCAATGCATAACCCGGCAACCGGCGGTCCAGGCCGGCCAAACACATCACTCGCGGCGCTGAAGGGGGGGGGTAATCCCGGCGAGGCGTGAAGATGGAAGGGATTTTGGTTCATAAGATGAAAAAAAGGGTTCGAGAACATGGCCATGGAATCCAATGATGTAACCGGTAATGTAACCGGCGGCGATGACAGCGGTCGCACCGATTTTTTAACATCGGTCCGCCACGCGCTGGGTCACAGCGCACAAGGCACCGCACCCGCACCGGATTCCCGTCCGGGAATTCAAGAAAAATTGCTGCGGCAAGTTCAGATGGGTGATGCCCGGTGTGTGGACCGATGGATCCAACAGGCCCGCGCCAACGGCCTGAAGGTAGTACGTACCAATACCGCGGGAATCAATATCACCGTTGATGAATTGCTGAAGGAGCACAGCGTAAAATCCATCATGCTGAATCTGGGCGATTTGCCGGAAGATGCGCTGGCGGGCCACCTGCAGGCGGGCGGCTATCAAATTCACCTCTGGACGGATCCGAATTGTGAAAAGCTGGTTTTTGAATGCGATGCCGGCATCACCGATTGCCGCTATGGCTTGGCGGACACCGGGGCTTTAATGGTGTGGAGCGACCCCGGCTTTGGCCGAGCCCCCACCCTGACGATTCCCGTGCATATTGTGCTGGTGCCGGCAGTGCGTATTGTCGCGGATATGATCGATGCGCTTCCCCATGTGCTGCGCGATACCGGCGGGCGTATGCCCTCCAATGTGGTAATCATCAATGGCCCAAGCAAAACAGCGGATATTGAGATGAACCTGGTCACAGGTGTGCATGGGCCGAAACATCTCTGCGCAATTGTCATAGATTGAGGGATCGAAAACATATTGTCCCATAACATTTTCACTATTACGAACAAGAAACTTTAGCGTAAACTGCATCAACAGGCTTGGTCGTGCGTTAGACCAATTGGTGGAGATGAATTTCGCCTTGGAGGGCGGAGAGCGGCGCTGGGTGGCTTGTACGAAATGGAATTCGTCAAAGTTTGTTCAGCGGACAGGCCAAGATGTAATCAGGAGATGATATGATGAGGTACACAACAAATCGTGGCAGGCAAGGATTTACCCTCATTGAATTGCTGGTGGTCATTTCCATTATCGCACTGCTGATTTCACTGCTGCTACCGGCACTGGCGCAAGCCAAGGCGGCTGCCAATGCAGTGGTATGTGAAAGCAATATCCATCAATTGCTCACCGGGTTGCGCGAATATGTGCAGACCAATGACGGCTACTTCCCGCTCAATGGCATATTGTTTCCGCATCCCGCGAATTCAGCAACCAATCCCACCGCTACGGAAACCAGCGTTTGGGATACCCTCGCCGATTACAATCTTTATTATGGCGCTCTATATCCCTATATGGCGGGAATCCCGCAGGCTCCCATGGTACCAAATTTGATGGGCTTCGGAGGTTCCGACCCAGTAAACAGCCCTGAAGCAACGCTTAATTTATCTCCAGCCAAGAACAAATTTGCCCGTATCTTCATGTGCCCGGTCGATAATGGCAATCGTACCAGTCCCCAGGCGCTGCGTCTGGCTCCCGACGGCAGAACCGTTTTATACGGCCCCGGTAACGGCGGCTTCTGGAGCTATTCAGTCAATTCTCTGTTGAACTCGCAATCAAAGGTTCTACCTACGATTTTCGGAAGTTCGGCGGCAGGGGGTTCGGGCCAGTACCAGGCGCCATGGGGGTACCCCATGCGCGATGCCACCATCACCAATCCGAGGTTCTTGATCTTCATTGAAGAATCCGCGCAAAAATCGGATTTTAACGATGAGGTGATGGACCCCGTTGGATACAACAACAGCGACCTGCTGTCCACGACCAACCAGGGAAATGCTGATTCTCTAAGCTCCCGGCACAATGGCGGCGGAAATCTCGGCTTCTGGGACGGCCACGTTGAATGGATGTCGCAGGTGCAGTATGACAGTCCTCCTTCCGCTGTGTCAGGCGGAGCTTCCGGCTCGGTTGCATTTGAAACCGCCATGCAGGATCCGTTGTTCCGCATGTTCATTCCGGATGCCAACAATTAAAGTTGTTTTCGGCGCAACATTGCCGTAGACCCGCCTTTAACCTGTTGTCCCGTATGCACCAGACATTCCCACGCATCAGGTTGTGGAACAATTAATTCCGTTCGGCTGCCGAAGGCGATCATGCCAAAGCGTTCACCGCGTTTCAATGGTGTTCCCGCTTTCGCCGGACAGATAATCCGCCGGGCGATTGCGCCGACGATCTGCCGGACGATGGCCAGCGGCGGGTGATCTTCGGCCAGTTGCGCCTTGAGCACCAGCGTGTTGGATTGATTGCGGATGCCCGCCTGCGGATTGCGGGCATCGAGAAATTCGCCCGGTTCAAAATGAATCGATGCGACCACGCAGTCACAGGGGCTGCGGTTAATGTGGACATCCAATACACTTAAAAATATGCCGATACGCAAGGCCGGGCCATGAAGTGTCTCATGCCGGTCCAGCCGCGTTATTTCAACAATTTTGCCATCCGCGGGTGACACCATCAGCCCCGGCTGATCGGGAATCGTGCGCGGTGGATCACGGAAAAACAACATACACGCCAGTGTCACCACCGCCGCGATCCACGCCGGCAGCGGGTTGATAAACGCTAACACACCGGTAAGCAGCACACCGGTAATCAGCATGGGCAGCCAATATTTCCATCCGAAAAGGGAAAGCGGAAACCATACGTGCCTGTAATTCATTGCAATTGTCAAAACTCCGGGACGACCAAACACCATATAGGGCTCAATGCCTGGTGCTATTTTTTACCGCTCATGCGGTTCCTCAAGATACGTGTAACCCTGCAAGCCGGAATCATAGAACCGCAGCAGCAATGCGGATTCCTCAATGGAAATAGTTTTATCCCGCACCGCGCGCTCCACATCCTTGTGCATGCGGGCCATGAGTTCATCCGCGTTGTACTGCACATATTGCAGCACTTCACGCACAGAATCTCCGCGCACCAGCTCATCGACGTGAATCTCCCCGGCTTCATCGAGTTCCACATGCACAGCGTTGGTATCGCCCAGGAGATTGTGCAGATCGCCTAAAATTTCCTGATAGGCTCCCACCAGAAAAGCGCCTATGAAATAATCCGATCCATTATACTCGTGGAGTTCCAGGGTCTTTTTGACATCCCGCAGATCAATAAAGCAGTCAATTTTTCCGTCGCTGTCACAGGTGATGTCCGCCAGCACTCCGCGCCGCGTTGGCTCTTCACCAAGGCGGTGAATGGGCATGATCGGAAAAAGCTGCTTGATGGCCCAGGAATCCGGCATGGACTGAAAAAGCGAAAAATTGCAGAAATAGGTGTCTGAAAGCTGGGATTCCAGTGTTTCAAAATCATCGCCGACGTATTCTATTTCCTTGAGCACCTTGAGGATTTTTCCGCATACACTCCAATAAAGTTTTTCCGTCAAGCTGCGCAGTTCCAGACTCAGGTAACCAAGATTGAAGAGATTCAGCGCCTCATCCCGCTGCTGCGAGGCGTCGTGATATATTTCCAGAAAATTTTTCTTGTTGACATCGCGCCACGAATCAAAAAGATCCTTCACCGGCTGGGGAATGTCATCCCCGGCGGGCAATTCGTGCGGCACATCAAAATAATCAAAACCGCTCACGCCCAGCACATTGAATACCAGCAGGCTGTGATACGCCACCATGGCCCGCCCGCTTTCACTGATAATCGTGGGGTGTTTCACGCCGCACTCATCGCACACGGACTGGATGCGGAAAATCACGTCACTGGCGTATTCCCGCAGGGTGTAATTGGTGGAGGATTCAAAATTGGTCTGACTGCCGTCATAATCCACGCCCAGCCCGCCGCCGACATCCAGATATTCCATCCCCGCGCCGGCGCGGGCCAATTCACAATACACGCGGGCGGCTTCATTGAGGGCGTTTTTTACCGTGCGGATGTTGGTGATCTGACTGCCGAGATGAAAATGCAGCAGCTTGATACAGTCCTCCGCATACCCATTTGCGGTCGCACGCCGTGCTTTTCGCCATATTTAATCAGCAGTTCAAGTTCGGTGAATTTTTCAATGACCGGAATAATCTTTTTGCCGAGCTTTTGCGCCAGCACCACAGTTTCAATAAATTCATCATCTTTGAAGCCATTGCAGATGATGGGGGTGTTCGTGCCGTTGGTCAGGGCCAGCACCACCAGCAGTTCGGGTTTGCTGCCGGCCTCCAGGCCCCAGCCATATTGCCCGCCGACTTCAAGAATTTCCTCCACGACATGCCGCTGCTGATTGACTTTAATGGGGTATACGCAGATGTACTTACCCTGGTAATTATTTTCCGCAATGGCGCCCTGAAATGCGTCATTCATCTCCGCGAGGCGATGACGCAGGATGCCGTTGAAACGGATCAGCGTGGGCAGTTGTATATCCCGCATAATCAATTGATCGACCAGTTTTTTCAGATCAATGGATCGCTGCGGATTTTTTTCCGGATGTACCGCGACATTACCCTGCGGATTGATGGAAAAATATCCCTTGCCCCAGTTGTTGATACCGTAGGTATCAACGGAATCCTGTATAGACCAGCCTGAAGAGAGATTCATCACTTTGGTGACTCCCGGTTGTTTACGGCTCCGCCGCGCAGCCGAAACGATTTCTCACCGCTTCCAACCATGCCCGCACAACGCCTTGATTAACATAAAAATATACGCTGTTGCATTGCCGACGGCATTCCACCAGCCCGGCCTGCCGCAGAAGTTTCAAATGATGCGACACCGTGGGTTGCGTCAGGCCAAGTTCCTGCGCCAGTTCAATGACATTGTACATATCTTCGCAGATCGCCTTCCGAGGCAGAATCTGCATGATACGCAGTCGCGTCGGTTCTCCCAATGCGCTGAAAATGGCGGCAAAATGTTTGTCATTCCGGATCAGCCGGGATGATCTTGGCAACATTTTGGCAACCGCTGTGGCCATAATCCGACTTCCCGCATCACGCCCCCGCCGGTGGCAATGCCGGCAGGACAAACGTCTTGACCACCTCTATTCCCGAATCTTTCCGCAGCGCGGCGATACACTCCGCGGTCGGCGGGGCATCAAGCTTCAGGAGCATCAACGCCTTGTCACCCTTCCGGCTGATGGTCATGTCCGCGATGTTGATTTTCTGATGGCCAAATGTGTTGCCCACAAACCCGATCACACCCGGACGATCTTTATTGACAATCAACGCCATGGCCCCCTCCGGCACCATGTCCATCCAATATCCCTTGATCGCCAGCACGCGCGGCAGATTATCGGCAAACACCGTGCCGATTGTGGAGTGGCGTTTGTCCCCTTCGGTGATTTCCAGTTCAATGCTGTGCTGCAGCGTACGCTGCATGGCCTGCCCCATGGTTTCCTGCCGGATGCTGATGCCGCGTTGTTCCGCGAGATGCAATACATTGACCACATTGGGCGTCTGCTCAATATGGCCTTTCAGCAGTTCAATGACCGCCAGCCGCTGTAATGTCGCGGCAATCCGCTTGGGCAGCTCACCATTGGTTCGCAGCGTGATGGAACTGAAACCCTTATCCGCAATGGCGCCGAGAATAATGCCCATGCGCTGGGCCAGATCGGCATACGCTTTTTCCAGAACGGAAAGATTCATTTCAATGCCGCCGGCGTTCACAGCGCCTTCTATGCCCTGACCGCGTAAATACAGCAGAATTTCGTTCACCGCATCAATGGATACCGCCGTCTGGGCCTCTTTGGTGCTGGCGCCAAGGTGCGGCGTCAGCAGGACTTTATCTGCCAATGCAAAAAGTGGTGATTCTTTGGCCGGCGGTTCAGTTTCAAATACATCCAGCGCCGCACCGGCAACATGGCCTGCGGCGATGGCCTCCGCGAGATCTTTTTCACTGATCACACCGCCCCGGGCGCAATTGATAAACCGCACCCCCTTTTTGCACTGCGCAATCTTCGCCGCGTCAATAAGGCCTTTGGTTTTATCGCCCGGAACATGCACGGTGATGTAATCACACTGCGGCAATAACGATTCAATGTCATGCGTCATGGCCACCTGCCCATCCAGGGCATTGTTGGCAAAGAAAAAGGGATCAAACGCCACAACTTTCATTTCCAGGCCCAGCGCCCGTTTGGCCACCGCCCGGCCAATGCGGCCAAAGCCGATAATGCCCAGTGTTTTCCCGGCCAACTGCGTACCCATGAATTTGTTGCGTTCCCACAATCCGGCCCGAACATGCGCATCGGCCGGAGCAATTTTCCGTGATAGCGCCAGCATCAGGGTTATGGCATGTTCCGCGGTGGTCAAGGTATTGGCGTCCGGGGTGTTCATCACCAGCACGCCAGCTTTGGTGGCGGCGGTGACATCGACATTATCAACCCCCACGCCCGCGCGGGCGATGGCCTTGAGCCGTCCGGGCGTTTCCAACTCAGAAGCCTTGATTTTCACGCCGCTGCGGATAATGACTCCATCATGATTGCTGATTTCCGCCGCCAGTTCACCGGGGTTCCACTTAGGTTTGTTGGTCAACTCCACATCCCCCTGGGCCTTCAGAAGGTTCAATCCTTCATCCGCAATTTTGTCCGCTACCAGAATCTTGATCATTTTAGAAAATCCAATTCCATCACAATAATATACATAACCTACACCCGATCATGATAACATCATGCCGGAGTCGGCAAGTATAGGCCAAAATCTGCTGATGGCAAAGCGATTGATGAGGGTGTGGCAATTTTTCCGTACCAGTCCTGGGAGCGCGGGTGTCCCCACCCGCTTTGACCGTTGAAAATGTGTTCGCAATGCGCCTAATAAGCCTCGTTTCGCGACGATTTCAATACTGCCCGGAAAAAGTGCCACTCACCCGCACTTTTTCCGGGGGCGCGGCAAGCAGTGCAAAGACACGGACAAAACTGGTTGCTGTTGCCACAGTCATCTGTCCATCACCCAACCGGCGGCAAAGTCGGCGGCCATTATAGCGCGTTGCGTGTCCCGAATTTATTGCCATATCCGTGTTATCGGCCGGATTTAAGCTGGCGTTCGGCTTCCAGCCAATCTGACGTTGCATTACCCGGACCAAAGCCTCGCTTCAGATAAATCTGATGCGCGCGTTCCGCGATCTGCTGGTATGTTGGCGTTTTGCCGGGTGAGACGACAGGTTTGGTTGCCACCAGCGTGCCGCTGCCCTTGGTTTCCGAGCGGGCCACCGGCGTTGGGGCGGCGGGAGCAACAGGTGCCGGTGCGCTGAATTTAGCGGGCGCTGCGACGAATGAAGTTTTTTTGCGAATAACCATAATAAAATCTCCTTAAAAAGAGGCTTGTTTCCATCAAGCCTGAATTTTTAATCGTCCATAACCACAATGAGCAGAAATTTACTCTCTGCCATCGGGCGCCACTTGCACTACAAGGAGCAAACTCTATTTGCTCCATGCGAAGCAAGTTGTCTCTCACCCATCCAAACTGCATCTGCGCCATGCCCCCGGCAAAGCCAGGAGCTATGTGCGGCGATCTCAATTCCCCCCCTGCTGGTTAGCATGAAGTTTCCCGCGAAAACACCGAAAAACGGAATTTTCCGGCGGGGACTTTACTTAACCTATACTACGTTGTATGAATTTGAAGGGCGTAAGTCAAGCGATTGGGCGGCGATGGCCGATAAAGAGGGTGTGAGACTGGTTAAAACAGAGCATAATTGCCTGTTTTGAAATTATTTTGGCGCAATGAATGTGCATGGAAAATTTCCAAAAAAACGGGGGATGACTTTTCCCGGCCGGCCAAAGAGGTTAAAGAAACAGGATTGGCTCAAAATTTTCGATTTTCTGCTGTCTGGCCGCCGCTGTGGATAATCCGGGTCGTATAACAGTAAAGAAGGGAAATTGCCGCATGGCGCTTGCACCAAAACTCGGACGCACCTTTTCGCGCCGCCCGGTATTTTTCTCCCGCCCGCGCGCACGGCTGAAACTTCCCGGTAGAAGACCGCCGGTGGTGAGTTTTCTCACAACGTCAGGCCCGCAGACAAAAGCCAGTATAATATCGGATCGTTGGCTGGGGTGGGTGATGTCGCTACTGGTGCATGTGCTGGCACTGTTTGTTTTTGTGCTGGCAATTCGGCTGCTGACAAAAGTTCCCCCCGCCCCCCCGCTGCCGCTGATCATGCCGCAGTCTTTTCTTTCGGGAAATCAGCTTACTCATGCGGATAAACTTCAGACAGCCCCCACGCGGGCATCCACGCTCAAACATTTTCTCAATACCCATAACAGCAATTCCGTTTCACCCAGCGCATTGAATTCCATGCTCAACGGCACGGCCTCCAACGAGCATCTTTTTGCCATCAGCTTGGGGCAGGGCGGCCAATTGGCGGTGAACAATGGTGCCATGGGCGTCATGGGCATACCCGGAAAAACCCTGGGCGGAATGCCGGGGGTTTCATTTTTTGGCGTTCAGGCGCACGCGAAACGTGTGATGTTTCTCATTGATCACGCGGGACACATGATTGGTCGGCTTTATCTGATCAGACGGGAGGTTCGGGCATCGATTGCCAATCTTTTGCCATTCCAGAAGTTTGCGGTTGTCACGATTTCCGGAAAATACAAAATATTAGGCCACGCCAAGCTGCTGCGGGCATCTCCGGCCAACAAGGCCACAGTCCGGAAAAAGGTCAGCACCGTCATTGCCGAAGGGCATGACCAGGGTTTGTTGTTACCATTTTTAAGGCCGTTCAAGGCTGCCTGGGCCATGAAGCCGCAGGTGATTTTTTTCTTGACAGACGGATACGTTGATCCGCGGCTGATTAAAGACATTAAGCGGATGCACGAGCAATATCCAATACGTGTATACACACAGAAGCGGCTTTATTCGGGGACATCATTTGGCATTTTTCCCATATAAAATGGGCGTTTTAACTTGATACATATCCCTTTATTTATACGCGTCTGTATATCTCGGCGTTCCGGTGCGCCTGGGCGGCCAAGCAACAAAAAGCCTCCGGCTTTGCCGGGGGTGCGCATTGATCAAAAGCTTGGTGTGCAGAGCCGAAAATTAAGTGTCGGCGTGCCGGGATCGCGAAATTGACACAATGTGCCATGGTGCACAGTCAGTGATGAAGCATGTTTCGCACGGGCGTGTCATTGTCTTGGGCCGGGGGCTGGGCCGGCATATTCCGATTGTTCCGGCAGGCCGGGCGGGTCAATTCCCGGCGGCAAGGCCACGGTAAGGGCAATGGGTTTACTGGGATTGATCATGATGACCGGCAGGCCGATATGGACCATGGTCAGCAGATGCACCGCATCCCAGTTGCACATACGGAAGCAGCCATGCGAACCGGTCAGGCCGATGTGCTGGGGAACCGGGTTGCCGTGCATGCCCACGCCGGGCAGATTCAGCCCCATCCAGACAATCCCGACCGGATTGCGCGGCCCCGGCGGGATGATCAAACGATGATCAATGTGCGCTTGCGGATACATGGAGGGGAAAAATGTGTAATTGGGATCCAATGCAATATCCTTGATGACGCCATCTTCAGTGGGTAAATCCGCCTTATGCGCGGCAATGGAGCACCAGAACAGCGCTACCTGCTGATTATGCCGGTTATATGCCCGGATTGCCTTTTGCTTCAAATTCACGGTGAGATATGCCACATGCACTTCGGGAAACTTATCTTTATCCTGCCGAATCACCGCCTGCAACCCGCCGGGATTTCCAAAATCATTGGGGCCGGGGAAGGGGCGGATGTTGGGCACATTCAGCGTCTGGCCAACCGTCAAATCGCGCAATCTCAGGCCCGGATTCAACGCCCGCATGAGGGCTTCAGTGGCATGAAATTTTTCACAGATACAGTCTTCCAGAGAGCTGTAGGGCATGCGTGAACTGGCGGCCATTTTCAACCAGGTCCAATGTAAATGTCCCACCGCATCGGCATCATCCTGGGTAATGGTGTACTGCGTGATGACATCTTTGACATTTACGCCCAGCGCGTCATACACCTGCGGGTCATACACCTGCGGGTCATGCGGGTTCAGTGGATTGATGCCGGGAAAAAAGCGGGCTGCATATTCCTTCAGGGCGGTGCGGGAGTGGGGGCCAAAATTACCATCAAGAATTCCCGGCGAAAAATTATTTGCCGCCAAGGCGATCTGCCATGCCAGGGACACCCGCTGGGTGTAATTCAGCCGAGGCGTGCCGGGATTGGGGAAATTGGCCGCGGCATCGGTGTTGCTTTGGCTTGGTTGACCGGCGCGAGCCATGCCGACGGAAGAGTCACCGCTTTGGGAATCGTTTTGAGCGTATGCCAAAGCGTTATTCAGGAACGCGGCAATTATTAATGCACAGAACAGGCGGGGCATGATGGATCGTTTTTTCATAGCAGTAACCTCGTCGCGCATCCTTACAGCGATTGGTGTGGTGTCCGTACCACCCGAAGCTTTATGAATCGTGAAACAATAACTTCGCACTTTCACGATCCCTTAATGGCGATCCAATAAGCTATTATCAGACATTCATACATAAAAGGCTTAATAAAAGTCGCGGCAATTTATTTTCTCTTTTACGAAATAATGGTAAATTGTTCATTTTTTTGAACGCGCCCTCTATCACTACATTCGTCAGGAAAGCGGATCATCGGCCAAGCCGGTGGCTGTGGTTTGGCCCGCACCACAGATACTTAGGGATCGTGAAACGAGAATCATTAGACGCATTGCGAAGACTTTTTCAACAGTCAATGCGGTTGGGGACACCCGCGCTCCCAGGACTGGTACGGAAAAATTACCACGCGCCGGGAGGATTCTTCTCTTTTGTCGTTTGACGTGCAGGTGTATGGTCAACTAGCATACGCGTTGGATTTGTGCGTCTGGTTGATAGGACAGCAGGGAACCACAGCATAACCTTACGCAATCAGGCTGCTTGGACTTTGGACGGGGTAACGCCCGGCAAGATAGAACATGAGCAATCAAAATGACGCGGAACAAATAGCATCGCTTTCCAGCGTGCGCCATGCGCATGAAAATGGAGCCGAAGCACCAGCCAAGCCGGTGGAAGCACCAGCCGAATCACCTGCGGCAACCGAACCGGAGCAGGAACCCATTGCGATTATATCCGACATCCATGGCAATCTGGAGGCCTTGACCGTTGTCATGGAAGAAATACGTCGGCGGAATATCAAAAACATCTGCTGCCTGGGCGATGTAATTGGTTACGGCCCCAATCCGCTGGAATGCCTGGATACGGTCATTGAAAACTGCGAATTCACCATCATGGGCAACCATGATTTTGCCATTTTTTATGAACCCTTTAACTTCAATACCGCCGCGGAAAATGCCGCATTCTGGACGCGGCAACAGTTTGAAAGCGATCCCGACCGCAAGCGCCGCAACCGCCGCTGGCGTTATCTTGGCGGCATGCAGACGCGCATGCTGCATCCGCGCTTTATGGCGGTACATGGTTCGCCCCGCCGGCCCATCAATGAATATATTTTCCCGGATGACATTTATTCGGCCTCGCAGAAGATCTCCCTGATTTTTGAGCGTGTCAGTCATTTATGCTTTGTGGGCCATACGCATGTTCCGGGAGTTTTTGTGGCCCAGCCGGATTTTTATTCCCCGGATGATCTTAACAACCGTTATGACATCACAGAGGAAAAAGCCGTGATCAATGTGGGCAGTGTGGGCCAGCCACGGGATCATGATCCGCGATCCAGCTTTGTGATTCTGCATTCCGGGTATGTGGAATTTATCCGTATAGCCTACGACATAAACACCACCGTGGACAAGGTGCGATCCATCGATGCCCTGGATAATTTTCTGGGCCAGCGCCTGCTGGAGGGCGCTTAAACCGCCCGGGCGGCCTGAGCCGGCTTGTTGAGAGAGCGGCATGTAACACACCTCGAGCATTGGAAAAATTATGGATATAAAAAAAATCATCCAGCTTGTGCTGATTGCCTTGATTGCCGCCATCGGCATGCAATTGGTCATGGGGCATTTTTTCGGCAAGCCGGCGGCACCGGTTCCGGTGGCAACTTCGCAGCAGCCCAAAGGCCCGAAGATTGAAACGGTGGTTGCAGCTCCGGCACAGATTGTCCGCCTGGGTTCCAGCAACGCCGCTGCCGGCAAACAATTCCTTCTGGCAATGTGGGTTGATAATGTTTCCGCAGGCCTCAAGCGCGTGGAACTCAATGCGCTGCAATACCGTGAATCTGTTAAATCGCCCAAGCCGCTGGTGCTCATGACGCATCGCCCAGGCTCGCCGTTGCCATATTCCACGCGGGAAGTCACAGTGAATGGCGCACAATATGATGTGGGCGATCTGGCCTGGTCGTTTGTTACGCCGATAAAGTCCGGCGGCGACAAAGCGGTGCTGGAATTGGAACTGGATGATGCGCAGAATCATCCACTGGTGCTGTTGAAAAAGATTTTTCAGCTTGATCCACATAGTTATCAAGTCACCATTACGCAGGAAATAAAAAATCTCACTAACAAACCGGAAACCGTGCAGGTGCGGATGCTGGGGCCGACAAATTTGCCGCAGCTTGACCGCGAAGCGGATTTGCGGATGTTCTGGTGTACGGGCTATAGAGCGGCCAGCAAATATATGGACACCACGGGCTTTCCCCACCCCGGTGTGCAGCCATTGCTGGCTGCGGACGTGCAGCCTGTGCCGCTGGGGGATTTCACCGGGCAGAATCGGCTGCTATGGATCGCTTCTTCCAACCGTTTTTTCACCAGCATCATGCGGCCCATGCCGTATGGACCCGCCAAGACGCTGGCGCTGGATAATGGAATGCTGATTCCAGCGATCGATTATCTCAAATCGGCGACGCTGGACCGGGTGGATCCGGAAGCCACTGAGGCCAATCCACGCGGAGTATTGGCGGTGCGTGTGACAAGCAAAAATCTGCTTCTGGCGCCGCACGCCACCACGGGCATGCCGCTGGCGGTGTACATGGGGCCATTGAAGCGCTCATTGCTTATGGGATCGGCCCAGGCCAAACCCGGCACGCCCGCGTACCAATACAACTTGTATGATTATCTTGCGGTGATTGATTTTGGCCGAGGCAGCTATTGCTCATTTTGCACATTTTCCTGGCTGTCGCTAATTATTCTTAAAATTCTGGATCTGATTCACCATTACATCATCGGCAATTATGGTGTGGCGATCATGATACTGGTGCTGGCGGTGCGGCTGCTGCTGCACCCGCTGACACGCTGGGGGCAGGTCAACATGACCACCATGCAGCGGAAGATGGCCAAAGTGCAGCCCGAGATGGACCGCATCCGCACCAAATACGCCAAGGATAAACAGCGCCAGCAGACGGAACTGATGGCGTTATATAAAGAACGCAATATCAACCCCGCCGCCAGCGTGCTGGGATGTTTACCGATGCTACTTCAAATGCCGATCTGGATTGCGCTGTATTCCGGCCTGGCGGTAGATATTGATCTGCGGCAGGCCGGCTTTATCCCCGGCTGGATCACCGATCTGGCCAACCCGGATACCCTGGCGACGTTTCATACGCCATTCCAAGTCTGGTTTCTGGGTTATACCTACCACGGACAGGATTTTATTTCCATTAATCTGCTGCCGGTATTACTGGGCATCGTCTTTTTCTTCCAGATGCGTTTTCAGATGAAGCTCGCTCCGCCGCCGGCGGATTCGCAGCAGGCCCAAACACAAAAAATCTCCCAGTTCATGGTAATCCTGTTTCCGCTGTTTCTGTACAATGCGCCGTCGGGCTTGAATCTGTATATTTGCGCCAGCACCATCGGCGGACTCATTGATACCACACTGGTTCGCCGGCATCTTAAACGAATGGAAGAGCGGCAGGCCCTGGCGGATACGGTCATAGACAGAAAAACCTGATCGGTGCGCACCATAAGGGCAACGCCCCAGCGTGATACTGCGGTATTCCGCGCTTTGACAGTTCGGATGGTTTCACACATGATCGGCGGGTATGAACTTTGACACACACGCCATTGCCCACCGCTCCGTGCCACCAACTGATTTTGCGCAGCGGTTGTGGGATTCCGGACAGTCTCTGCTGGCTGCGGGACGGTATGTCGCGGCGCGGCGTGAATTGGAAGCAGCGGAGCGGCAGGCTTTTTTCAAGCGGGATGCGGCATTATTGGCCGGGATATATTTGCCGCTGCTGGAAGCAGCGCGGCAGATCAGGCAGTTTTGCTGCGATGGCGTCATTGCCATCACCTCGGCCAACACGGTCAAGGCGCGCAAGGCAATGCGGCAACTTGCCACCGCGGGCGGCGTGGGGTTGCTGATGGAAACCTGCGGCACGCGATCATCGCGCACGCCCACAACATCCGCCGACGCTCCGGTGGAATATTTGCGGCTCATTGAACATCAGCAATATTGGCGCATCACCACATCCGCGCCTGGGCACAGCGGCATTGCCGTGCAATGGACGCACGATCCCGCACACATTATTGCCCCGGCGGAACCGGAGCAACTCCTGGCCATACTTCCTCCACCGGGCATTTACCGCCCGGGTGATCCACGTCATGCACAAGCGCGTGAAACGCTGCTGCTGACATGGGAGGCTCTGGCACTGGGGTTTCTACGGCGGCAGGATGCAACGCCGGATGGCTGGGCGGAGTTGGCGGTATTGCGCAGCGCCAGACACATTGACCCGGCCTGTGAGCGGATTTTATTGCGAATGATGGCTGTAGCCCAAAAACTTATTTGATCGCCGATTTGCTGCCGCAGTGATCGGAACCGCAACCTGCAAAGAGCCGCACGCGGTTGCGGGCAAAGATTCGATAAGGGATTGTGAAGGAATAAATTCACATTTTATAGCGCAGGTGTTTTGGCCGCCAACCACTGATAGCCATGTTTAGCCGCGTGGCCTTGCCCCGAGTTCACCGGATTGGGTGCTTTGACTGTGCCATTGGTGGGTAATATAAACCGTGACATAAACTATCAGAGGCCCAGTATTCTTTCACGATCCCAAAGTCAAATTTCCACTTGCGTGATCTTGTGTTACCATTGAATTATAAATATTCCACACGGGCGGCCATGCATGGGATGTTCTTATGATTCGCGCGCTGTGGGCTTAAAAGCCGGCCGCAATTCTCCGCCTGGCGCGGAGAAGCGGCCTCTTGGAGAATAGATGGAAACGCCTTCTGAAATGCTCGTGTATCAAAGCCCACTGGTCACCCGCAACGCTTCGGCTGAAATGCTGGAAGTTTTTTCCCCACAGAGAAAGTTTTCCACTTGGCGGAAAATATGGCTGGCTCTGGCTGAAGCCCAGCAGCAACTGGGCCTGCCGATCTCCGCGGAACAAATCGCCCAGCTCAAAGCCCATTTAACCGACATTGATTTTGATGAGGCCGCCCGGCAGGAGCGGAAACTGCGGCACGATGTCATGGCCCATCTGCACACGTATGCCAAAGCCGCCCCGGCCGCCAAGGCCATTTTGCATCTCGGTGCCACATCCATGGACATTGTGGACAACACCGATGTGCTGCTGCTGCGGGACGCTTTGGATATTATTGCCCGCAAACTCGCTATTGTCATTGATAATATCGCATCTTTCGCCGCGCAATGGCGTGATCTGCCGGTGCTGGCGTACACGCACCTTCAACCGGCGCAGCCCACCACCCTGGGCAAGCGCGCGGTACTCTGGTGTTATGATTTTGTGCTGTGCCTGGGGGATATTGAATTGCGCCAGCAAACGCTGATGTTGCGCGGCATCAAGGGCACCACCGGCACGCAGGCGTCATTTCTGGAACTTTTTGAAGGGGACCATGAAAAGGTACGCAAGCTGGAATTTGCCGTCGCCGAGAAACTGGGGTTCAAGCGTGTGCATCCGGTTTCCGGACAGACGTATTCCCGCATTATTGATGTGCAGGTGGTTTCCAGCCTGGCGGCACTGGGTGCAGCCGCGCATAAACTGGCGCAGGATGTGCGACTGCTGGCGGCATTTAAGGAAGTGGAAGAACCTTTTGAGGATGAGCAAGTGGGTTCCTCAGCGATGGCCTATAAGCGAAACCCCGTTCTGTGCGAACGCATTACCGGTTTGGCCCGCTGGCTCATGGGCCTGGTGCAGCAGCCGCTGTTTACCGCCGCCCAGCAGATGTTGGAGCGCACACTTGATGACTCTTCCAACAAGCGGCTTTCCATTCCCGAAGCATTTTTAACCACCGATGCGATACTGGATGTGCTGGTGCATGTATCGCGCGGACTGGTGGTGAACCAGAATGTCATCGCCCAGAGATTGGCGGCGGAATTGCCATTTATGACCACTGAGAACATTCTCATGGCGGCGGTAAAAGCCGGTGGCGACCGGCAGGACTTGCATGAGCGGATTCGCCGGCATTCCATGGCGGCCGGGGCGGAAGTTAAACAGCACGGGCAGCCCAATGATCTGATCGCCCGGCTCAAGGCCGATCCGGCATTTAAGGCTGTGGATATGGCGGACGTGATGGACCCGCGGAAATACACGGGGCGATCCGCGCAGCAGGTTGATGAGTTTATCCGGCAGATTGTAGAACCCATTCGCCAGCGCTATCAGGGGCGATTAAAGCATGATGTGGTGCTGAAGGTTTGACCCATGGCTATTGCCGACGAGGTGGATACCAATAACCCCCCGGCCATTTCCCGCATTGTGCGGGAGGGAACCGCGGTAAAATTCTGCCTGCCCGCCGGCACGTACAAAAATCAGGGCATTGAAACGGAATCCGTCATCATCCCCATGCGGAATTTTCATGGCGATCAATGGTTTACGCTCTGTGTATCATCGCAGATTGGATGCCGCATGGGCTGCACATTTTGTCAGACCGGTATGATGGGCCTGCTGGCAAATTTATCATCCCGGCAGATTCTTCAGCAAGTCCGCGCCGCCCGGATGCTCCTGCAGGCTGATGCGGCGGAATCCGCGGATCCAGCGGATATCCGCAATGTGGTTTTCATGGGTATGGGTGAATCGCTGGATAATTTTGATGCTGTGGTCGAAGCGATCCGGGAAATGTCCGCGCGCGGAGAATTTAATATTCCTCTTTCCCGCATCACCGTTTCCACGGTGGGAAAAATCGATGGCATCCGAAAACTGGCGGCCCTGAATTGGCCCTCGCTGCGCCTGGCGGTGTCGCTGACCGCGGCAACCGATGCGTTGCGCAGTGAACTTATGCCCATGAACCGGGCCGTTGGCCTGGAAGAACTGCGGCAGGCGTTGCTGGAATATCCGCGCACGCGCCGCACACGGTTTCTCATCGAATATGTCATGCTGAAAGGCGTGAATGATTCACCAGCGGATGCGGTGGCACTGGCTCAATGGTGCCGCCCACTGCCAGTAACGGTAAATCTAATTCCGTATAATCCGCAAACTCCAGCGCGTTTTGAAAGCAGCGATGCGCAAACCATTGTGGCCTTTCTTACCCACCTGCGCGAATTGGGCATATTGGCCAAACGCCGCGTTACGATCGGTCAACCCCTCATGGCCGCCTGCGGGCAATTGGGAAACGCTCAAGTGCGGCGTAACCCGCGATAATGCGGTGGGGGATTTATGCTTCTCAATCAACCACCGGATTGCATCCGGTGCTCGTGGCGCATCGAGATCCAAAAGAGCACCGCATGATAATGCGGTGGTGGATTCACACTTCTCAATCAACCACCGGATTTCATCCGGTGCTCGTGGCGCATCAAGATCCAAAAGAGCACCACATGATAATGTGGTGGTGGATTCACACCGTGAAAGCAACACCGGCGGGTATGTTGGGCCTTCTTCCAACAATCCGCCGGTGTCTTTGGGGGAGCCTTCCGATGTTGTTACTCGACGGTTGGCTGCCGATGGTTGTTACTCTTAACTATGATCCTCCTTATCAGAACCATACGTATCCCCGACGACGCCGTCGGGCGTGACCAGAAACAATTTGTCGCTCAAAGGATTGCCGGACTTGGTGTAACGCAGTTGCACCTGATGGCGGAACCACTTGAGCGTTTCTTCATCATCACAGGAAAATGCCAGCAGCACATCACGGTCCGGCACGGCCATGTAGAAATTCTTGCCCAGGTGTGGGCGCAGGTGCTTTTGCACCAGTGGAAGCATGATGCGGGCGGCATTGAGCGGATGATCCACCGGGAAACTGAAAAGCGTGTAATTATCGCACCGTCCGCCGGTCATATTGAGTTCCCGCGTCACCCGCGTCAGATTGCTCATGGCATGTTCGTGCAGGGTTTCCTGATCCACGCCCCAGAACCGGCAATCGGCCATGGTTACCAGTGTGGTGCGCGATTTAACCTGATAGCAGATAATCAGATCATTGATCCATTCCTCCAGCATGACGGTGGCGGGATGTGTTGCGGCAACGGTGCGCGGCACCAGCACCGGAAATATTTCACTGCGCACCAGAGACCATGGATTGTCCGTTTCATCATCGTGTTTATCGGAATCCTGCACCAGAAGTTCATCAAAAAACCGTTTCACATTCTCCGCCAGATTCTCCGGCTGATCCGCAAAGGTTTGATGCAGCGGAGAAACCCGTATCCGCATTCCGCCAACACTGATGCTTTCATCATCCACCGGCGCCACCGCGGCAGCCGGGGTAATGTCTTTAGCCAAATCCACCACCGCCTGAATGAACGGGCTTTTTAGTGCGTCCCGCACACCAATCCGCAGAGCCGCGATGATGCCGTCTTCAATGGGTTTGAGGAAATTGACGGTTTCACAATTTCCGCGGCAGGAGGCATAGACCGCCTCATTCTCATGAAACACCACCCAGAATCGTGCGGCCGTGCAGGCTTCCTTGTGCATAACTTTACGCAACAGGCAGGAGAACACACTTTTACGATCGGCCCCCTGGGCGGTGCAGGTGATGTGGTGCATGCCCAGAACCTGTTTGGGTGATTCCGTGATGCGCACATTCTTGTATCGGCCCAGCCATTGCTTGAAGCGCGCTAACGCCTGATGCGGGTTTACCGGCACAACCTCGCCGTTATGTTGTCCGCCGGGCTGATCAGATCCCTCTGCCTGATCACCGACGGCGGTCAATTGCAAATCCATTTGAATGCTCTCGGACGGATCATGAATCAGCAGGTGGCCGTCATCCCGCAGCACAGCCGCGTAATCATTGGGAATTTCCACCGCAAAACCTTCACCGTACACTGTTTTCCAGCCTCTCATGGCAAAACCTCCAAAATGTCGCGGGATATGACCGGGGGTCCCTTCAGCCTGGATATACAACACCAGATTATGAAGAAGCCGCCCGCGACCGGTTCAAAATTGTCTAAAACTCTCGTTCATCGATGCGGTTCTGTGATTTGTCAAAGACCGACAAAACCGCCGAAACCAAAATGTTAATACTTCTATCGAAACAACTGGGGCCAAACGTTAACACAATTTTGCCGGAAAGTTCTTCTGGGACGTGCGGGTGCAGTTTAGAGGGTGTATTGGATTGCTAGGGAACTGCCGCGAGGCATCGCCAAAGCGATAGAATCGTTTATGATGGCGCTGCCCATAATGGAGAAGCCTGCGATGAGCGGTGGATTGTTTGACCAGCCTTTGTTTGATACTCCCGATAAATCGCGTGCTAAGCGCGGCGGTGCGGGCAAGCAGTCCGTAAAAGAGAAAGCACCCGCGGAAATAAAGCCCGCCGATCACGCCTCGGCACAGGTGAATGCGTCACCGGTTCAGCCAACAACGCGGCACGGCGTTACTGCGGCGGTGGTAACAGATCAAATTGCCGCGACTGATAATGCGCCGCTTGATTCTCCAGCATTACACAACAGGGCGATAATGCCATCCGCTGATATGGCGCCCGTGCGCAGCGTCAGTGAGGTTAATGGTCTTATCGGCCGCGTTTTGCAGGCACAACTCCCGCCACTGATCCGTGTGCGTGGGGAAATATCCAATTTTAATGTCTACAGCAAAGGGCACGCGTTTTTCAAATTAAAAGACCAGCTATCAGAATTGCCCTGCATGATGTGGCGCAATGATCTGGAAAAACTGAGGTTTAATCCCGCCGACGGCCTGGCGGTTATTGCCGAGGGTGCGGTTAAATTATATGAAGCCCAGGGCCGATTGCAGTTATATGTCAGTTCCATGATTCCGCAGGGGGCTGGTGAATTGGAACTGGCGTTCCGGCAACTATGCGGCAAACTCCGGGCGGAGGGATTATTTGATCCCGCCCGCAAAAAGCCGATCCCCCTGGTGCCAAATCATATTGCTGTGATCACCAGTGCCACGGGGGATGTGTTTCATGATGTGGTAACCACGGCATACAGCCGGTTTCCAAACATTCATATCATGCTCTTCCCCGTGCAGGTGCAGGGCGCGCCGGCGGCGGGGGATATTGTGCACGCCATTGAACTGGTTAATATCCATGCAGAGAGTATCGGCGGGGTGGATGTGATCATACTGGTGCGGGGCGGGGGATCCCTGGAAGATTTATGGGCGTTTAATGAAGAGGCTGTGGCTCGGGCTATCGTGCAAAGCGCCATTCCCATCGCCACGGGCATCGGCCATGAGCCGGATGTCACCATCGCCGATCTGGTGGCGGATTTACGAGGCCCCACACCCACAGGAATAGCCGCGATGGTGATTCCGGAGAAAGCTGTGCTGCAAGGTCAGATGACTGCCTTGGCCGATCTGCTGATACGGGACATCACCACACACTGCCGTGACAGCCGCAACGCGCTGGCGATGCAGCAGGCCGATGCCACCGATGCGATGCGGCGTATTGTGCGCTTGGCCGTACAGAAAACCGAACTGACGGGGCGGCAGATCGCGGGTATTGAACCGCGCCATGCGATTGCCCAGGGTTGGCGGCGGCTGGATAACGCCGGTGATCGCCTGCGGCAAGGTGGTTTGGATTGCATCCGCGCCGCGCGCGACTTTATGACGGATTGCGCCGCACGGTTGCAACGGCATTCACCGCAGACCCGCCGGGCGGAATATAACGCCCGGCTCATGGGATTACAGGCGCAATTGGCCGCGGGCATGCAAAATCATCACAAGATCAATCAACGCCGTTTGGTGGAATTAGAAAAGCAGTTGGAACTTGCCGGGCCAATGCAGGTATTGCAACGCGGCTTCACCATCACAACTGATAGGAATGGAGCGGTGGTGAAAACCGCGGATCAGGTCAATCCGGGTGAAACAATTAAAACCCGCACCGCCGGCGGAACATTTGGCAGCGTGGTATCCGAGCGCGGATGATCCGTGCGTGGCCATGGGATAAAAATCCGATACAATCTGGTGCGCCTGATAATATGGACTTGGGCGGAACAGAGGATGGCGGGTACCCTTATCCCCAGGAGTTGATATGGAACTGGTTTCAACACATTTAGAGCCATCGTCCGCGGACTGGCAGCATGTCACGCCGCAACCCTATTATTCCATGGTTGTGCCGATGTATAACGAGCAGGACTCCGTGGATGAATTGTACGCCGCGCTAACCAAGAATCTTGCGGCTCTGGGCAAGGCGTATGAAATTATTTTTATTGATGATGGCAGTTCAGATAAAACCTATCAAAAGCTCTGTGTTCTTGGCCCATCCGATGCGCACGTCCTGGTGATTCAACTGCGGCGCAATTTTGGCCAGACGCCCGCTCTGGCGGCGGGTTTTGATCATGCCCGCGGGGAAATTATCATCGCCATGGATGGGGACTTGCAGCATGACCCCGATGAGCTGCCAAAATTCATTGAAAAAATTGAAGAAGGCTACGATGTGGTTTCCGGCTGGCGGCAACGCCGGGCCGATGGCCTGTTTCTCCGGCGCATTCCCAGCAAAACCGCCAATTGGCTGATCCGCAAAATTTCCGGGGTGGAAATCCATGATTTTGGCACCACCTTCAAGGCGTATCGCCGCGATCTCATTGAACATCTGAATCTTTATGGTGATTCGCACCGCTTTATCCCGGCCCTGGCCGCCATGGCTGGTGCGACGATCACAGAAGTTCCAATCAAAAATATCAACGCCCCGTACCGGCCATCCAATTATGGCATAGGCCGGACGTTTCGTGTGATGCTGGATTTGCTGACCATTAAATTCCTCAACAGCTACCTGACCCGCCCGCTGCATTTGTTTGGGAAAATCGGCCTGATCAGCCTGGCGGGGTCTTTTTTGATCGGATTGTTTTTAATTTATGAAAAAATCCGCGGTTACAGCATTTTAACCAGCCACGGGCCGCTGCTGATTCTGGGAGCCATGCTGTTTATGATGGCCCTGATGTTTTTTTCCACCGGGCTGCTGGCGGAATTAATTTCCCGCGTTTATTTTGAGGCGCAGCGGAAGCCGGTATATACCGTGCGGGAAATCCGGCATGGGCAGCAAATGTGGCGCGGCCGGCCGGGCAAACCTTTATTGCAGTTACGCCACTCTCACGATCAAAACGGACCATCATGAACCAATCACAAACCAATCCATCATCTGCCACCGAAAAGTCCGCCCCACCCGGGCTGCTGACGCCGGCAGCGGATTGGAACATTCCTCACTGGGCGGCGCTGGCAATGATCACCGCCTTTGCGCTTCCGCTGTTTCTGGTGCTGTTGGGCCACGGGCAGGCCAAGGCGATGATGGAGTTATTTAATCTTGTGCCCATACGCGAAGCGTATCGTGACGGCCATTGGCTGATTCCCACCCTGGGCGGAATGCCCCGGCTGGAAAAGCCGCCGCTGCCAGTATGGATTCCCGCGGCGCTGGCGATCCTTTTTCATTCCGACAATTTATGGGTGGTGCGTTTACCATCCGTGATTCTGGGCTTGGCCACCTGCTGGGCCACTTATGGCATCGGGTGCGTGACCTCACGCGATCGGCGACTGGGATTATTCGCGGCCATTGCCTTGGCATCCATGGTGGTGTTCATCCGGCAGGCGCGGATGGCTTCTTATGATATTTATGGGACGGCTTTCACCACCCTGGGCTTTCTGGGCCTTCTGGCGGCGGCTGAGTATCCCAAACGCTGGTGGTTATGGTCCGGCCTGGGTGGTGTGGCGATGGGGCTGGCCGTGCTGAGCAAAGGCCCGGTGCCGCCGATGTATGTGCTGGTGCCCTTTGGTTTCTGGCTCTTGTGGGAGCACCGCAAAAGCAGCCGCTGCTGGTTGGGTATTCTTCTGGCGATGGTGGTTTCCATTGCGGTGTTTTCTCCCTGGCTGGTGGCTGTGACCATCCAATATCACAGCCAATATGGCGGCAGCGCGTGGCATATATGGACGCGGCAATTCCGGCGCTATGTTACGGTGCTGCCGGATACCCGCTGGTATTACCTGGCAATGATCGCGTGGGTTTTCCCATGGACGCCGCCATTGATTGCGGGTCTGGCGCTGCCATTTTTGCCCACCCAATCCAACCCGCCGCCGACACCCCAGGAGCGCCGTAGCCGCTGGATGTTCTGGATTGTGCTGGTTCTGGGATTGATCTTGCTGACCATTCCAGCCCAGAAAAAACAGCGCTACGCGCTGCAGAATTTTCCTTTTGCGGCCTTGTTAATCGCGGCGGTCTGGCAGGAATTTGCCCGCCTGAAAAAGGAATTGGAACTGGAAGCCCCGGCAAAATTTCTGCTCGCCGCGCAGAGCGTCATGTTTGCCGGCGCGGGCGTGCTGATTTTGATCCTTATACCCATTGTCATGGCCGCGCATCATCCATCACCCAATCACGTCGGCCATTGGACGGCTATGCAGGCGGCATCGCTGCTGAAACCCGGCTTGGCGGTGCTGACGCCGGTAGGTTGGGTGGCGGTGGCTGTTATCATAATCGCGCTGGGCGTGACGTTGTGGCGCTGGCAATTCCAACGCCGCTTTGACCGGGCCTTCTGGATTTACGCCGCCGCCGCCTGGGTGTTCATGCTGGCGATGAACTGGGCGTACATGGATGGCCACGGTTATCAAGTAAGTCGCTATCGCGCCGCCACCCGGCAAATGGTATCCGTGGCAAAGGGGCACCACATTTACACGATCATGGGGGATCGGATATGGCTGGGCGTGTTGTATTACGCCGACGAAATTTTACCGCTGAAAACCCCGGCCCAGTTAACCGCCATCGCCGAACACCGCACAGGCCCCATTTATATCCTCACACGCGATGAAGGCGTCTTTGCTCAGCAGGTGCGGAATATTGCCAGTCAAACGCATCGGCATATCCACATTATTGACCGCATCAATGACGGACATTTCATTCAAACCCTGTTCAAACTCATACCTGGATCCACGCGCTGAATGGGTTATTGCGCCATATTTCTTTAGTGCGCATTATTCATACACATTGCATATAAACGTCACTCACTGGTGGCACATAGTTTACGATATAAAAATTCGTTCAAATTTTTCGTACACCGCTTTTTGTATCGTTTAATTTCGGGCCTTTTTGTGCACCGTTAATAATCCGGCTAATGTAGCGGGCTATTTATTTGCCGCTGCCGTAGGCAAGTATCTGTGGTCGAGGAAGCTGTTGTTAGCGTCTGCTAAATCAAACTGATCTCGCATTTGCGGTTGGAAGCATTGTGCTTAAACTCCCATATTACGATGGTATGGCGGTGCCGTGTCCAGATTGTGCTAAACCACTTCATTTCCAGCCCTATAAGGCCGCGTTCTTGTAACTGTTTACTGCTCCGCGGAAAATTTTCACAACGATGGCGCTGGCGCGCTCGGGTAGCAGGTGGTATGGGATCGTGAAAAAGACATCGAAGATGTT
>JABEBX010023648.1_pt1 | contig 38427 bp, 41 predicted proteins | sample 7245971 | NCBI WGS metagenome assembly JABEBX01 (sample SAMN14506365, study PRJNA622280) | hot springs metagenome | biome: hot spring [ENVO:00000051]|acidic hot spring [ENVO:00002120]; feature: spring [ENVO:00000027]|sediment [ENVO:00002007]; material: sediment environment [ENVO:01001048]... | reverse complement strand
AAGAAGGCCAAGTCTGGTGAATGGTATATCACCATCTCGATAGAAAAAGAGGATACGCCACCATTCACAAATGGAAAGTCAGTTGCTGGAATTGATTTGGGCCTGGCTGACTATGCAACAATTTCAGATGGCGCAAAGATTCCCAACCTGAAGCCCGCAAGGGAATTTGAAGAGAAGGGCGCAAGGCTGCAAAAAGAAATCTCTCGGCGCAAGAAAAGCGGGAAGAACAGAAGAAAATCGGTTCAAAAGTTTGCGCATATCTCTGAACACATTGCAAGTCGGGTCGTTGAATCAGGAACTATATTTGGTGGGCATCGTGAGCGATAAAACCACCATTGGAAGCCCACTCCCTTAGGGGTGGGAGGATGTCACGGCTCCTGCATTTTCTCCGCTATCAGGAATGGCAGCCTCCTTTTCCGTCGGAGCAACTTCGCTTTGATATTCGGTTTTGATAACCGTGCCGCTAGATTTTAGCCCCTTCCTCAAAATCCTATAATCAGGGATTACCCTTTCCACCTCCCTCCAGAAGCGCTTAGAGTGCGACCTGACGTGCGTATGCGCGAGTTCATGGACGATCACATATTCGAGGAACTTACGGTCAATGAAGAAAAGCCTGAGGTTCAGCGTTATGTCATTTTTCGGAGAGCATGATCCCCATACGGAAAGGCTTGAGTTTAGCCTCACTTTGCCCAAAGCGCTGCCAAAATGCAAGGAGTTAATATCTTCAACCAGCTTCCGTGCCTGGCTTGCAAGCTCCTTCCTCAAGCAGTTAGATACGCACTTTGATATTAAAATTTCGTCCGCATGCGTAGGCGCCTTAACCGCCAGCACGCCATTCCTTATCGAGCAGGAGGCAGTCTTCCTTTCGGATTTCAATACTCTGATTGCAAGCGTTACCCCGAACGGGGAGATTATTTCGCCGTCATAAAACTCCAGCTCCTTATTCCTGAAAAATCTCGCAGGGTTTTTCTGCAGGGCTGCAGATATCTTTTTATACAGGTCATTCGCTATTTCAAGCTTCCTTCTCGGCGCGCACCTCCTCGGTACCTTTATTATTATAACTCCATCGGATAAGATAGCGTAGCCGTTCTTGATGTCTGATTCGACGACATTTACACCCGTGGGCTTTCCGCTGATTTCCACCGGCTCAAAACTATAACTATTTTTTATCCTGCTTAAGCCTAGCATGGTAAGCTATTGCATCTAAGATTTTTATTTGTGCCCTAACCTATTGCAATTCAGTAAGAGGAGCTTCTGGACACGCCCTTCGCGATTGCTTTGCACGCGAGAGGCGTATCTTCCGGCTTTATTGCAATTATCCTATTGCTTATCCTTGAAAGGAATCCTGCAGCAACCCTATTGTAATCACCTAAAATAAGTATCGATTTTATGCCTTTCCTTGAAGCGTTTGCCGCTACGTCCGGTTTATCGTCCAATACTAAAACCGGCTTCTCATTGCCTATATTTTTGCATTTGTCCGAATCTGCAGCGTACTCTACCGTGGCGTTTATGCTATTCTCCAAGAGCTTCTCTCTTACCAATTCCATCCCTTCATTGCTGATTGCTCCATTCGCAGTGCGTACAACAATGCGTATGCCTGCGTCCTGCAATATTTTAAGGGCTTTCAATATATCCTTGTTCAACGCCGATTTGACGCTATTTTTCCCAACCGAATTCCGTATGTTGGGAAGTCTGTCAAGCGCGTTGAAAATAACCTCCTTGAAAACGAATTCCAGCCTGGAATTTTCCCGCCTTAAGAATTTGGCGAAGGTTTCATGGACGTCGTCTATCAGGCACCCGTCAAGATCCACAACCGCGAATGGCATATATATCATAATGCCTTTTGCATATGCATTTAAATGATGCTTCACGGCATTCGCTTTTTGTCAAACACAGCTTGCAAAGTGCTTTATTTTTTAGTATATAAGTGTATTGGGGCGCCTTTGGCGCAAAACCGGTTTTAGAATGCTCGACAAAGCAACTGAAGATCTTGCAAGCAATCTGTTCAGGGATTTCTATTCCAAGAACGAGGTAGAGGTTACCGACGTGCCGAAAAGGGAATTCGGCTTCGGCAATTTCGAAACCAAGATAGCGAAGCGCCATATTGCCTTCAACAACAAGGAATCATTAAAGCGCTACATAGTGGCAAACGCTCCAGCGTTCGTATCAGCTTCTTCGGCATTATATGAAAATCCGTCTGGAAGGCCGATGGAGAATAAGGGCTGGCTCGGCAGCGAACTCGTATTTGACCTTGACGCTACGGATCTGCATTTATCGTGCCAAGCCAGGCACGGCCATTCATGGGTATGCGAAAACTGCCTGCATGAGGTTAAGAAAGAGGTGTTCAAGCTCATAGAGGATTTTTTGATACCTGATTTCGGATTCTCGGAAAAAGAGCTGCGCATAAATTTTAGTGGCAACAGGGGCTACCACGTGCACGTAAAAGCCGAAAATGTGATGGAGCTCGATGGAAATGCAAGAAAGGAAATCAGCGATTACATATCCGGCCAAGGCATAAACATAGAAAGATTCTTTCCTACGATGGACAAGAAAGCGATGCGTTTGGAGGGCCCGAAGCCCAATGACTTAGGCTGGGGCGGGCGAATGGCTAGGGGCATGGTCAACGCGCTGAATGCAGGCGTCGAATCCCTCGTTGCCCTTGGCATAGACAGGCCGCTGGCCAGAAAGCTTTATAGGAATAAGGCGAGCGTAATGCTCGGCATAACCACCGGGAACTGGGATAAAGTCAGCATACCTAAAAAGGCCGAGTTCTGGACCAATGTCATAGCCGGGATGACGGTAAAGCAAAGCGATTCGATAGACAAGAACGTAACGAACGACCCTCATCACTTATTGAGGGCCGCAGGTACCCTGCATGGGGATACCGCCTTGGCATCAAAAATGGTGGGCAGCCTGGGCGCGCTTGAAACGTTCGATCCGATGAAGGAGTGCATTGCCTTCAAAGGCGGGGAAATAATGGTTGTTGCGAACACTAAGGAAAAACTGGTGATGAACGGCATGGAATTCGGCCCATACGAGAACAAGCGCGTCGCTCTGCCCACATATGCAGCGCTTTACCTTTTGCTTAAGCGCGTAGCTACCCTTCCATAATGAGCTTACCTTCCATTCGAAACCTGAAGTGCGCGGGCTTAGCATGATCCTTCATAACCTTTTTTCCTTAAATCCTTTTGTCTAAAGCCATAGCTTGTTGAAAAATTAAATACTTACGCTTCAATAGTAAAATAGTAGGAAAAATTCTCTTTTCTTTTCTCTTTGTCGTTGAAGTAACATGTCAGAAGCAGGCCCTTGGGCCGTATACAATAAGCATGCAGCCGCCTTGCCAGGAGTTAATCACATGAAACTATCTGAACTAAGAAATAAAATACCAGAGTTCTTGCATACGCAAGGATAATATCAATAAAGGACGGCCATACAAAGAAGTACGATTAAATACAGAAAATTCAACAGCCCAATAAACTAACTATTATGATAGCTTTTTATTTTATGCAGTGCATATTTTACTGGTAAAATGAGCGAACGTTTGCTTGTGCTTGCGGTAGACATAGACAACGACCTCTACAGGAAGACCAAGATAAGCGGCCCTGTAATAGGCAAGAACGAGATAATCAAAGCGGCTGCGAAATTAGCGCTAGCCGACCCGCAGGAAACCGACGCGAACACGATGTTCGAGGCCGCGCACAAGTTCGACGAGCTGAAGGGCAAGGGCAATTCTGTAAGGGTCGCCACGATAACCGGCGCGGAAGACGAAGGCTACCAGGCCGACGCGGAGCTCTCGCGGCAGATAGACATACTTGTAGACAGGTTCAGGCCCGACGCCTGCGTGCTAGTCACCGACGGGCAGAGCGACCAGCGGGTTCTTCCCCTGCTGAAAAGCAGGATAAAGGTAAACAGCGTAGACTTAGTAAGGATGAAGCAGGCTGAGCAGTTCGAGAACACATATTTCACAATAATAGAGAAGCTCAAGGAGCCCCATTATGCAAGGGTTGTCTTCGGCATCCCTGCAGTATTGCTGCTGCTTTTTGCGCTAAGCTACTACCTCCACCTGGGCTGGCAATTCCCAGTGGCATTGATAGGGTTATACCTCCTTCTGAAAGGCTTCGGCCTCGAAGACTACATAGTATCGTCGTTCAAGGGCCTGGGCTTCAGCATAAACAGGGTAACCTTCATACTGTATATGGCTTCAATACTGTTCTTTATAATGAGCATAATAGTGGGCTATGGCACCTACCAGCATTCACTGCTGATAACCAGCAATCAGCTCACCCAAGCATCATATTTCGTAGAGGGCCTGCTGCTGCTACTCCCGATAAGCCTTATCATATACCTCGTAGGCAGGATGATAGACCTGGAGAGCAGGCATTACAGGTACCGTGCCATAAACCAGGGCACATACATGGGCTATGCCATCATAACGCTTGCGCTGTTTTACTTCGTGGTTGAATGGTTCATAGGGCAGATATACTTCTACCAGCTCCTGGAATTCAGCATCATCGTCATAATACTGGGCTACTTGGTGTCATACATAAGCTATGCGCTGAAGCGCAGGGCGGTAAGAAGGTCCAAGTTGAAGGACAAGAGCGTGGTTAACGACATCGGTGCCTATATAGGAAAGGTTGTCGGCGTGGATTCGAATAAGGGCTACATGATGATAAAAACGGACTACGGCTCCACGCTGAAGTTTGACATAGACCGCATAACCAACGTGTCAGATAAAATAATAATAAGGTAAGGCCCTGCTCCTGCCTCATAAGCCTGCAAAAAGCTAAATATTTTCAACGTCGCGAAGATATATCATAAAGTGATTGCACTGGAGCAGAAATCAATTCCCAGGTTCAAATTTGAAATGCCTTCAGAGCGCATATCCGGACTCATCTCGTCCACAGCGCCGGGCCTTGCCGGGATGCTGAGCGATGTAAGCTCTATAATACCAACGCGTGACCTATTTAATACCTGCGCGGGCAAGGGCGATATTACAGTGCAGCGCATTGAAAGCAAAGATATTTTTGCGCTGCTCAGAAACGCTACGGACGCCAGCGGCAACCTTGTATACAATAAAGCAAAGTTTGAGATTAAGAAGTACAACCCCCGTGCCGACTCTGATATATACTGCATACAGACTTTCGTAATGAAAGATAAGCTGGACGGCTTAGATGCGTTGTACAATAAAATGTCCGGGTTCGGCGCGTCAGTGCAGGACGGCTCGAGCTATATAATAAAGAGCGATGGTGCGGGACAAACTTATGCGTCAATACTCATACCACCAGTTATCCTTTATTATGACAGCGATGGCTTCAACGAACCCATAAAAAAGGTAAAGGAAAGGCTTGCTTCAAATGACCAGATAATAATATCAGGCATAGCAGGAAATATAAAATTCGATATGAGCGGCTCTCTGCGTGAAATCATAGAAAAAGTGTCCAAAGGGGAAAATGTAAAGGTGGTGAAAGACGGAACCCACAGGGCATACTATGAATATCTGCGCCGCGGGGATCTAACCGCCATAACAATATCGAACCAGGATGAAAAGCCAACAAATATACCTGTAAATTTTTCAGACGTGGTGCTCGCGGTGGGCAAGCCCGCACCGCGCGACAGGTATCCGGGCCTGACCTGGAATGCGATTGCAGAACTGAAGAAGCTCGGCATCGATTCATAAATATTAACTCACAGTACTAAAGCAATGATAAAATGGCATACGGAAAAAATGACAAGCTGATGGTAATAGATTTCGACAACACCCTTTTTTTTACCGACGCCTGCGCAACCAGGGCTTCGAAAGATTTTTTCGGCATGGAGCTCACGCCCCTGCAGATAAGAGCTCTCGAAAAGCATAAGAAGCACGAGCTGTACCTGCTGGCATTCAAAAAGTACTGGGCATTGAGCAAGCCCAACAAGGCGATGATTAAAAAAATTTCATCAAGCAAATCGGCAAAAAAGGTACTGCTTACCGCAAAGCTGCCGCAAAGCAGGGAAAGGATAGAAATGCTTTTAGCAAAGAACAATATAAATTTGGACAGGGAAATATTCAGGCCTATGAAATATATGCTCGATCATGACGAGGAATGGAAACTCAGGGAACTCAAAAAGCTCGCGCCAAAGTATGCGCACATCGAGTTCTATGAGGACAAAGAAGACAACATAAAGTACATGAAGGAAAACTTGACCCATAAAAACATAGATTATTTCCTTGTTTCGAAAGACGGCATAAAGCCCATCGCATAACATGTGCGTGTTTATAATGCCAGGGGCGCAGAAAGACCAGATAATATAAAAAGCGCTAAGTACGATGATGCCATGAAGGAAAAGAACACTGGAGATGCAAAAGAGGCGTCATATAATCTCAGGAGAAGCATACAGGATAACAGGGCCATAGTCCTGCAGGAGCTGATAGGCCTGCGGGTAAAAATAAAGTCCAGCGCAGACACGCAGAGGCGCGGCATAAGCGGCGTGGTCATAGACGAGACCAAGCACATGTTTCTGATAAGAACTTCTGCAAGCACTATAAAAGTGCCGAAAAGCGGCTCAACATTCATATTCAAGTCCGGGAAAAAAAGCTTCGAGGTCAAGGGCAAAGAGGTTGAATTCAGGCCATATGAGCGCATATCAAAGGGCATCAAGTTTTACAAGGCAAGAAGCGTATAGTTTTTATATATTTATGCTTCAATAATAACCGCGAATTACGCATCTGCAGGCACTTCAGTGCAGCAGAAGCGTGGCATTAGCTGCTTATTGCATGCTTTTTAAAAGTTTAAAGTGATTCATTGGAATGCGAAGATCCTAAATGCCCAATACATGGCGGCATAAAGACGCACGGAAGCGCCATAGAAGCTGTCGTAGTCAGCGACAAAGCAGACAAGACAGTGATAGTCGAAAGACCGTACACTACCTTTCTCAAAAAATACGAGAGGTCGCTCAGGAAATCATCGCGCATACCTGCATACAATTCGAAATGCATAGGCGCGAAGACAGGCGATACCGTGCTAATAGAAGGTTGCAGGAGGCTTAGCAAGACAAAGTCCTTTGTAGTCACAAAGGTGATAAAGAAATCTGGTGCATAAAAATGAAGGGCATTTCGTCAAAGATATCAAAAACCCTTGTTCCGGGAAGCATACTCACGTGTGCTGACAACAGCGGCGCAAAAACCCTGATGATAATAAACAAGATAGGGAAGGCCGGCGCGCACAAGAGGATGGCCAACAACGGGATAGGGGACGTGGTTTTGGCCAGCGTAAAGAGCGGCTCCCCACAGTACATAAAGAAAAAGGTAAGGGCCGTAATAATAAGGCAGAGGAAGCCGATAAGGCGCGCCAACGGCATGCGCGTAAGGTTCGAGGACAATGCTGCCATACTCATAAGCGATGCTAACCTGCCTATAGCCACAGAGGTGAAGGGCGCGATGGCCAGGGAAGTCATCGAGCGGTACATCAAGCTGGCGGGGATAGCTTCAAGAGTGGTATAATGATAAAAAGCAGCAAGCCGCGCAGGCAGAGGGAATTCAGGTACAATGCGCCTCTACATATAGCCCAGCATTTTGCCCATGCGCACATAAGCAAGGAGCTGCGCTCCAAGCTGAATACTGCCAAGCGCAGCATGCAGGTGTCGAAAGGCGATACCGTGAAGCTCATGGCCGGCAAGAAGAAGGGCACATCAGGCAAGGTCACGCTTGTAAACACGAAGAAAGGATTTTTATATATAGATACATACAATAGGAAGGATGCAAAGGGCAAGGAGAAATCCGTGCCGATAAGCATAAGCAATGTATACATAACAGACATAAGCACAAGCGACAAGCGCCGCATGCAAAAGCTCAAGGTCTCCTCCACTACAGGCGCCAAGCCGAGCGTGGAAGGAAAGTCAAGATGATATAAATGGCAAGGAAAGGCAACAAAAGGCATATTAAGACATTAAACGCCCCTAAATTTTTCGGAGTGAAAAGCAAGGAGAGCAGCTATGTGGCAAAGCCCACGCCAGGGAGGCATACGCTGCAAAGGTCCATAGCCATTTCTGTCCTGCTAAAGAAAACGGAATTCGTGAAGACCACAGCGGAATCATCGAGGGTCATAAAGGACCACAAGGTAAAGGTAAACGGCAGCCAGATATCTGATCCCAAATTCCCAGTGGGCCTTAACGATGTTATCGAAATAACCCCTTTGGGCAAGGCATTCGATGTCAGCATAAACACGCACGGGCAGGTTTCACTGCAGGAGCTCAAAAATCCGAGCGAGTCCTCAAGGAACTGCAAGGTCGTTGGCAAATACATGGCGAAAGGCAAGCAGGTAATGCTGCGCCTGCACGATGGCAGTATAATAAAGGCTTCTGACAATAACGTCAAGGTCGGCGATACCCTTGTTTTTGACAAGGCCAATGCGCTGAAATCCCATATACCTATGAAAGCGGGTTCCATATGTTTGGTGATAGACGGTGTGCACACCGGCGCCCGCGGAAAGATAGTCCAGCTGGTAAAAGGAAACATGCACGCTTACGCGCTCGCAACAATAGAGCAGGAACAGGGCACCAAGTTCGATACGCTTGTAAAGAATATAATAGTAGTAGGGTGATGCCATGGCAGAAAAAATGGTTAAGGAAAGTTCTGACAACCCTATGAAAAGGATCGTGATCAATAAAGTTGTAGTCAATATAGGCAGCGGCAATGATGAGAAGCTCCAGGCAAACGCTAAAAAGCTTCTGGAACTGATATCCGGGGCAAAACCTTCGGACTCGATATCAAAGCGCAGGATACCTACATTTAAGATATCAAAGGGCACCAAAATAGGGGCTTTTGTGACTCTGAGAGGCGACCCCGCGGCGAAGCTCGCGAAACGCCTCCTTGCGGCTATAGACAATAAGCTTGCGGAGAAAAACATAGAAGACAATACTGTTAATTTCGGGATAAAGGAGTACATAGACATAAACGGCGTAAAATATGACCCGACAATAGGCATGCTCGGCATGAACGTCAACGTGTCTTTCAAGAGGCTTGGATTGAGGACCGAGCTCAAGAAGCGCGCAATGGCAAAGGTCAAGCGCGCGCACAGGCGCATATTGCGGGAAGACCTCAAGGAATATTTGTCAAAGGAGTACGGCGTAAAAGTTGAAGGTGTTTCTCAATGAAGGTTAGACCTGAAGAAAAATTCAAGGGAAAGGGCATAAGGAAATGCCGCATATGCGGTGCAAGCCGCGCGCTTATAAGAGAGCACAATCTCTACATCTGCAAAAGATGCTTCAGGGAGGTCGCAAAGGACCTGAACTTTAAAAAATATGGCTGATATAATGGTAGACAGACTCGCTGATACTATAAATAAGATAAAGACGAATGAAAACATAGGCAGGGTCGAGTGCTCAGTGTATTCCACGAAGCAGACCAAGGCTTTCCTCGATCTGATGAAGAGCGAAGGCTATGTTAAAGACTACAGCGAGTTTACCGAAAGGTACGCCAAAATGCTCAGCGTCAAACTTTCGAACAAGATAAACGGCATAGGCATTATCAAGCCGCATTATTCCATGTCGAAGAACGAGATACAGAAATACGAGGAGAGGTATATACCCAGCAAGGACTTCGGCATACTGGTGATATCCACCTCGAAGGGCCTTATGACCAACAGGAAGGCGAGGGAGCTCGGCGTCGGCGGCAGGCTGCTGGCATACATATATTGAAGGAGATATTCATGAAAGAAATAAAGATTCCAAGCGGGGTTGCGGTTTCGATAGATGAAAACGTCATTACCCTGAAGGGCAAGCTTGGCTCAAATACCAGGGAATTCAATTCCGCGCTGGTCGCCGTAAAGCAGGGCACAGGCTCAATAATTGTAGAAGCCTCTAGCCCGAACAAGCGCATGTCAAAGAAAGCCGACAACGCTGAAATGGCGCTTGCCAAGGAAATTGCCAACGACATCAAAGGCGTTTCGGAATACTTCGAAATACACATGGAAGCGGTATATGCGCATTTCCCGCTCACCATGGAAGCAAAGGGGCAGGAATTCATAATCAAGAACATGTTCGGCGAGCGCTATCCAAGGATAGCCTCTATGGTCGGCGACACGAAAGCCGAGATAAAGGACAAGACGCTCAGACTCTATGGCACAAAACTGGACGATGTTACGCAGACTGCGGCAAACATACGCAAAGCCTGCAAGGCAAAGCACAAGGACGAAAGGATATTTCAGGACGGCGTGTACTACGCGCTTGAGTGATTGCAATGGCGGATAAAAAAGTCAAAATAATTAAGAAAGGCCATCCAAAATTCAACGTGCCGAACGCCGGGGCGAAGAACAGGAAAAGCGTTCCGGAGAGATGGCACAAGCAGCGCGGCCAGGACAACAAGAAAAGGATCAAGCGCGATTTTATGGGTGCAGAGCCTACGATAGGCTATAAGAACCCCTCCAGCGTGGCAGGAGTGCGCGCGAACGGCAAGCGCCTGATGATGGTGCACAACAAGGAAGAGCTGGACGATGCGCTGCACAACCCTGAAATAGGCTCTTATGACATAGTGATAGCGCACGGCGTAGGCATGCGCAAGCGCAGGGAGATGTCAAAGTCAGCGAAATCCGGTGGAGTGCATATTGTAAACGGTGTTAAAGAATGAGCGTTAAACTTACAAGAAGGACTGCCAGCCTGATAATGCGCAGGGGCATAAACAGCGTGCGCATTAAGCCTTCCGCGGTCGAAGAGGCCAAGAAGGCGATAACGAGGGAAGACGTCAAGGCCCTTATAAAAGGCGGGAACATATATACTATAAAGGAGAAGCACAACATAAGCAGATACGGCAAGGAGCTCAAGCTCAAGCGCGCCGAAGGCAGGAAACGCGGGCGCGGCAAGAAGAAGGGCACAAGGGGCGCTAGGAACCCGATAGAGTATCCGAAGAGGGTGAGGGCGCAGCGCAGGATAATCGCCAGCTTAAAGGCTGACGGCACGATAGGCAATGACCTGTATAAGAGCTTCTATGCGCTTGTAAAGGGAGGGACCTTCCAGACAAAGGTGTCTCTGCTCAACCACATAAAGAGCAAGGGAGTAAAGATAGACGATGAAAGGTTTAAGAAATTGAAGCATTTGTAATCAGTGGTAAGATGGTACTTAAAAGACGGCGCGCAAAAGCATTGACGAACTACAAGAAACGCGTAGCCCTGCTCAAGAGCAGGCTGCCCAGGGTAGTGATACGCAAAAGCAACAGGAGCATAACGGCGCAGATAGTCGAGTATGCGCCGGATGGCGACATGGTAAAGCTCGCAGTCAATTCCGCAGAGCTCAAGAAGCTGGGCTGGCTCCCGAAAAGGAACATACCCACGGCATACCTGACCGGCATGCTGCTTGCGAAAAAAGCAGTGGAGAAGGGCATGAGTGGCTCGTTCATTTTAGACACTGGCTTATACAAGCCGATAAAGAACAACGTTGTATTTTCCGCAGCGAAGGGCTGCATGGACAATGGCCTGGACCTGGGCGCGAACATCGAGGCGGACCCTGCCCGGATAGCCGGCAGGCATATAGCCGCATACGCCGCGAAGGGCTCGGCCGGCAAGGGCCATTCAGAGTTTTCAAGCTACTCCAAAGCAAGCGTCGATGTCAAATCGATTGACAAGCTGTTCGAAGAAGTAAAGAAAAAGATAATAATCGCAAAGTGATATCTTGAGAAGAAGGTACAATAATAATGAAAAGCGGCAGGAATTCAATGTCGAGGCATGGGAGCCTGTCACCGAGCTCGGCAAAAAGGTCAAGGCCGGTTCCATCACCTCAATAGAGCAGATATTTGCAATGGGCAAGAGCATAGAAGAGAACGGCATAGTCGATGCGCTCCTGCCCAACCTGAACAGCGATGTCGTAGAGATAAAAAGCGTGCAGAGGATGACAAGAAACAACCGCAAGCAGAAATTCAGGGTTACAGCGATAGTGGGCGACGGCAATGGCCACGTGGGCGTAGGCGCTGCGAAGGACATAGAGGTAAAGGCAGCAATAGACTCTGCCATAAACGCCGCGAAGAGAAATGTGGTTCCAGTGCTCATGGGCTGCGGATCATGGCAATGCACGTGCGGCACGGCTCATAGCTTGCCGTTCGTGGTGCGCGGAAAATGCGGCAGCGTAGAAGTCCTGCTCAAGCCTGCTCCGAAAGGCCTCGGAATCGTAGCCAGCAAGCACGTCAAGAAAATGCTCGAACTGGCTGGGGTCAAGGACGTCTGGAGCTTTTCAAAGGGCCGCACACGTACTACCTACAACGTCCTCATGGCTGTGTCAAACGCCTTCAGGAACACCATAAGCATGAAAAATCTCGAAGCGATGGCAAAAGTGAAATAAGCTTTCAGATGCAGAACTTTTACATATGGTTTTATATTTTATTAACCCCATTAAATTAATTTGCATGTAATGATTTGTAGATGATACATATGAAAGTGTACGTAGATAAACCTTTATGCACCGGATGCCAGCATTGCAAGGACGTATGCCCTGTTGCAGTGTTCGAGCTCAGGGACAGGACCAAGATAGACGACGTAAACAAGGATCCCGCTCCGGAATCTGCGCAATGGAAGGGCGTTCCTGACAAGGCAACATACGACAAATGGTCAAAGGTTGAAGACGGCCATAAGCACTACGCGGACACGAATGATGGAACCAGTGGCGGCATATCTGTCGCAGTCGCCGGAGAAGCGTGCATATTGTGCCAGGCGTGCCTTATACAGTGCGAAGGCGAATGCATACACATAATAGATGATTCTAACACAGAATACAAATCCATATACGCATGAGCCGGCGCCCATGCGCCTAAGCAATGCCAACGCCAGAGCCCTTTCAAGCCCTGGCATCTTATCCTACATGCTATAAATATATTTAATCCGTATCCATACTGGATAATTTTCATGCGGTGGTTTTCATGATCAGCTACCTAAAAGAGCAATTCAGCGAGGAGGAATCACTCGCAGTCCTCAATCCCTATGTGCGGGAATGGTTTACTTCCAGCTTCAAGGAGCTCACCACGCCGCAGCGCTTCACGTTCAAGCTCATCGCGGAGCGCAATAACATACTGGTTACTGCGCCGACAGGCTCAGGGAAGACAATGTCCGGCTTCATATCCATACTGAGCGACCTGTTTGCCAAGTCGATAGAAGGCAAGCTCTCTGAGAACGTGTACTGCATATACATATCGCCGCTCAGGGCGTTGAACAACGACATATACAAGAACCTGGTAAAGCCATTGGATGAGATATACGAGCTTGCCAGCAAGGGCAATCCGGGCCTTAAGCGCGTAACGATAGCTGTAAGGACGGGGGATACGCCGCAATCGGACAGGCGGAAGCAGCTCCTCCATCCGCCAAACATACTTGTCACAACGCCGGAAAGCCTTGCAATACTGATAAATTCGGACAAGTTCATGGAGAACATGAAAAACGTCAGCTATATAATCATAGACGAAATACACGAGCTCGCCAACAACAAGCGCGGCGTGCACCTTTCGCTGTCGCTTGAAAGGCTCTCCAACCTGATAGGCCATGACTTCACGAGGATAGGCCTCGGCGCCACATTATACCCGCTGGAAGAGGCGGCAAAGTTCCTTGTAGGCAACGAAAACGGAGAGATGAGGGACTGCAAGGTGATCGACGCTTCGTGGAGCAAGAAGCTCGAAGTACTAGCGATAAGCCCTGTGAGCGACATGATATACAGCCCGGACGAGAAGATAGAAACCGAGATGTACAAGCAGATAAACAAGATAATAAAGGCGAGCAAGACCACGCTCATATTCACGAATACGAGGAGTGGTACTGAGCGCGTGGTGTTCAACCTCAAGAAAAAATTCGGCTACGACAAGGACATCGCAGCGCACCACGGCTCGCTCTCCCGCGATTCCAGGCTGGAGGTCGAGGAGCTTCTGAAGATGGGCTCGCTGAAGTGCGCGGTCTCATCTACAAGCCTTGAGCTGGGTGTCGACATCGGCACCATAGACAATGTCATACAGCTAGGATCGCCGAAAAGCGTCACCAGGGCGGTGCAGCGCATCGGCCGCGCCGGGCACAAATACAAGTCTGTCGCAAAAGGCGAAATCATAGTGCTGAACCGCGACGATTTGGTGGAATGCAGCATAATGCTTGATGCTGCGCTCAAAAGGCACCTTGACTCTTTCAGGACGCCCAAGGGGGCCCTCGACGTGTTGGCGCAGCACATAATGGGCATGTCGCTAAACAAAAAATGGGATGTCAAGGAAGCCTTTAACGTGGTGAGGTCCGCGTATCCCTATTCCGACCTGAAATTCGAGGATTTTATGGCGACGATAAGGTATCTTGCGGGAGAATACGTGGGCCTCGAGAGCCGAAGGGTTTACGGAAAGATCTGGTATGACCAGAAGGAGCAGGCTTTCGGCCGGCGCGGCAAGTTTGCCAAGCCAATATACATGCTCAACCTTGGGACCATACCTGATGAGGTTGCCGTCAACGTCCTTGACCTGAAGACCAAGAAATGGATAGGCAGCATAGAGGAGGAGTTCCTGACAAGGCTGAAGCCGGGGGACATCTTCAGCCTGGGAGGGAAGCTCTACAGCTTCGAGTACGCCAGGGGCATGAAATGCTATGTCAGCCCCGCTCAATCCAACGCGCCGACAATACCGCCGTGGTTTTCGGAACAGCTTCCGCTGAGCTACGAGCTCGCGATGGAAATAGGCGCTTTCAGGGGCAAGCTGGCGGGCTTGATAACCAAATCGCTGAAGAAGCGTAAGAAGCCCGCGAAGCTCGGCTCTCCTGCAACGTCAGAAGCGGCAAAGCTGATAAACTCGCTCCCTATAGACAAGAAGGCCTCGGACGCAATCTACGGATATTTCATGGAGCAGGCGCTTTATGCCGGCGTAATACCTAACGACAAGCTAATCCTTGTAGAGATAACGAAGGACCCAAAGAAAAAGCAGAACATAACTGTATTCCACTCCCTGTACGGGAGGAGAATAAATGATACCCTTTCTAGGGTAATTGCAATTCACCTGGGCAGAAAGCTAGGAGTAGACGTCAGCATAATGATAAACGATAACGGCTTCATGATCGCGACGGAAGCCCCGCTGAACCAAAAGGACATCGAATACGCGATATCCTCCGCGATATCGAAAGACCCCGAACAGCTCCTCAGGTCAAACATACGCAAGACGGAGATAATGAAACGGAGGTTCCGCCATGTGGCTGCTCGCAGTTTCATGATATTGCGCAACTACAAGGGCTGGAAGCAGCCTGTCGGCCGGCAGCAAATCAACGCGCAATTGCTGATAAAAGCTGTCGAGGAGATAGACAAGGATTTCCCGGTGCTAAAGGAGACCTACAGGGAAATATTCGAAGAGGTTATGGACCTGCCTAGGACAAGGGAGCTTCTAAAATCAATAAAATCCGGGGAAACCAAATATAAAATAATAAAAACCCAGTTTCCCAGCCCGTTCGCGCATTCGATGATAACGTTCGGCCATGCCGACGCCGTGCTCATGAAGGAGAGGCACGAATACCTCAAATACCTTCATAAGCTAGTGCTTGAAAAAATAGAGGAGGCACAGAAACAATGATCTTGGACGAAGACATAGAACTCATCGATGGCATGCCCCTGGCGTACATCAAGAGCCTTAATGCCTTAGCCACAGCGGACCTCCATCTGGGGTACGAAAGCGTTATGGCGAAGCGTGGGACCCTGATACCGAAAGTCAATTTTACCAAAATAACTGAAGCGCTTTCCATCGCGCTGGATAAGACAGGCGCCAAAACTATCCTGGTCGACGGCGACATAAAAAACGAATTCTCGCGCGTAGACGAAGATGAATTCAACGAGCTTTACGAATTCATAATGTTCACGCGTGAAAAACATGTTACCCCAATACTAATAAAAGGGAACCACGACAATTTTGTGGAGAGGTATAAGGAACCTTTCAAGCTGAGCGTATACAGGCAGCAGGCAATGATGGGCAAGTACTTATTCTTCCATGGCGAAGAGATGCCTGCACTAGATAAAACGACGCGCGGGGTCAAAACTCTCATAATGGGGCATGAGCATCCCGCCATAGGCATAATAGACGAGATAGGAAAGCATGAAAGGCTCAAATGCTTCCTCTACGGCAGGTATAAAAACATGAAACTGCTTGTGCTTCCAGCGCTAAATTATTTCGCAGGGGGCACAGAGATAAACTTTGTCCCGGAAGGCGAACTCCTTTCCCCTATATTCAAAAAAGTAAACATCGGGAAAATGCATGCCATAGCGATTGGCTACGGATCGACAATCGATTTCGGGGAAATAAAAAAACTGCGGTCTGTAAACAATGACTGATGCCATATCCCGATTGAGCCAGTGCCGCGCTGGTAGTCATATCCACGGCAGTACGTTCATGAGCAGAGCTATCAAAACTATTGCGGTCAATGCTTTAAGGATCGTTTTCCTTTTTATGCTATTGGCATATATGCGCCATCCGTCAAATCCCGGCACGGGGAGCAGATTAACCACGCCTACAAGAAAGTTAAGCATAAAAGATATGCCGAATAGGGAATAGAAGAAATAAGCTATCCCCTTTGCGAACGTGTTTGTGATCGGAAAATATTTTTCGTAGAGGTCTACGCCTATAAGCCCTCTGCTGGAAGTGGCGTTTTCGGCCTTCGCAACAAACGTATAATTGCCTGTGCTTGTGGATACTTTCACCAGCGATCCAGGCCTGTCGTTAACTGCTATGGCGCTCAGCTGCGTTGTGTTGTCAACCTTTTGGTCGTCCCAAGAAAATATCTCCGAGCCTGGCTTTACAACATTATAAGCAGGATACCCGCTCATGGTGGAATAAACGAAGACGCCGCTCCCGTAGACATTGTGCAGTACATAAGGGAGGAGCAGCAGCATCGGTATAAGAAATATTATCATGAAGAGGAAGTTCGCGGAGACCCCTGCAGAAAATATCCTGTTCTGCTTGTACGTCTCCAGCTTATTCACCTCGGCATCGTCTGGCTCCACAAAAGCTCCGACCGGCACAACGCCGAAAAGCAGAAGCCCTATCGATTTAAGCTTGACCTTGAATGTCCTAGCCAGTATGCCATGCGAAAACTCATGCACTATGAGTATTATCGCCAGGGACAGGACGCCGCTTATCAATGGCAGGTCTATTCCCGGTATCACCGGGGCGACCCCAGGCGTCTGCGCGCTGAGCGGAGCCACGGAATCTATTGATATTGACTTGATTACTGAATCGAGCACAAGCCCAGCGTTTAATACCAGTAAGATCACTATATAACCGGAGAATCCTGAAACAATTATAATGGCTTTTAGCACGTACTCATAGATGCCTCCGGAAATGAAATTCTGCCACAGCATTCCTAGAGTCGGGATCGTGGTGCTGAAAGACGAACTCGAAAGAAGGTTGAACCGCGGTATGTTTATGAAGAGAAGCGAATAAGACAAGAACGGGAGCACGAATATTATTATGCCGAAAAGGCTGGCTATGCCCAATGCGAATACGCGCTTCGACATTCTTCCCTTCAGCAGTGGGTAAGAAAACAATCCGAAGCCGAGGACCATTCCCCACATAGCCAAAGCGCTCCAGAAATCTTTATGCTGCTGCGCTATCGCATCGACTTCCCTGATGCCGTGCTTTCCGCTCAGCATGTACAATCCGTATCCTCCATTGTAATGCATCAGGTAGCGTATGCCCATGCCTGAGGCAACCAGCGCGAGGAGCGCGATTCCTACCTGCAGAACAATTCCCAGCACGGAAGCGTAGTAGTCAAAATAAAGTATTGCGACCGTGGCAAAAGCTATTGCCCAGGCATAAACTCCGGCGTATTTTATCTTTTGCGTTTCTTTTCCGGCGATTTTCGCCGCGCCTTTAGTGCTAACCATAGAATTCAAGCCTGCAAATAGATTACGTGCCAAAACTATTTATTCGTTGACTTTATTAATGTAAATAAGCGTATCGCCGCGAGCTGCATGGCTCAGATGCGGAGCACTGCAGAACCGCTAAGCTTGTCCTGCTTTAGCAGCTTCAGCGCTTCGTTTGCATCCTTGAGCTGGAATTCCTGGATTTCGGTCCGTATGGGGATCTTTGACGCTAAGCTGAGGAATTCCTTAATATCCTCTTTGGTGTAGTTGGTGACGCTGGTTACGGATTTCTCATTGTAGAGCAGTTTGTTGTAATCCATTTCAGGTATCCTGCTCATGTAGATGTCTTCTATGACAACTCTTCCTCCTTTTATCACGGTATTAAGGGCCTTCGGCACGAGCCGGCCGACCGGAGCGGTAATGATGGCGCTGTCAGCAAGCACATTCGGAACCGCCTGCAGGCTTCCTGCCCATCCGGCGCCCAAGCGCTTGGCCACCTGCCTGTGCTTTTGATTTCTCGTGAAGACAATGACCTCGCTGCCGAGATATCCCGCCATCTGCATGATTATCCTGCCCGATGAGCCCAAACCAAAGATTGCGAGCACTTTTCCTTTGCCCGCACCGGAAAGTTTGAGCGCCCTATAACCTATGATTCCCGCGCAGAAGAGCGGCGCGGCATGCACTGCGTCGAAGCCCTGCGGCAGAGGAAATGCATAATCCTCGCTGACAGTGACATATTCGGCGTAGCCGCCATTAACATCATAGCCTGTAAGCTTCGCGTTCTCGCAGAGGTTTTCCATTCCTGCTTTGCAGTACCTGCACTTGCCGCATGTCCTGTTCACCCACGTCACGCCCACGCGCTCTCCCACTGCATGGCTTCTTACGCCCTTGCCTATGGTTGAAACCTCTCCTATTACCTGGTGCCCTGGGATTACAGGCAGCTTATGCTTTGCAAGTTCGCCTTCAACTATATGGAGGTCTGTCCTGCATACGCCGCATGCTTCAACCTTCACGAGAACTTCATCGCCCTTAGGCTTCGGCACATCAACATTCTTATATCTCAGCGGAGCTTTTTCAGCGGCGCCGAACCTGTCAAGCACCATCGCGCGCATTTTCGCCATATTAACAGTTTATAATCATTAGCAAAAAATAAATAGGGTTCGATGCGGGCCGTTTGCTCTTGTGCATGCAATGGCGGGAGCGCTGCATCTGCAGCGAGCCGATGCGCTTTAGGCGTCCAAAGCGAATATTGCTATAACTATAAATAATTGCATATGCAGTTATATCATGATTGGGGGTTTATATGGAAGAATGCGAAATCTGCGGAAAAGACACGGATACAGTGTACACGGTATTAGTGGAAGGCGTAGAACTGCATGTATGCCCTTCATGCGCTCGCGGGAAGCATATCATATCTGATCCCACAACGCAGAGAGCTGTTAAGAGACAATCTTTCGGAAGCGCGCCGCATCAGTCAGAAGACCCTGACCTCATCGACGGCTACGGCATGGCTATACGCAATGCGAGGGAGCGGCTAAAGCTTCCTCTAAAGGTATTGGCCGAAATGATTAATGAAAAGGAAACGTTCCTCGAAAGGGTCGAAGCGGAAAAGACAACACCGCCCATGCCTTTGGTGCGGAAGCTCGAAAAGGCGCTCAGCATAAAACTTATAGCGGGCGCCTCTGATGTGCAGAACGAGCACAGCTTCGGAGCAAATACAAAAACCACCCTCGGGGATTATATTGAGCCGGGAAAGGGATGAAGGGCTGGTCTGAATGGCTGTGGATCTAAGCAAGCTGATAGTGCGCAACAAAATAACCCTGCAGCAGCTTTCCGGCAAGACGATAGCGATAGATGCATACAATGTGCTCTACCAGTTCCTTTCCATAATAAGGCAGCCCGACGGCACTCCCCTAACGGATTCTAACGGCATGGTGACGAGCCACCTCTCCGGGCTGTTTTACAGGAGCATAGAGCTTATAGAGAGCGGCATAACCCCGATATACGTGTTTGACGGCATACCTTCGAAGCTCAAGATGCGGACCATAGAGGCGAGGATGTCGCGCAGGGCCAAGGCTTATGAATCATGGCAGCAGGCAAAGGAGCGCGGCGCCCTCGAAGAGGCGCGCACATACGCGCAGCAAAGCACGCACGTAGACAAAGCAATAGTCTCAAGCTCCAAGGAGCTCCTCGACCTTATGGGCATAGCGTATATGACCGCTTCCGGCGAAGGCGAAGCCCAAGCGAGCGTGATGTGCGCAAACAATCTGGTGTATGCCGCAGCGAGCCAGGATTACGACACGCTGCTGTTCGGTTCGCCGCGCGTTGTGAGGAACCTGACGCTTTCAGGCAGGCGCAAGCTGCCGGGCAAAAACGTTTACATAAGCATAGATACGGAGCTTGTCGAGCTCGAAGAGACGCTGAAGGCCATCGGCATAACGCGGAGGCAGCTGATCTGGATAGGCATAATGCTAGGCAACGATTTCAATGAAGGCATAAAGGGCGTCGGCCCGAAAACCGCGTTGAAGATAGCCATGAATGCGAAAAGCCTCGAAGATGTAGAAAGGGAGATAACCTCAAGGTTCAAGGAGGGCTTCCAGACTGACGTTAAAGAGGTTGAGGACCTGTTCCTTAACCCTGAGGTGAGCGACATAGGCGCAGTGGAGTTGTCAAAAATGACCTCAAAGCGCCCGGACCCGGAACGGCTGGTCTCCTTCATGTCCGGAGAGCATGGATTCTTGGAGGGCAGGATAAGGAAGTTCGCCGAGGCCCTCGCCAAGAAAAGGTCCGCAGCAAAGCAGCCGGGAATATCCGGATGGATGTAAGCTGAACTTGTATATAGGGTTAAGCCAGTTCCGGAAAGCTATAAATACCTCGCTCAAAAAGTAAGTGTAGCGATTCCTATGCCAAAGAAAAAGAGCAATAAGCAGGATATAGACAATATTCCTGATATAGAAACCCTGATAAAGATTATAGCTAAGACGCTCAAGGAGAACTTCGATGAAAATGGCCTTTCCAAGGACCTAGGCATAAAGATAAACGTGGAAAAGCTCAAGGATTTCACCCAGGGCCCGAAGCAGGGCATAAGCCCGAAAGACAAGCAACTGCCAGAGGAGCTGCCGCTTCCTCCGGAACCCTTGGTAGAAACCATATACAAGAAAGACGTTGTGGTTGTAATAGGAAGCATGGAAGGCGCCGCGAAGAACGAGATATCGATTACGGCATCGTCCAACATTATAAACATATCGGTTTCCGGCAAGGGCCTCAATTACAGCACCAGCATAAAGCTGAGCTGCAATGTGGATCAGTCGAAAGCCACTGCAACATATAATAATGGTGTGCTCGAAATACTTCTGCCAATAATAGCTGTGGCCTACGAAAAGGACGTGAAACTAAGCATAAAATGATCAAAAGGTGCAATAGATGCAGAAGAAAGTAAGAAAATCAAACAAGAAGATAGGAAAAGACTATAGGAACAAGAAAAAGATAAACCGCATAAACAAAGAGCACAGGGAAAAGCTGAAGGTAGCAAGGCGCCGCGGCAAGATCGCGGCATAGCCTCCTTAGCTTATGTCAAGATACATTTTATCGTTGAATTCATAGGCTGTCGTATCATCGTCGATGTTATACCTCTCAAGCAGCGATTCCCTGCTCTCCAGCTTGGTTATCCCTGTATTGAAATCCATCAAGTACACCGAGCCAGCAAGCTCATAATAAAGCGTGGCCTTAACCTTTTCGTTCTTTACGACTATAAGTATCTTTGAAGACGGGTTGCCCATAGCCACAAGCATGCTGCATAAAAGCGTATACCTGTCTATCTCTTCCCCTGTGCCGAATTCCAGGGTTTCGGACGGCTCAAGCCAGAATTCTATGGGCAGCACAATGCTGGTTATATTATTCTTGACGAAGTCGTAGGCAAGCACGCTCGCGTCGTAAAAATTCTTATCAAAATCGAACGGGTCAAAACCCGACAATATCTCCTTCGCTTTCTTTACGATTTCAGGGTTTTTCGGTGTCACTAACCTTGGCAGCTCAGCCACTGAAATGCTCTCATCGTTGCTTATGTAATCCTTATACCTAGATATTATGGCCCAGTAGATGGCGTTGAGCCTTTTATATCTCTCAAGCTCCTCCCCGAGACCAAGTTTTTCGCTTTCCATTTGTTACACGCTTATTCCTATAAAGGTGATAAATCTGCGGATGCTCCATGCATTAATGATATGCTTGAGCGCTCGCTGCCTTAAATATGGCTTATGCAATATGAATGAGGCAAAAATGTATATATGCATATCTGCCAATAGCTATGATACGGCAAAACAAGCCGGAGCCCATATTCATGAATATCCCGCAAGACACCGATAACATCAGCCATTGTTTATGCTTCGGGAACTACAGGTGATGCGTCATGGCCGATAAAAACGCCGCCGGAAGCCCGCGCAACAATGTACGCGGCAATGCCAATTTCCGCAGGGATGGATAAGCATGATTAACAAGCGCCTCTCAGAGATGTTTGCAGAGATAGCCGACATGCTCAGCGTCGACACAAAGCCTACGGCAAGATTCGAAGTAAGGGCATACCAGAACGTCTCCATGGTGATAGGGTCCCTGCAGGAAGACATAAGCGATATATATGCGGAAAAGGGCATCAAGGGCCTGATGGAGATAAACGGCGTAGGAAAGGGAATTGCCTCCAGCATAGAGGAATTCATAAAAACCGGCAGAATGAAGAAATACGACGGCCTCAAGAAAAAATATCCGATAGATTTTGAAAACCTTACTAGAATAGAAGGCATAGGCGCCAAGAAGGCGATAAAGCTTTACCAAAAGCTAGGCATAAAGGACATGCAGGGCCTGAAATCGGCAATCAAATCCCATAAAATAGCTGAACTCGAGGGCTTCGGAGAAAAGAGCGAACAGCTCCTCCAGAAAGGGATCCAAATGCTGGAAAACTCAAAGGGCCGTTTGTCAATAGGGTATGCGCTCCCGGCAGCCGAGCAAATAGTCAGCGAGCTCCAGAAATCAGGGCTCGCGGAGAACATAATGATCTGCGGTTCCATCAGGCGCATGAAGGAAACCGCGGGAGACATAGATCTGCTCGCCATCTCAAAATATGGGGAGAAAGTCATGGACTTCTTCTGCTCAATCAAGGGTGTCACGGGCCCGGTAGTAAAAGGCCCTACAAAAAGTACTGTATGGCTGGACATAGGCACCACATGCGATCTGCGGGTCATCGAACCGCAGAGCTTCGGCGCTGCGGTGCAGTACTTCACAGGGAGCAAGGAGCATAACGTCGAAGTCAGGAAGATTGCCATAGCAAAAAAATACAAGCTCAACGAATACGGGCTTTACGATAAAAACAACAATGTTATATCTGCATTGGACGAACGCGATATATATTCGAGGCTGGGCATGGATTGGATAGAGCCCGAGATGCGCGAGAACCGGGGTGAAATAGCCCTTGCGAAGGCGCACAAGCTTCCAAAGCTTGTTACGCTTGCGGACATAAAAGGTGATCTGCACTCGCATACAAAGGAGACCGACGGCACCAATTCCCTGGAAGAAATGGCAGACGCCGCAATTTCTGCCGGGTTTTCCTACCTGGCAGTGACGAACCATACGAAAAGCCTCAAGGTCGCGCACGGCATGGATGACAAGGGCTTCGAGGCATTCTTCAAAAAAATTGACGGCATAAACGAAAAGCTCGACGGAAAGATACGCATATTAAAAGGCGCTGAGGTAGACATACTGAAGAACGGCGATCTGGACCTGAGCGGAAAAACGCTGGGACAGATGGATTGCGTGATAGCCGCAGTGCATTCAAATTTCAACATGCCTGAAGGCGAGATGACGAAAAGGGTTTCGAAGGCGATAGACTCAGGGTATGTAAACATACTGGCCCATCCCACCGGCAGGATAATAAACGAACGCGAAGGCTACGGGATCAATCTGGCGAAGATAGCGGAGAGCGCTGAAGCGAACGGCACTGCGCTTGAAATAAATGCTTCTCCCAGCAGGTTGGATCTAAACGATTCCAGCATATTCTCGATAAAGGATTACAAGGTAAATTTCGCAATAGACTCTGATGCGCACAATGTTTCGCACTTCGGGTTCCTGAGGTACGGCGTAGGCATGGCACGCAGGGGTTGGCTCGAAAAGGGCAGGATAATAAACTGCATGGACCTGAAATCCCTGTCCAAAGCGCTACGCATCTGAATCTACATGTATTTAAGGAGATTGAACTGTTTGTCGTCAACCGCAACCCCTATGGAGCCGAAAACCGCCTCTATCTCATCCCTTAAAAGCAGTATCCTCTGCTTTATGTACGGCTCAAGGTCATACCTATCAGCCAGGTCCGTCGCGGTTTCCAGATACTTTTCTATGCCGCCCTTTGATATGGTAAGCAGGAGCTTGCCTCCGCATTTTGTGCATACGCCCTTTAACGGCACCCTCCTGTACTTCGCATTGCACGATACGCACCTGAAGCTCTGCCTCGAATACGAATGCAGGTTGCCCATCAGGTCAGGTATGAAGTGGCTTAGTATGAGCCTGCGCGCCGCGTCGCGCTTGTCTATGCTGTAAAGCTTGTCCATGAGGCTGAACTGCATGTTTATCTTGTCGTTCATGGTTTTCAGCGTAGTGTACGCGCTTCTTTTCGGCGCGTCCGCCACTGCCCTTATGCTGGACTCATGGGTGAAAAGCAGGTTCTTGTATATGGCATCGGTGTTCAGCCTGTCTCCGACAACTTCCACCTTAACTTCCCCCGGCGCCGGATATGAAAAAGTCTTATCGTAGAATTCAAGCCCGTAGCCTGACACAACGTCCATTGCGTGCGCTTCGTCGTCGACTTCTTCAGGCTTCACGTTTACCGTAAGTATGAGCGGCGCGTCCATCGTTCCGCCAACTGTCGTAGGCATATAATGCCTTGAGAAGTTGACAAGCGCATCAAGCAGCATTATCGTTGTGTCTTCATCGCCGTCGCAATTCCTTCTCCTCGCGGAAATCATGTACGGATGCGCGAACCCTACGCTCGCGTCGGTAAAGCCTATTATCCTGCCAAGCACCCCTGCTGACGTGTGCGGCGACAGCGTTATTATATACTGGCCTATCAAGTCCTCCGGCGCGGCAAGCTTGTAGAATGGCTCTATGCCATAATACTTCTCAAGCAGCATATCCATAAACTTCGTCACCCTGAAGAAATAGTCCTTGCCCCTGTTGTTGAGTATCACGTCCTGGTGCATGAGCTCGACAAGCTGCGTGCCGCTTTCGAGCGGTTTCCCAGTATAATCCTTGTCATAGCCCAGTTCCCTTATCCTCTCAACGCTTACGCCTATCTCGTCCGGGTAAAAATGCGTTATGGGCACGTCAGTGGCATCGAACCTTGACGTTCCGTCCTTGAATATAAAAATGTTGTTGAGGCTTCTCAGTATGCCCTTTTCCAACGGCTCGGCAAGCTTGTCCGCATTTACCAGGCCCTTGACCCCTTTGATGAGCTTTGGGACTGCCCCGACGCCGAGCCTTTTCAGCGCGCTGTTCATCTCTGCGACTATATCGATATCCTTGAGCTCCCCCGCGCTCATTTCTCCGCCGCAATTGCTGCATTTCTTGCCAGTGCCGAACGCGCCGCAGAGCTTGCACTTCCTTACCACTTCCGCCCTCGAGCTGTGCTCTGTGCAATAGAACGAGTTTACGTATTCTCCGCCTGCAACGCACTTGTGCCTTGCCATTTCAACTTTTATCCCAGGAGACCCGAACTTCTTGCTCTGCAGCAGGTACGCTTTCGATATGCTGCGCTCCTTGCCTCCGTATTCGCCTACTGGATAGAGGACATGCGGGGCGGGCTTCATGAGCCTCTCCCTAGCTTTCTCAGGCCTTCCCATCCTGCTCCCTATCTTGGTGGCGCGGCGCATGATCTTGAATTTGGAAAGGCTGTTGAGCACTTCAAGCGAATCGCTCCCGTCATGCAGTTCAACATCCGGCTTGCCTTCAGCAAACAGCTTCCCGTCCCTTTCAAACCCCATCGCCGCGAGCACGCTTTGGGCCGCATCCTTCTCAAGCTCTATATACTCTGACCTGTCCGTGTGCGGCACGCACATCTTTTCAAGGAGCTCCCTCGCCTTCGGGAGCTGCTCTCCGCTCAGCGTTACTTTAGTGACGTCAAAGATTGAATCGGAAGACGAATCTATCTTAGCGTTTTTAATGAACCCTATAAGAAACATCATATCCGCAGCGCTTATGTCGATGTAATCGTATATGTAAGCCGGGTGCATCGGCACAGAATATTTTCTGGATATTTCATAAGCCTCCCTGAACGTAGGCACGTTTGCATTTCCCCCATAGCCTGCAGCGCGGGCCTGCAGGAGCCAGTATTCCTCTACATAGCTTGTAGGCGACAGTGGTGTATTTGTCTTCTTGAAATCCCCATAGGTTATAAGTATGTCGCCTACTGAAAGTATCTTCTTTATATGCGGCTCGAGCCTTTTCGCCTCGTCCGCGTCTTTTACCCTGAAAGCCTCTCCAGTGTCAAGCTTGACGAACGGGCCCTCTATCGAGTCCACAGGAACCGCCACACAGCCCTTGCCCGGCTTTTCGACCTTCAGCTGCGTGCCCGTAGCCACAAATTCATCCAGCAGGTACATTGTGGCAGGGCTGAATCCCTTGGACGCTATGCCTGTAAACCTTGACCTCCCATACCTGAGCCTGAAAGCGCCCGCGTGCTCCGGATAAGCAAATATCGGCCTTCCCGCTACGAGCTCCTGCAACAATACGGCTTCCTTCTTTTGGTCCTTCTGCGAATCTGCCGACTGCGATTTCTCCACGCGTATTATCTGGTTCAGCCATGACCAGTCGAGCCCCACCGCTTTGGTGTACTTCAGCACGCTCTTGGCCTTCTGCGCAATGCCCTCGCATGACACCAAGCATATGCCGCTCCTTATCCTGTTCGAAATGAGCTGGGGTTTGCCCGAGGCATCCAGCCTGTTAATATTCCTGTGTATGCTTATCTCGATCTGCTCTGAAGCAAGGCCGTCTATGCATACGGGGCAGTTGCCCAATACAACGCGTATGTCCTCTTCAGGCGGCAGGTACTGCAGCCTGGCCACCCTTGAATTGTAAATCTGTATCTCTTCCAAATACCTGTCCATCTCCGCCTTGGTGGCCTTGTATTCCCCTATGCCCAGCAGCTTTCTGCCATAATCCGTAAGCGCAACGGAGAGCGCAGCGCTCGTTCCGCCGGCACCTCGTATCGGCCCTGCATAAAGTATGGCGCAATAATCGCTCCCGTCCGGGTTCCTGTGCAGCTCAATTCCCTGCACGCCTTCTGTAGGAGCGACAAGTATGCCTTCGGTGAGCACTGCGAGCCCGACGCGCACTGCGAGCAGCAGCCTCTTGCTGGTTTCATCCGCGAACCTATCGTTCGTGCATACCTCCTTTACCATTTCGAAAGCGAGCTCCTGCCTTGACCTGCCTTCGCTGTGCTGCTTTATGATCTCGGAAAGGCCCTTGATGCCTATGATCCCCTCAACCCTGGTCGCAAGGTCCGGCGCCGGGGTTATTTCGACGAACGGCTCCGGGTCGTAACCCTTCTGCTTCGCGGCCGTGGCTACCCCGAACGCTATGTTGAAGTTCCTGTGCAGCTCCTCAAAATATTCGGATATCTCCAAAAAATCACTGCGTGAAATCTATGGACTTGACTGAATAATCCTTTGCTTGGAACACTGGCATTATGCAGGGCGTTGGTATATGCCCCTGGCGCACCTGGAAGTCCGTCCTCGCCTGCCACGTGCCACTGTTTATTATTGTGACGCCGTGGTATTTCGCCAGGCCGTTCTTGTGTATGTGGCCCATATTGAGTATGTCCGGCACTGTATCTATCACCAGGTTGTCGTTTTTCGAGGGCACGATTATGTTGCCGCCGTATATCGGCGATAGATGCCTTCTTTTGAGGATCTCTATCATCGCCTGCTCAGGTTTCGCATAGCTGTTGTTTGGCACTGCGCTTATTATGGAGTCCAAAGACGTGCCATGATAAGCAAGTATATCCAATCCGTGGACATTAATGTAGGACGGATTGGACACTATGTGGACATTGTCCTTCTTGAAATCCCCGATGAGCTCCTGCGGGAACGGGGGCTGTGGCTCGGCCCTTTGCACCGAGTCGTGGTTCCCGGGCATTATAAAAACATGTATGTATTCCGGTATCGCGTCCATAAAATCGAACATCATCTTGTACTGCGTGTACATGTCCGGGACTGCAAGGTCCCTGTCCTGGTTCGGATACACGCCTATGCCGTCGGCGACGTCCCCGCCCACTATTATGTATTTTATGCTCCCCGCAAGGCTTTTCTGGCTCGAATCCGTATCGCCGTTGAGCCACCTGATCATCTTGGAAAAGCTTTTGTCCATGAAAAGCTTGCTGCCGACATGCATGTCCGAGATGAACGCTATGCTTATTTCATCCTCCACCTTCTTTTGCATTTTTATCGGTATGTCAGGCCATACAATCTCATTAGCAATTATGAACGGCCCTGAGATCTTCCCCTTTATGGCCAGGACCTCGTCATTGACTATCGAGCCAGCGTTGGCATAGAGCTCCTGCGACTGCTTCGACGTCCCGTTCATGAATATTATGCGCGCAGAGTCCTCCTCATCCTCTATCTCCATGAGCAGGTTGTTGCTTTTGGTGATGGCCTTACGCGTCACAATCCCTATGATGAACACATCCCTGCCGTGCGCATAATCCTTGAGCATTCCTAAGCTCTGGAGCGCAGCCCCGTTCGAGCTGTGCTGGGATATGATATTCCGCATCTTCTGCAGCCTGTCCCTGAAATACGATACGAAATCCCCCACAGTGCCATTCGTATGTTCTACCGCCTTGTTTGTTATCTTGTATATTGCGTCTATATCTTCAGCCAGGGGCTTGTACTCTGCCGAGCGGCTTACCTCTATCTTTATGGGCTGCTTGCGCTCTGTTATTGTTTTGATTACCTGCTGAAGCTCATCAAGCGTTACTATATGCAGCACTTCGCTGCTCTTATTCCCCTCTATGAGCTCGTAAGCGATCGCCGAAGGGTCGAGCCCCTGGAGCATTCCATCGCTTATGTCGCCAGCTATGAGCATTCCGGCTTTCGACAAAGTATATGCAAGGTCTTTGAGCGGACCATTCAGATTGGTATCTTTGCCATCCATAGTCCTCTATTTTTCAATCCTTTATCGATTCAAGGACGCTGAGCACTCCCCATATTATAGTCCTCGCCTGCGGAGGCAGGTTTATGTCGTTGCTCACGGAATCGAGATTGTATATCGCTGAAGAGGCGCGCATAGTGTATTCGCCATCTTCGTTGAGCTTCTGCTTCGCCTCGCTCACTGCATTGCGCACGTTCTTCGGTACGCTAGTATCACTTATCAGCATATCCATCTGTATATTAGCCTGCTTAATAAGCCCTAAGATATCCTCTTTCTTTGGCATTGTATCACCGACAAATAGTCCTACGCTATATATTCTACTCAAAGCTATTTATAAGTGCGTATTTTATATTTTAAAAGAGTGGTTTTGTGAATAAGCAATTCATAGAATATCTTGCATCAAGCGGAGCAATCAAATTCGGCGACTTCGTGCTCAAGAGCGGAAGGAAAAGCCCGTACTTCATAAGCATTTCAATGCTCAACACTGCAAAAGACAGCTACCTACTGGGGTCATTCTTCGCAGAAAAGATAAAGGAGCTTTTTGGAGGGGAATTCGATACAATATATGGACCGGCATACAAGGGCATACCTCTTGCGGTGTCAACAGCCATAGCGTTGAACAATAAGCTCAACATGAATAGGACATGGCTCTTCGACCGGAAAGAGGAAAAAACCCACGGGGACAGGGGCATTTTCGTCGGCGACGGTCCGAAGGACATGCAGCGTATAATCATAGTCGATGACGTTTTTACTACCGGAGGCACAAAGCACGACGCGATAGAAAAGCTCAGGTCTGTCGCAAATTTGGAGATAAAAGGCATTGTCGTAGCAATAGACCGGGAAGAAAAGGACAACAGCGGGAAAAATGGGATAGACGAATTCGAGAAAGCCGAAGGCATAAAAGTGTCCGCGGTAGAAAAGATATCCAATGTTTTTAGCTACCTGCATAACAATAGCCTGAACGGCAGGGTATACGTAAACGACAGCGCTTTCAAAGCGTATGAAGATTATATAAGCAGGTACGGCGTCTGATCCGATGATAAATTTTGAAGCTTTGACAAAAAGGGCCGAAGAATTAAATACAAATCTGTGCTTCGGCGTCGACCCTGTGATGGAAAAAATCGCTCCGGACTCCATCGCCGCAGAGATAGGCGAAAGCATACGCGCCTACTATTACGAAATGATAGATAAGCTTATCGGAGAAAATCAGATCGTTGCAATCAAGCCGAATTACGCTTTCTTTGCGCAGTACGGCTTTTCTGGGCTGAATGCGCTTAAATCGATAATAGATAAATATTCCGGAAAGGTCGAAATAATATTTGATGGAAAGCGCGGCGACATAGGCAAGAGCTCGCAGGCATATGCCAAAGAACTGTTCGATTTCTGGAATGCCGACGCAGTCACCGTTTCGCCTTACATGGGCAAGGACTCTATAATGCCATTCCTAAGGGCCAACAAGCTCGTATACCTGCTTTGCAGGACCAGCAATTCCGGGGCAAGCGACATGCAGGAAAAGGGGATCGGCAGCAATAGGGTGTACGACCTCGTCATAAAAATGGCCAAGGAACTTGGCACCGGCTTAGTGGTAGGTGCGACAAGCGACGCGATAAGCGCGATAAGCCGGGATACGGAAGGAAAGATACCGTTGCTCATTCCAGGCATAGGCGCCCAGGCCGGTGACCTTGAAATGACCGTGAAAGCCATAAGCGGCAGTTTCTTCTCCCACAGGATAAGCGTATCCTCTTCAATTGCATATGCATACGAACAGAGCAAAAATGACCCCGCAACGGCTGCGCTCCAAGCGGCAAAAAAACTCAATGCAGACATCAGCATATATAAGCACTAGCCTGTGCATATGCAAGGCCGCTATGCGCTCTATGGATGTTGCCCGCTTCTTCGTGCCCTCCTGCGTTGCCTTAAGCGCTCCAAGCTCCTGCTGTAAAATAATGCATGCGGCATAAGAATAAGACGCCTTGGCCGGGATTCGAACCCGGGTCGCAACCGTGACAGGGTCGTATGCTAACCTCTACACCACCAAGGCATGCAGAATGATTTTGCAGTGCTTTTATAAATACTTTATCATTGGCTTTTCCGATTTCCCGATAAGCGGCCTACTTGTTCATAAGCCCGAGTATGCCTCCTATTACGCCCAGCGCCATCCCTATAATGAAGCCTCCTCCTACGAATATGCTTATCAATCCGAATATTATTGCTATGGCCGAGTAAACCTTGACCTGATGCCTTGAATTAGCCCTGTAAATCATTATGCTGCTTATTACTAGCAACAGCCCGGCCACAATGCCTATGCCTACAACAGCGTAAACCGCGTCGTATATCTCGTCCGAGCTCACTTCCTTGTTTATCAAGCTTATATCAGTCGCATTGAGCTTGACCGACGAATTCTTCGTTATGTTTGCTATCAATGCGTTTGCGTTGAGGGCATGCACTGCGCTCAGCCCATAAAATGCTTCTATAAGTATCAATATGCCGCCGACAAGTATGAATATGAATGGAAGTATGTGCCTGCCCTGACTTGGCGCCGGCACTTCGAATGCCTGAGTCCCGTTTGTTTTTATGTTTGCCATTGCCACACCTGTAAATCCCGTTGGAGCGAGTCGAACGCTCAACCTGCCGGTATCTTCTTGATAAAGAAGAATTACCAAACTACAGCCGGCCGCTCTGCCATTGAGCTACAACGGGATTATAACACATATTTAAAGCGAGAATATTAATAAATTTACCCCAAAGGCTCATTCGCGCAGGTCCACTTCGCTCCTCCTGTTTGTGCTTGTGACATATACTCTTGTCGGCTTCACTATAAAAAATCTGAACTCCGACGGCTCTAAATAATTATTCTTTTCATACTCCAGCCCGCCAGTCTTCTCAAGCTCTGAAACCTTTTCAGAATAAATCGCTATTGCTTTTTCTATGCCTTCTTTTCCGACAGCATGGGCCTCGGCCTCCATTTCTATGCCGTCCATGGTGCTCATTCTCTGCTCTGAATCATATATCGCAATTCCAATCCTGTGGTTTTCAGCTATATCGCTCGCGTGCCTGGAATCTATTGCGGACACAAAATAAAAATTGTAATCTTCATCATATGCATAAAGCAATGGCGTAGCCCACGGGATATGGCTTTTGCCGCATGTAGCTATTACCATGTATTTGTTCTTCTTTATTATGCCCTTTGCCTTTCTGGCATAACTATTGCCTTCCATGCAACCACCCATCAAATATGCAAAGCCTAACCTTTTATATTTTTGGCAACAAATTTATTCTTGCACTGGAAATAATACAATAAAAAGGCAGCAAAATGAAGAACCCGATAGCTTACATGCACGATTATTTTTTGGGTGAGGTCATAGCGGAGAGCAGAAGCTCAGGCGCAAGCATACGCGTCATAAAAAAACCTGCATACCGCGAGCTCTTATACAATAATACTGTATTCTCGCGCATAATGAACGACAGGCTTCTTACCAATAGCTATTGGGATTATTTTCTGCCGCTGCCTGCGCTTTTTGCTAATCCAAAAATCCTGATCATCGGCCTGGGCGGGGGAACAATACCCTATCAGATGGAGGAGACATACAAGAGCGCCAGCATCGACGTCGTCGAAATAAACAAGGACATGGTGAAAATGTCTGAAAGCTTCATAGGGCGCAGGCTGAGTTCCAATATAATAATAGGCGACGGCATGAAATACATGCGGGATTCAAAAGGCGTATACGACATAATAATAGCGGACGCCTACATCAATGATGACATGCCTGAGGAATTCTTTTCCAGGTCATTGCCCGCAATAGCGTACGGCGCATTGAAAGAACGCGGAATACTAGCCATAAACTATACGCTCACATCCTATGGCGAAGCCAATTCAAAAAAGCTCATAAAGGGGCTCAAGGAAAAGTTTCTCACCTATGCTTTGGCTACGCCAATAACGCAGGGCAACAGGATAATAATATGCGCAAAGAACATGGAACGCAACATTATATCGTCAAAGGCTGCAGGCAGCCCGATAAAGGAAAAGCACGAGTTCATTTCAAACGCTTATTCCTCTATGCAAGAAATACCGTAGCAACCAATACTAATTTAGCAGTTGACAGAACAAATAAATCAAGCACTTAGCAGTGCGCAGAAGATGCGAATGCCAGATATAAAGCTTTACAACACCATGTCAAGGTCCGTAGGGGATTTCGAGCCTATAAAGAGCCCGGAAGTCAACATGTACGCATGTGGGCCCACAGTCTATTTCTACGCGCATATAGGCAATTTCAGGGCATATGTCTTCGAAGACGTACTGCGCAGGATTCTCGTTCACGAAGGCTACAAAGTAAAGCATGTAATGAATCTGACGGACGTCGGGCACCTCGCCTCGGACGCAGATACCGGCGAGGACAAGATAAGGAGGGAAGCCGAGAAGGAGCACAAGAGCATGTCGGAAATAGCGCTTTTCTACACCAACGCGTTCATGAACGACAGCAGAAGCCTGAACATCCTAGCCCCGGAAATAATAGCCAAGGCGTCGGAACACGTCCCTGACATGCTCGCGCTCATAGACAAGCTCGATTCGAAAGGCTACTTATATACGCTAAACGGCCAGGGCAGCGGCGTATATTACGATACATCGAAATTCCAGAACTACGGAGCCCTTTCCGGGCGCACGTTCAAGGAGCTGAACGAAAGCCAGCAGGCTGGCGCCAGGGTGGAGAGGCCTGAAGGCCTTAAGAACATAACGGATTTCGCGGTGTGGCGCTTCGCTCCGGCGGAGCTGAAGGAAATGGTATGGGATTCCAAATACGGCCGCGGTTTTCCGGGCTGGCACATAGAATGCAGCGCAATGAGCATGAAGTACCTAGGGGAATCTTTCGACATACACTGCGGCGGCATAGACCATATACAGGTACACCACACAAACGAGATAGCGCAATCCGAGGGCGCAACCGGATCTAAGTTTGTAAACTTCTGGTTTCACGTCAACTTCCTCACTGTCAACGGAGAAAAGATGGCAAAGTCCCTTGGAAACATATACACCATCGGCGACCTTACAAAGAAGGGCTATTCACCGTTGGCATACAGGTATTTCCTGCTGGGCTCCAGCTACAGAAGCCAGCAGAATTTCACGTTCGAAGCTTTGGATGGCGCGCAAAAAACCCTTTCAGGCATCTATTCCACGATGCAAAAACTGGTGAGCATGCCGAAAGGGCAGAATGCAAAAGACAAAGGCACCATATCCGAAGCTGAGGCGCTCCGCGTCAAATTCTTTTCTGCAATAAACAATGACGTAGGCACTGCGGAGGCGCTCGCCACGATGCACGAACTCCTTTCGATGGCTGCAAGCCTCATAGAAGCGAATGACATAGGGGTAGACGCCGCCATGAATATGATAAACATACTGCTCGATTTCGATAGCATACTGGGCATAGGATTGGACTCCTTCGCAAAGGTAAAGGCAATGCCCAAAGACGCAGAAGCATTGATGAAGCAGCGCGACGCTGCCCGCGCGGCAAAAGACTACGGGAAGGCAGATGAGCTGAGGAAGGAATTGGAGGCCAAGTTCGGCATAATAACGGAAGACTCCCCTTCAGGCACCAGATGGCATTTCAAGGGAGTATGACGCTATGCCTGCAAATAAAGCAAAGGACGAGAACTTCGGCCCGGTAACGTCAAGGCTTTACGGCGTCTTCGCAAAGGCGTTCCCAAGCATGCGTGATTTCTATTCATTCATCGCAGGCGATATATCAAATCGGAAGTTCGATTCACTGCTGGACGTGGGCTGCGGCCCCGGGATACTTGACATGAAAATAGCTGAGCAGAAGCCCTTAGCCATCATATATGGAATAGATCCCTCAAAATACATGATAAGCATAGCCAAGCGGAGCGCAAAGCGCTATGGAGTCCGCAACACCCATTTCATGTGCGGCAAAAACACCAGCATTCCGATAAATAAGAAGTTTGACATCATAATGTCCACGCTCTCCTTCCACCACTGGGCGGTCAAAGCGCCAGCGCTCGAGTACTTATCGGGCTGCTTGAGCGATAAAGGCCTACTAATAATATATGAATTCCTGAAGCCCGAAACCGGGATGTCCATAGAAGGCAGCCATTCACTGAGCATTGCCGAAGCCAGATCCTTTTCTGACCTTAAGGGGCTCAGGCTCGCCGATGCCAAGGCCCGCGGCAAATTCATAAGGGTAATATTCTCAAGAAGATGAGTTGGCATAGCTTATGCTGAATATGCGGCTGTCGCCGTTCTGGTAAATGAGCTTCATGCTTACTCCTGTGCCATTGCCATAGCTGCATGAGCTATAGCCGCATCCGAACAGAAAGTCATACATGTTGCTTCTCGTGAAGTTCGGGCCTACCATCGCTGCGCTCGTAATGTTCCTTCCGGAATAAGTCACGAAATATGTGTAGTTTATGCTCGCTTTCGAGTCGTTTACCTCTTTTGCGGTGTCGTTCGCCATGTTGTAAAGAATGACATGCTTAAGCATGGTGTAACTGCTGCCATCGCCGTTGCTTATGCCCGCCACTACATCGCTCGAGTTGTCCTCATTTATAACCAACGCAGCTTTCAAGTAAGGCGAAGCCGGCATCTGGAAACTCAGTATCTCTGAAGTGCTGTTCGTAGTCACTCCTATGGTGTTGAATGCGTCGTAGCCGTACGAATCCGCGTAAGTGCCGTTAAGCCCTCCCTCTATTGATATGCCTCCAAGTTCCTGCAGCCAGTAATACCTGGCAAGCAGGTACTCTGGCTTGTGCACTTTGCTTATCAGGTATTGGGTATCAGGGCTTGTATTAAGTATGAATCTGGAGAAGCCAGCTATGAGCTGCGAGTTCTGCCCTCCAACGCTGTCCATCGCGCTTGTCCTGTTTGCCCATCCCTCTATCACAGAGCCGTCAGGCCATACCGCAAGGAACGTGGCGTTCGAAGCTGTATTGTTCTTTGCCCAGCCCAGCGCAGAGAGGAACTGCGGGTTTATTCCATCGGCCTGCACTGCTGTGAAGGACTGTATATTTGTAGTATATATGGAGTAAACGAATATGAAAGCTATTACTGCTATAAAGATAATGACTGCAACGCTTTTCAAATTCTTCTTTAGCTTCGTGATGCCAGAATCAACTCCAAGCAGCTTGCCGGCGCCGTATACCGCATAAGCCGCAAATATGGCTATAGGCACCGCGACTATCGAATTGAACCTCACTGCATTGATCTGCAGGTAAATAGTAGCTATGAAATATCCAAGCATTGCAAGGAATTGCGGTGTGAAGTTAAGCTTTCCTAGCACAGAATAGCTTGTGCCTGGGTAAATCCTCCTTGCGAATATAAGGTAAAGCACTATGCCTATAGGGGCCAGCAGTATCTGGTAGCCGAAGCTCGCCCATATAAACGCCCATGTCGGCGGCTGCAGCTCCTGTATTGTCACATTGAGGTGGCTGCTCGCTATCACTAAGCCATCGCCGCTCGCTATGTGCGACAGAAAACTGCCGAACAGCACCAATACCACTGCAAGGGCTATGACTATGACTACAAGGATAAAGCGCGCCCGCGCCATCGTGTTCATTGTAATGCTTGGAAGCTTATCCCTTTTCTCAAGGAGCGCCCAAGCAAGCAGCGCGCCCAGAAGTATAGGCGCATAAAATATGAAGAAATGCAGCGTAGACAATGCCTGCTGAGCCCTTATTATGGTGAGCGCCATCCACATGTGCTGCATCGCATAAGTGAGGAGCAGGGCTAGCATAAGCATAACAGAGCCTTCAATGAGCTTCTTGTCTGCGGTTATGTAAGCGAATATGGCCACAAGGAGCACCGCGAGCATATACACTATTATGGTAAAAGGTGCGCCGTTCCAGACTGCAGTGCCTACGCCGAGCACGAAAGCGGAAGCCAGCGCAAGAATAAGCTTTCTTTTCCATGTTTCCTGCCTGAATACAGCAACGAAAAATATCAAAGCGAGTATCATGAACGAAGTTATGAAGCCGTCGCCCCTGTATACGAGCGCCGCGGTCCTTGCTACGTCGCCGCTTGATATGGCGACAAAGAACATCGCTAAAAATGCAAGCGCCCTGCTTTTTGCAAAATACCTCATTATATAGAATGCTCCTATTGCATCAAGCACGCCAAAAAGTATCGGCACAAGCCTCATTACAGTATAATAGCTAACTCCGAAATACTGCAGTATCGCATACGGGAACAGAGTAACGAAATACAGCCCCAAAGGCTCGGTGATCGGGAAATGCGCGGGAAAACCGGAAAGCACGAGCGTCTTAGGTATAGCGAAGCCGTGCGCAACCGCAGCGCGTATAACAGAGAAGTGGTAAAAGCCATCAGGCTCAAAAAAGCCTGCGTACTTCAGCATTCCGGTCCTGAAGTATATATCGAGCAGCAGTATGGCGACAAAAAGCACCAGCATGGCATATCCATACTTCCCTAATGAAAACCGCCTCCTGCCATTATTCAAGCCGTCTTTCTGAGCAGGGCTGGCGCTCTGCTTCAACGTCTCGGCGTGCGTTGATCCCTGATTGCTCAGGTCATCAGCAAGCTCCGATTTACTATCCGCTCCATTATCGGGCTCCATGAATAAACCGCTCCAAATAGAAAATTGTTCAACAATTAAAACCTTTTTAATGCCAACTCTTTTAATACTTTTTAAGTTTCATCCATCTATAAACCGGCATGCTAATGCTTAAAGTGCCTATACCATATATATCTTAATAAATTTTCTCGCTAATAACTAACAATGATTAATCGGCACGAAGTGCGGGTAAGGACATGAAAACTACAATAAGCGGGCCGGCACCTGCATTTTTGCTCATGATAGCGCTCCTTGCCGTACTGCCATTTTATTCCTACGGGAACACTGTATCTGTCAACGCTTCTATAAACGCAGTATGCCAGTTCGCCGTCTATCCATCCCATCAAGCGATCTATCCCTTGCTCTCCAATGTGTCTGTCCTATTTATGCCCCAGAGCCTTGCGAACTGCTCCGTAGCAAGCATGCCTGGCAGCATGCATGTATACTATAAAAACGGCACCGTAGCCCTAAACCTTACGTCAAATTTCTATAATATTACCCTGCATAACACGAGCTACGATTTCCCTGCATCGTTCAACTCGCTCTCGCAAGGGAATTATACGGCTTCGATAACGCTCAAAGAAACTTCCAATTACACGAATTCCACCTCTGTTAGCTTAATCCTGCTGAACCCGCCGAACATAATGGCAAGCAATATGGTCATCGGCAACGTGAGCTATGGCGCCACCCTGCCAATATCATTAAGGCTTTTCAATAACGGTTCTCTCTCTACAAATACTATAACGCTACATCTTAAAATAAACGGAACTGCAAATTACAGCTATAGCTATAAGCTTGGTACTATCGCGCCGAACCAGACAGTCCCTGTAATACTTTCCATAAGCAATGTGACCAATAC
>JABEBX010019822.1_pt1 | contig 38443 bp, 33 predicted proteins | sample 7245971 | NCBI WGS metagenome assembly JABEBX01 (sample SAMN14506365, study PRJNA622280) | hot springs metagenome | biome: hot spring [ENVO:00000051]|acidic hot spring [ENVO:00002120]; feature: spring [ENVO:00000027]|sediment [ENVO:00002007]; material: sediment environment [ENVO:01001048]... | reverse complement strand
CATCCGCTGTATACCGTGCAGTCACAGCTTGAGAAGTCCGCCGGGGCCGTTGTGGAGTTGTTGGCCAATACGCCCGCCCCAGCGCATGTCATTGACACCGCGACCCGTCGGATCGGCCTGCGGAAAATTGAGGTCCTGCCGCCCAAAGATGGCCTGGCCATGCACGTACAGGTCAATGGCGTGCCGGTGTTTGTAAAAGGTGCGGACTGGATTCCCGCGGACAATATTCCCACGCGCGTCACGCCGGAAACAATCCGCTGGTATATAAAAAAAGCCATTGAGTGCAATTTCAATTTTATCCGCCTCTGGGGCGGCGGATATTATGAGCAGGATGAGCTATTTGATCAGTGCGATGAATTGGGCATCATGCTGCAATTCGAATTCAAATTCGCCAACGATACGTATCCCGTTAACGACAAGAAATGGATGGCCAATCTCCAGACGGAAGTGGATCAGCAGGTCCGCCGGTGCCGCAACCACCCATCGATTGTGATCTGGAGCGGCAATAATGAAATTCAGGATTTCAAAGGCTATTACCATCTGTTTGGCGATGTCATAGGCGGTACCGTGCATCGGCTTTTGCCCGGCGCATTTTATGAAGTTGGCAGCGGTGCTTCCGGCAGCGGTGATATCCACACTTGGCAGGTGTGGCATGCCATGGCTCCGTTTGAACAGTACCGAACGGTGGAAGGTTTTGTCACGGAATTTGGCATGCAGTCATTCCCGGTGCCGATGACGGTGGATTCCTATACCGATGCGGCGGACCGCCAGAGCGTGCATTCCAAGGTGATGCGTTACCATGAACTCGACGGCAGTGGCCATGGCATCGGCATAATCATGCACTACACCAATATGTACTTTGGAAAAGCGCCGGAAAGTTTTGATGACACCCTCTGGCTGACTCAAATTAATCAGGCGTATGGCATTCGTTATGGTGTGGAACATTGGCGGCGTGATATGCCCCGCTCCATGGCCGCCACAATCTGGCAATATAACGACTGCTGGCCCGGCCCAACTTGGTCTATGACAGATTACTACCGCCGGTGGAAAGCCATTCAATATCAATCCAAACATTTCTTCGCCCCCATTCTGGTCAGCGGCATACCTGATCCCAAAACCGGTAAAGCCGATCTGTACATTACCAGTGACCGGCAGAAAGACGTTTCGGGAGATTTGCGTTGGTTTGTGACCGATGCCGCTGGTACGGTACTCAAACATGGCGAAATGTCCGTGCCAATCCCCGCGCGTTCCAGCCGACTTGCGCATACGCTGGATCTTTCCGATCTGCTCAGCAGCCATGGGGCGGCCAATCTGCTGATCTGGCCGGAAGTGCGTGTGGGCAGCCGGACAGTGGCCGACAATGCGCTATTCTTTGGCCGGCCTGTTGAATTGAAACTCCACAAACCGCAATTGGCGGTGCATGTCAGCGGATCGGGCCGGCATTATGACTTGCGCATTGATGCCAATGCGCCGGCATTGTGGGCTTGGGCCAATTTGAAGGATACGGCGGCAACCTATTCCGACAATTTTATTGCCATCCGCCCCGGACGCACGGCAGTCATTCATATCACGCTTGAGGAACCCATGGCTGCCGCCGAGTTCCACCGCAAACTGGAAGTTCGCAGCATTTACGACATCGCCCCTGATATGCGTGCGTAAGGTTCGAGCACCGTAGGCGTAATTCGAGCATCAATACCGCGCCATTGTTGAAGTATCATCCATAATAATGGTATGTCGTGTGCTTGAACCGTCGCTCGCGTGATTTATTGGGTAAGCCAACAGCCATGTTTGTATCGTATGCGGCTATTTCCCCGCCGCCATAACTTCGTTGCGGTGATTCTGGGCGGCGTTCATTTCTTCCGCGGTGGGGCTTTTGCCGGTTTGGATCATATTGACAAAGCAATCAAATAAATAGGTTGCGTCATGCGGGCCGGGGCTGGCTTCCGGGTGATATTGCACCGCAAAAACCGGTTCGGAAGTCATGCGGAATCCTTCGAGAGTCTGATCATTGAGGTTGATATGCGTGGGTTCTCCTCCATGCTTGAGCAGTGATTGAACTTCCACTGCAAAGCCATGATTCTGCGAGGTAATTTCCACCTTGCCCGTACCTGTGTTCTGCACCGGTTGGTTGCCGCCCCGGTGGCCGAACTTGAGTTTGTAGGTGCTGGCACCCAGCGCCAGGCCCAAAAGCTGATGGCCCAGGCAGATTCCAAAAATCGGTTTTTTCCCGATCAGCTTTTTTAACGTTTCCTGCGTGTAGGCAATAGGCTCCGGATCACCCGGGCCATTGCTGACAAATATGCCATCGGGCTTATGGGCGAGAATTTCATCCGCTGTGGTATTGGCCGGAACCACGGTCACCCGGCAACCGCTTTGCGCCAAATTGCGCAGAATATTACGCTTGGCACCGCAATCAATGGCCACCACATGGTGATCAGCCTTGCCATGGTGATCGGTCCGTTGCGCCCAGATACCTTTATCCTGCGACCAGTGATACACCTTATCCGGCGTTACCTGCCGCACCAGATCAACGCCCACCAGGCCGGTCCAGGCGTTGGCCTTTGCCACCAGGGCGGCATCATCGTGTACCAGCGCGGGATCAGCACATATCACACCCTTTAACGCCCCCTGGGTGCGCAGCTTGCGCACCAGCGCCCGCGTATCAATTCCCGCGATGCCGGGCACATTGTGCCGCTTGAGATATTCATGCAGGGATTCCACCGCCCGGTAATTGCTTACCAGCGTGGAGAGTTCCTTGATAATAAATCCTTCCACCTGCGGGTGGCCCGACTCTTCATCTGTGCTGTCAGCTATGCCATAATTGCCAATCTGCGGGCAGGTCATCGTGACAATCTGCCCGCGGTAGGATGGATCCGTCAAAATTTCCTGATATCCACTCAAGGATGTGTTGAATACCACTTCGCCCGCGTGGGCCACCGCTGCGCCAAATGCGACTCCGGTAAAAACGGTTCCATCTTCCAGAGCAAGTTTAGCAATTGACAATTCAGACATAGGCGCAAGGCTCCAAGTTCCTTCCAGCGGGCGGATCAAATCGGGAGAATTATAGCGGTTTTGTAATGCCAGGCCAAATATGTGAATTTATCGATGTGAATTTATCCAAAAATAAAAATAATAAAAATATAATAAAAAAATACATGATGTTCGCGTTGACGCCCGCCGTGAGAATCCATAAACTAATGGGCCTGAAATTCGTTGGGCTTAGCTCAGTTGGTAGAGCACGAGGTTGTGGTCCTCGGGGTCGCGGGTTCGAATCCCGTAGCCCAACCTGGCTTGAAAATGGGGCGGGCCGGTTGGGGCGGACGTCAGTGTTAATGCGCCGTTGGGTTGCAGGGATATAAAACTGCCGGTAAACTATTGAATCTTAGCTGGGTTTTCAATTAAAAATCCGGCAGGCGGCGGCATGGTGATGGATCCGGTGAACGGATAAATGAAACTTTCCCGTGTCGGACCGATGAGACGAACGTAATGGCCGCACGCTGCTGTAGCTCAGTTGGTAGAGCGCGTCCTTGGTAAGGACGAGGTCATGGGTTCAAGTCCCATCAGTAGCTTTTTAGCGCCGGTGCGGTGGAATACGTTAAAGAGATGCGTGTTCACCATGGCGCATGATTATGGCGACGTAACACCGCTCCGAACTTGCGGGCTGTGACCATCGCCGGAATTTTGGGTTTTATTCGTGGTAACGGTACCGCGATAGTGTTTGTGTAAGAACGGATTTTTCTACCACAGGAGGTATTTATCCATGGCTAAAGGCGTATTTGAACGTAAGAAGCCTCACGTAAACGTCGGCACCATCGGTCACATTGACCACGGCAAGACCACCCTCACCGCCGCGTTGACGACGGTATTGGCGGCCAAAGGTTTGGCGAACGCGATTTCATACGACGCGGTGGCCAAGGCCTCTGAAAAGCAGGGACGCCGTGATCCCAGTAAGATCGTCACCATCGCGGTGTCACACGTTGAGTATGAATCGGAAAAGCGGCATTATGCCCACATTGACTGCCCCGGTCACGCCGATTTCGTCAAGAACATGATCACTGGAGCCGCCCAGATGGACGGAGCCATTCTGGTGGTTTCCGCCGCTGATGGCCCGATGCCGCAAACGCGTGAACACGTTCTGCTGGCGCGGCAGGTGAACGTGCCGCGGATCGTGGTATTCCTGAACAAAATTGATCTCGTGGATGATCCGGAGTTGCTGGAACTCGTGGAATTGGAAATCCGCGAGCTGCTCAACAAGTACAAATTCCCGGGCGATGAAGTGCCGATTATCCGCGGTTCGGCGGTGGCGGCGCTCAAGAACCCGACCGATGCCAAAGCCATTGAGCCGATCATGCAGCTTGTGGCCGCCCTGGACAGCTACATTCCCGAACCGGTGCGGGAAACGGATAAGCCGTTCCTTATGCCGGTGGAAGATGTGTTCTCCATCAAGGGCCGCGGTACCGTGGGTACCGGCCGTGTGGAGCGCGGAACCATTAAGGTCGGCGATGATGTGGAAATCGTCGGTCTGCATAAAGACCCGATGAAGTCGGTTGTAACCGGTGTGGAAATGTTCCAGAAAGTTCTGGATCAGGCCATCCCCGGTGATAACGTCGGCTTGCTCCTGCGTGGTGTGGAAAAAGAACAACTGGAACGCGGCCAGGTAATTGCCAAGCCGGGTTCGATCACCCCGCATACCAAGTTTGAAGCGGAAATTTATGTGCTCACCAAAGAAGAAGGCGGCCGCCATACCGCGTTCTTCAAGGGCTATCGTCCGCAGTTTTACTTCCGTACCACCGATGTGACCGGTTCGCTGGATCTGCCGGCGGGCACCGAGATGGTCATGCCGGGCGATAACGTGAAGATTAACGTGGATCTCGGCGAATGCCCGATCGCGATGGAACAGGGCGTCCGCTTCGCCATCCGAGAAGGTGGCCGGACGGTTGGTGCAGGCGTTGTGACCAAGATCCTCGCCTGATTGATTCGTTAAGATGAATCTTGATGACAAACATGGGCCACGCGGACGGGGGATTTCCTGTCCGCGTGGCTCTGTCAATAGTCAAGATTATTTGTGAGTTTTCAGTCCTGTTAAATTTCTCTATAATACAGGACTGATCCGGGTGGTTATAAAGCGCCAAACCGGAGCTTGGCATCATCGGCGTTGTCCGGATGCCAGGCGGAACAGTTTTAGCTTGATTTGGAGTCGCTCAAATGGCGCGTGAATGGGCCTGGTTGCAATGTAGTGAGACCAAAGATCTCAACTACCGTATCAGCATCAACCCCAAGGAGATGGATGTGAAGAAGACGTTCTTCAAATTCTCTCCGAGGTTACGCAAGCATACGGATCATAAGATCAAGAAAGGTAAATAATACCGGCGCGGCGGGACGCACCGGGCTGTTTTGGACGTATCTACGGCAGTAGCTCAATTGGCAGAGCACCGGTCTCCAAAACCGGGGGTTGCAGGTTCAACTCCTGCCTGCCGTGTTGTTCAATGGGTTCCTGATACCGCTAGGATTTTGCCGCCGGCAATCTCCAGCGAAATTGAACAGGGCCTGGTGCAATGGATGTAACGGCAATGGGTTGGGGTGAATGGCCCAGCTGTTGAAATGAATTCTGGAGTAGAGTTTTTGTCTTTCTTCAACATATACAAAAAGGGGCAGGGTAAATGGGTGCGTTTGGGCACTGTCATTGGCATGGGCCTGCTGATTGCCTTGGGCATTTTGTGGATTAAAAACACATTTATGCCTCTGGCCCCGGCGTACTCCAAAATGATCATGGTGGTTATTGTCGGTTCCCTGGGGGCGCTGCTCTGCTTTTATGCGGTGAACCGCCCCAATCTTGCCGATTTTATGATCCTCACGGAAAGTGAAATGCGGAAAGTAGTGTGGCCCACGCGGCCGGCGGTCATTCGAGCCACCCGCCTGGTCGTGTTTGCAACACTGGGTATGGCATTGATGTTGTGGCTGGTGGATACGTTTTTCGTGTGGTTGTTCCGCGCGATTCACGTGATTCGGTGATGTGGAATTTTCCACATCCATTTTGAAGTGCCGGTGGTTAAATTCCTCCGGCGGTTAACGGCGAAATGAACACTCAACAGGTAACGGAGCTTCAAGTGACCGAATCTTCTATTATGAAATACTGGTGTGTGCTGAAGGTCGCTTCCAATAAGGAAGACCAGGTACGCGATGCGCTGGAACGCAAAATCAAGGCTGAGAACCTCACCGATATCATCGGCCGGTTGCTCGTGCCGCTTGAACGTGTCAAAAAGGTCAAGGCCGGCCAGCAGAAAGTTGCCGAGAATAAAACTTATCCCGGTTATGTGTTTGTGGAAATGGAATTGAATTCCGATGGCACCATTCCTGAACGCGCCTGGTATGTCTTCAAGGAAACCGCCGGAGCCGGTGATTTCATCGGTCATAAAAACAAGCCGGACCGTATGGCCGCCAAAGAAGTTGAAAAGCTCATCGCCGATGCCGAGAAACCTGAAGCCGGCCCTGAGGTGAAAGTTGAATTCTTGAAGGGTGATGCCGTCAAAGTACGCGAAGGGCCGTTTGAGAATTTTGACGGTGTGGTGGATGAAATATTCCCCGACAAGGGCATAGTCCGTGTCATCGTCACCATCTTTGGCCGCGCCACGCCTCTGGAACTGGAATACTGGCAATTGGAGAAGGTGCAATAGTTTCGGTCAATCCAGCCGCTGCGGAAATATTCCGCGGCACTGTTCCAGATCGTTCCGGGGTCTATAATAGAGTGCTTGTAGTAGCCCCCCGGAAAAAAGATCGGTTGAAATCTTGCACCGGGAGAAAGAAAAGAAACGTGCCGCCATGAAACTACTGACAGTAAATGCCGCCCCGCAGCCCCGCCGGTTAGTTCCGCAAACCACCTTGGGCAAATGGCTTTGGGTCTTGGGATGCATCGTGGTGTTGGTGCCGCTGGTTATGGTGGGGCTGCTGCTGACTGCGGTGGCGGTCGTGGCGGTGTTGCTGATGGGATTGCTCTCTCTGGCGGTCATTGTGGTTCGCCGGTTGGGGAGAAAGAATGTCGATGCCGGAATAGCCGCGCCGGCGCAACATCCGCAGCCATGGGTGCAGGATGATGGGCGGCGGAATGTCAGGGTGGTTCAGAATACGAATCTGGACGGCTGAAATGCCCTTGGTTATAGGCCGGGATCATGCAGCAAAGCAGAATTTCAGGATTAAACGGATTATTGGTAAGTATCAGGATTGTTGAGGTTTAAGTTATGGCCAAGGTTAAGGAAATATCCAAAAAGTTCAAAATGCAGGCCCCGGGCGGCACCGCCACGCCCGCCCCGCCGATTGGCCCGGTTTTGGGCGCCAACGGTGTGAACCCCGGGCAATTTATTCAACGGTTTAACGCCGCCACCGCCGCGCTGAAAGGCAAAGTCGTGGGTGTTGAAGTCACGGTTTACACCGACCGCTCCTTTGATTTTGTCATCAAGACACCACCGGCATCGGTCATGATCAAAGACGCTCTGGGACTGGAAAAAGGCAGCGGTGAGCCGAACAAGAATAAAATCGGCAAGCTCACCAAAGCCCAGTTGCGCAAACTGGCCCAGGAGAAATTGCCCGATCTCAATGCCTCCAGCATTGAATCCGCGGAAAAAATTCTCGCCGGTTCAGCGCGCTCCATGGGTGTTGAAATCGGGGAATAAGGGATCGTGAAACTCGCTTTTTCCACCAACGCTTTCAAAAAGGTTTCCCTGGAAGAAGCTGTTGATTCCATCGCCGCCGCCGGCTATGGCGGTGTGGAAATCATGGCCGATGTTCCACATGCTTATCCGCCGCATACGCCTGATGCGCGCATCGCCGATCTGCGCCGGCAACTGGATTCCCTGAAACTTCGCATCTCCAATATCAATGCCTTTACCTTTTTCGCCGTCGGCGACACCCTGCATCCATCATGGATTGAAAAAGATTCCGCCCTGCGGGAAAAGCGCATCCGCCATACCGGCAACTGCATTCGAATGGCCGCCGCGTTGGGTGCAAAAACAATATCACTTGAACCCGGCGGCCCGCTTGATGGCATGGCGCGTTCAGAGGCATTGTCTCTTTATGAGCAGGGCCTGCGGCAAGTCCTGCCCCTGGCTTTGGAATGTAATATTGCCCTCTTGGTGGAACCCGAACCGGGCTTGATGATCCAAACCACCGGCGAATGTATTGAATTCTTAACCCGGGTGAATCATCCCAGCCTGCGTATGAATTGTGATCTGGGGCACCTGTTTTGTGTTGGGGAGGATCCCGCGCAATCGCTGGTAACTTGCGCCCCCTGGGTGGAGCATATCCATCTTGAGGATATTGCCCGCAGCCGGGTGCATCAGCATTTAATTCCCGGACGCGGCGCCATGGACTGGGCCTCCATTTTTGCGGCCATCAAACAGGTGGAATACAAGGGCTGGACCACCGTGGAACTTTATCCTTATGAAACCACCGCGCGGGAGGCGGCGGATGAGGCCTTCGCCTTTCTGCAAAAATTTCTTTAATCGCATCGCCGATGTTGTGTATTGTGGATACTTATGGATAATTTTCAATATATTAATAATCAATTGCACTGTGAAGATGTGCCGGTGCGGGACATCGTGGCCCAGACCGGCACGCCCACGTATATCTATAGCCAGACAACACTGTTGACGCACTTTGACCGCATTGCCGCGGCCTTTGCGCCGCTGAAACCCCTGATCTGCTATTCCATTAAATCCTGCGGCAATCTCTCGATACTTCAGACGCTGCGCGCGCGGGGCAGCGGTTTTGATGTCGTCTCCGGCGGGGAACTTTTCCGCGCCCTCAAAGCCGGCGCGGATGGTAAAATGATTGTCTTTGCCGGCGTCGGCAAAACCGATCGGGAAATCAATGAAGCACTGGATGCCGGCATTGGCTGGTTTAACATTGAAAGTGAAGAGGAATTCTGGAATCTGGACCGTCTTGCCGGAGCAAAAAAACTCACCGCGCGCGGCGCCCTGCGCGTGAATCCGGATGTGACCAGCGCCGGCACACACCAAAAAACACTCACCGGAAAAAAAGAAACCAAATTTGGTGTGGATATTGACCGTGCCGAGTCTTTTTATGTTCAGGCTTCCGCCGCCAAACATGCCCGTCTAAGCGCCCTGCATCTGCATATTGGTTCCCCGATAAAATTCACCACCCCTTATGTGGATGCCATCATCAAGGCATTGTCGCTGATCGATCGTCTCTCCGTCCGCGGCATTGTCATTGACACGCTGGATATTGGCGGCGGATTTGCGGCATTTTATGAAGGCAATGAAGCCCCATCCGCCGCGGATTATGCCGCCGCCATTATTCCGCTGCTCGCCAGCCGAAACCTGCGGATCATCCTTGAGCCGGGGCGTTCCATTTCCTGCAATGCCGGAATTCTTGTCACGCGCGTGCAATACTGCAAGCAGGGGGGGGGTAAAAAATTTACAATTGTAGATGCGGCCATGAATGATCTCATCCGCCCCACGCTTTATGAAAGCTATCATTTTATCTGGCCGGTGGAACTTGGCGCCGCCACCGCCCCGGCCAATCGTTTAAGCAGCCTGCGCACCGCCGGCCATGAAAAAGTTGATGTCGTGGGACCCGTATGTGAAAGCGGTGATTATCTGGCCAAAGACCGCTATTTGCCCCCGGCCAAACGCGGCGATCTCCTGGCGGTATTTTCCGCCGGGGCTTATGGCTTCGCCATGAGCAGCCAGTACAACGCCCGCCCCCGCGCCGCCGAAGTGCTCGTAGATGGAAAATCATGGCGTATCATCCGCCGGCGGGAGACGTACCATGATCTCATCGCTGCGGAAATATAATGATATGCGTATGAGTCAATATGTAGATTCCGTTCCCCTGCGGCCAAACCACCGGTAAACCTTGGGAGCGTGGGTGTCCCCAGCCGCAATGAGCGACATAAACAATAATGCTGGTGAGGATACCCGTGTTCCCAAAACAAGCGGATATCCCATTTATCTCGCAGGAGAATCCGGATTGTTGAAAATATATGATTGATCCGGTCCGGAGCCCGGTAGGATGGTGTTCAAAATAACTACCGTATTCGTGGCGTTCATCTTTGAGAGCACCGGATGAAATCCGGTGGTTGATTTACTGATGCGAACCGACCACCGCATTAGTCATGCGGTGCAAAAACTAACACAAACCCAACACAATATTATCAGAATCTTAACTTGCGCCCTGGCGCGAAATATGGTTTACTCTTGGGCATGAGCAGACCGGATTGGCAATTTGATTTTCTTGATGATCCAGCGGCATTGGCACCGTTGAAGAAAGCTGATGATCCGCGGCTGGGGCATCTGACCGGGCGCAGGGAGTTGCGTGTGCTCAAGGAAATCATGGAGCGTCTGTCGCGAAAGGCGGTACATGGCAACCGGCTCCTGGAGTCGCATCATGTGCTGGTGTTGCACCTGCTGGGATTCTACAACCCGATGATGCGCAGTCTGCGAACCTTTGAATTGGCCAGTCAAAACCAGCATGTGCAGGAGATGGTGGGATTGGAGCGTATTTGTCGCAGCACGCACAGTGATTTTCTGGCCATGGTGGATGGGGAGTTGCTCGTGCCCGTGGTGCAGGCGCTGCGGGAGAAAATTCCTGCTTCTGCCCGTTGGCGGGGAGATGAAGACTTCGACACGATGCTGGATAGTTTAGTGGCGTTTGACGGCTCTTATTTTGATGTACCGGTGACGGTGGCGTGGGCGATGCAGATACATTATCCAGACTCGAAGAAAAAGCCATTACTTCCTGCGTCGGGGCGGACGAAGGTGGCGGACCGGCAGTATCGCAAAAGCATGGCCCAAATACGTCTGAACCTGCACTGGGCTACCCGGCGTGGTGTGCCCATGGGCGTGAGCATTGATGGTGCCAAAGGGTCCGAATCCGAAGCCTTTATCAAGGCGCTGGAACCGGACCTGATCTACGTCATAGATCGGGGTATATTCAGTTTCCACTGCCTGGAGGAATTGCACCGGCATCACAGTCATTATGTCGCGCGGCTCAAGGCCAATATCCCCTTGACCACCCATCAAGAACGCCCGATGACCGCTGAAGATGCCGCCCATGGTGTGGTCTCCGATCGTACCGGCTACTTCACCGGCTCCCCGCGTCATCCGGCACCACGCCTGCTGGTGCGGGAGATTCTTATCGTCAACCCTGCCCACCCGGATCGCCCGATTCGCCTGATAACGGATTTAATGGAATACCCCGCCCACATCATCGGCCTGCTGTACCAGCAACGCTGGCAGATCGAATTATTTTTCCGCTGGCTCAAGGTACACAACCATTTTGACCACCTGGTCACGCATAGCCGGGAGGGGATGCATTTTGTCTTCTATGTCATGATGATAGCACTGCTGCTGCACACGCTGCTGCATGGGCGGCCTCCCAGTAAATATGATGTGCTATGTTACCAGATAGCCTTTCAATGCGGCGGTATGGACCCCGGTATGCTCCCGGCCCTCCAAGCCATGACGCTATGCCAACCTGGTATTTCTTACGCCAAAAATTATCCCACAACCACTTCACACACGCGAATTTTCCGGACAGTATTGCGATGAAATCCGGTGGTTGATTCAGAAGTGTGAACACACCACCGCATTAATCATGCGGTGCTCTTTGGATATGAATGTGCCATGAGCACCGCGATGCAATCCGGTGGTTGATTCACAAGTGTGGACACACCACCGCATTGTCACACGGTGCCCGTTTGGTTTACAATGCTGATCTTGGTTGTTGTTGGTGTCGTCAATGAGAACGGAGTTAAAAAATGAAACGTGCAAAAATCAGTATCATCGGGGCGGGTAATGTTGGAGCCACTGCGGCGCACTGGGCGGCGGCCAAAGAACTTGGCGACGTGGTGCTGGTGGATGTGCCGCAAATTGATGGCGTGCCCCAGGGCAAGGCCCTGGATCTGGCCCAGGCCGCCCCGGTGGAAGGCTTTGATGCCCATCTCACCGGCGCCACAACCTATGAACCCACCGCCAATAGTGATGTTGTCATTATCACCGCCGGCTTGGCCCGCAAGCCTGGCATGAGCCGGGATGATTTGTTGATAAAAAATACGGAGATCGTCAAATCCGTCACGCAACAGGTGGTCAAGCATTCACCGAACAGCATTCTTCTGGTGGTTTCCAATCCGCTGGATGCCATGGTCTATGTGGCCTACAAAACCAGCGGTTTCGAGCCGCACCGTGTCATTGGCATGGCGGGTGTGCTGGACACCGCGCGTTATCGCTGCTTTATCGCCGCAGAATTGGCTGTGAGCGTGGAAGACGTTCAGGCCCTGTTGCTGGGGGGCCATGGTGATGATATGGTCCCGCTGCCGCGTTACACCAGCGTCGCGGGCATCCCGCTGCCGGAACTGCTTTCAGCGGATAAGATTGAAGCAATTGTGAAACGCACCCGATCCGGCGGTGCGGAAATTGTCAATTTGCTGAAAACCGGCTCGGCCTATTACGCCCCATCGGCTTCCGTGGTGCAGATGGCGGAATCCATCATCAAAGATAAAAAACGGGTTCTGCCCTGTGCCGCATACTGTGATAAACAATATGGCGTGGGCGGCTACTATGTGGGTGTACCCGTGAAGCTTGGCACCAAGGGTGTTGAGCAAATTATCGAAGTGCCGCTGACCGCCGCTGAGAAAAAGCTCATGGACGCTTCTGTTGAGCATGTGCGGCAACTTGTGGCGACGATTAAACTGTAAAGCGGGAAAACTTACATCTTTTCTATCGCGTTCCGCAGTTCCGTGATAAAACGCTTGAAGTACGGAAGTTTTTCAAGCTGTTGCGCGATGCTTGCTGGCGGTGCCGACAACTGGTTCTTCACTATCCACCAATAAAAATGGAAGACCTTGCTGCGTCTGGTTGGCCGCTGTATTAAAGTCTTTCATCGCCTGTTGCCGCGAGCCACAGGCGACTACCTGCGCCTTTGCCGCCGCCATCATCCGCCAACTGGAACCAATTCATAATGGTGGGGTTTGGGTTGATTGGCGGTGTATTCCCGCGCCACAATCGCATCGCCGAGCTTGTTCATCGCCTTGACCACACCGGCCACCGCATGGGCCATTGCCGGATCATTTTCCGTGAGTACCGGCAGGTTGGGTTTCTGCCAACCGTAGTTTTCCAATTCGGTCTGCACGCTGTGCCATGCCACAAAGTGCGCTTGAATTTCTTCCCATACGATATTGTTCACACCATAAGCCTGCCACAGCATGGGGGTGAAATAGCGGGACAGATTGATGCCCTTGCCAAGTTCCAGCGGTGTAAATTCGCCAATTGTCTTGCCATCAATGAGCAATTGATAGTGGGCGGCGGAAAGGCCCTTTACCGTCAGCATCTCTTGATCCAATTGATGCGTAAAGCCCGAGAGCTTGTCAATCAGTGCCGCCACCGGATTGGTGTATGTGGGATTAGGTTGGGGCGGCAAGAATATATTCCAGCCCAGAAACTGCGGCCAGTTCTCATGCAGGGCAATAATTGGCATCGGAAGAGAGCCATCGAGTTGCGTCCAGGAAAGCCCGGCGCTGGTGGCTTTCAGATCGCTTATTTTCGAATTAACCGCGTGTATGACGCTTCCGGCGGTGGCGCTGATGGATACGTTGGTCACGGTTGCCGGTGCGCCCCATGCTTTAAGAAGAGCCTGGGCCATCATCATTTCCGCCGCCGCACTGGGATGTACGCGGCCGGGGAAGATTTGCTTCGCCAGAGTGGGATTTATTTTCTCAGCTTCTTTAAGCACCTTCACCATGGGGGCGTTGAAGTCCACATAAAGCAGATTATTTTTTTGCGCCAGGCGTTTTACAAAATGGTCATAGCGGATCAGTACAGCGTTATATCCACCAGGAAATCCCGGCTTGTGTGTTACATCGTCATAAGGAGATGGCCCCAGAAGAACAATACGCACGCCCGGCAGATGCTGCTTCAGCGACGCGATGATATGTTCATATCCCGTTCTGAACGTGTTGAAAATGCCTTGGTTAAATGGCCGGTAGCTGGCGTCATTCATCCCGAGCATAATGGTGACAACATTTGGCTTAAAGGGAAATACATCCCGCTTCAGCCGCACATTAATTGGTCCGGCCCATCCGCCGGTAACACGGTCGCCCCCCACGCCGGCATCAACAAATTTTACATGCAGCTTGGGAAATCGTGTCAACACATACGTTTGAACATCGGCGGGATAGAAGCGCTGTTCGGTGATGCTGTCGCCGTAAAAGCAGACCCGATCCCCATTCTTCAAAAAGAATTGTGCCTTCGCCGCCTGAGCAGGTGAAGTCATTGTCAAACCAGCCAACGCCAGGGAGGCGATCATGGCATACCTCAATTGCGGCCCTGCATAGCCCGCAGCTTTGCCGGCGCTGTTCCCGGTCGTAATCGCGGCACCCCATGTCAAGCGCCTCGTGCCACTGCGGAAGAGGTTCGTGGAGCGCCATTGTTTCGCCAGATTGTGGCACAGATCATGCAATACGTTCATGCAGAACTCCTATACAGCAACCTTAAATGAAATCGCCGGGTGCGGATCATAACCAATAATAGTAAAATCGTCGAATGTTAATTGGTCAAATGGTTTGCGCGAAATTTCTAAGCGTGGCAGTGGGCGCGGTGAACGCGTCAGTTGTTCCTGTAGACCCGCCAGATGATCATATTCCGCCATGTTGCCGTCGCTGCGAGCCACATAAATGTGAGCATCCACAATGGTATGGCCGAATTCACCCACGCCCAGACCGCATTCCTGTGCAATCATCTGGGTCAGTGTGGCGTAGCAAGCCAGATTAAAAGGAATGCCCAATGCGATATCGCCTGACCGTTGTGAGAGATGGCAATTAAGCTTTCCATCCAGCACCTGAAACACAAAGCTGTAATGGCAGGGGGGCAGTTTGCTGCGTTCCGCATTGCCCGGCTCCCAGGCGCTGACCACCAGCCGCCGGCTGTTGGGGTTGCGCTTAATTTCATTGATGACGTAAGCAATTTGATCAATTTCCTCCACCGGGGCCGTGGTCTGGCCGGTCACGGCAAGGGGCGCGTGGCTTTTTTGCACCGGATGTGGAAAGCGCCGCCAGTAGCGTCCATACGCGGTTTCCAAATCCCCATTTTCATCCGCCCACGCATCCCATATTTTTGTCTGCTTGCGGAGATTGCGGATATGTTCCTCGCCGGAAAGATACCATAGCAGTTCTTTAAGCACCGCCGGGTAATTTACTTTTTTGGTGGTCAGCAAAGGAAAGCCATTGGCCAGATTAACCTTGTAAAATGCACCAAAATAACTGATGGTATCCACACCGGTGCGGCTGGGTTTACGAATCCCCTTTTCCATCACCAGCTTGACGAGATCAAGATATTCTTTCATTCCTGTGGTTCCGGCGTTAGCGGTCAGAAGTTAGAATGACAAAATCCCATTTCCAACTTTTTTATAACGCCGGGCAGTGTATCACAGCTTTGCCGGGAGGCAACCCCTCGGACGCCATCGGACGCCATGGCTACCAATACCGCAAGTGCGGCAAAAACTATCCGAGCCGCTGGCGGGGGAGCATCCATAGTGTGCTGCTATCTGCGCGGTTCCGGTGTTAAACAGGATTCGGCCACTGATTCCAGACGAATCCCGCGCGGCAGGGTTGCAATTCCCCGCTTTAACGCACAAGATGATTCCTGCGGCCACGCGATTGGCCGGCGCGGGTTGGAAGATGATTTATTTTTTAATACACAATCTGGACCTGTTGCTTCCCATGTTCATGCTTCTGGGCATTGCCGCCATTTTTTCCGGCATTGAAACGGTTTTTTTCTCCTTGACCCGCCACGAGCTTTATCAGTTTAAAAATAGCGGCAAGCGCGGGCAGATACTGGCGGCATCACTAAGAGATCACAGCCGCTCGCTGCTGGTGCTGATTCTGCTGGTGAACATGGCCGGCACGATCCTGATTTTTGTCCTTAGCACCATCTTGCTGCAACGCCTGAACCGCCATTATGGCCAGTTCGCCGTTATCGCATTAAGCCTCGCACCGGTGCTGATCGTAGCGTATTTTGGAGATTTGGCGCCCAAGATTCTGGGGCGAAGATTTAACCGCTACCTGGCTCCCCGGGCGTCCGCCCCCATGACCATGTTGATGCGGGCGGCGGCGCCGGTGTTGGGGATTATTGAGCGCGTGCTGATTAATCCTTCCCACCGGCTCCTGGGGCACAAGGCCGGGCCTCATTTGTCATTAACCGAACTGCGCGAACTGCTGATGATGAGCCGGGATCAGGGGGTCATTGATATTGCGGAAAATCAGGTGCTTCAGCAGGTGCTGTGGCTGCGGGAAATCCGCGTACGCCATGTGATGGTGCCACGGGTGGATATGGTGGCCTTTAACATCCAAAAGCCAATTTCAGAACTCACCGAACTCTTCCAGCGCTGCCATCTTTCCAAAATTCCAGTATATGACCGGGATATTGATAACGTCCTGGGCGTTCTTTATGCCAAGACATTTCTGCTGGATACCCCCGCCACATCAGCCGCTCTTGTCCCGCTTTTGCGCCCGGTAAATTTCGTGCCGGAACTGCAAACACTGGATCGGCTGCTGGCGGGCTTCCGTGAAAAACATATTCAACTGGCCATGGCGGTGGATGAATTTGGCGGAATCGCCGGTGTTGTGACACTCGAAGATGTCGTGGAGCAGATTATTGGTGAAATTTATGAACCCGATGAGCCGATAAAAATTCCGGTAAAAGAAATCGGTCCGGATGAATTCCTGGTTTCCGGCGATTTATCGCTTATTGAATGCGGTGAACTTTTTGGTGATCCGGTCAAAGCGCTGCATGTTTCCACCGTCGGCGGTTTGATTTACGCCCAGCTCAACCGCGTGCCCCGCCCCGGCGATATTGTCTCGCTGAACCATCTGCAATTAACCGTTGAATCCATGCGCGGTCGGCGCGTGGATCGGGTCAAACTTATTCTACTTGATGACCAGCTCACCAAGCCCGCACAAGATCATGCCGAAGCGCCGCCGGCGCAGGAGCGTCCATGAACATCATCCCGGATAAACTCATTGCCTTGGTCGAACCGGCATTTTCTTCACTGTGGCATTATACGCTTTGGCCATGGGTTATTCTGGCGGTATTGGGTCTGATCGGGTCCATGATTTTCAGCGGTATGGAAACCGGGCTTTACACCATATCCCGCCTGCGCCTGCAATTGCGATCCTGGCGCAAGGAACCTGCCGCCCTGCAAATTGAACGCTGGCTGCGCCAACCCGCGGCGGTGCTGGCCGGCCTGCTGATCTGGCAGAATATATGCAACTTTGCCGTAGCCGCCGCCGCCACGGTTATGATGCGCCATGCTGGCATTACCGATCAATTTCAAGCCCTGCTGACGGCATTTATCCTTACACCCATTATGCTGCTGTTTGCGGAAATTGTTCCCAAAGACATGTTTCTCATCCATGCCGATCAATGGACCTACCGCCTGGTGGGATTCTTAAAATCCGCTCTGCGGTTTATCACCATTATTCCACTGCTGCCCCTGCTGATGCTGCTGAATATACTGGCCCTGCGGCTTTTCCGGGAAGACAATTCAACCGCTTCCGCGGGGCCGGCGGTTTTGATCTTTGCTGAGGAATCTTCCGCCACCGGCTTGATCAGCAATACACAGAGAGACCTCATCAGCCGGGCGCTGCGCATGGCGCATGTGGTGGTGGGCGATGTCATGGTACACTGGACGGGCGTCATTGGAATTCCGCAAACCATCAGCCGCGTGGGCTTTTGCGCCCTGGTGCGGCGGTATAATGTTTCGCGTCTGCCGGTGCTGGGCCGCAATGCCGAGGATGTTCTGGGTGTGGTCAACGTGGTCGATGTGCTGGGCCGGCGCGATGGATTTAATATCAAAGCCAATCTGCAAAAACCCATCACCCTTTTTCCGGAGCAGTCGGTTCGTTCCGCCATCACCCTCATGCAGTCCGCCCGGCAGACCATTGCGGTGGTGGTGAACCGGCAGGGCCGGCCCGTCGGGCTGGTGACCATGAAGGACCTTGTGGAGGAGCTTATCGGAGAACTGCAAAGCTGGTGATGTTACGCACCCGCGGCCTGCAGTGCGGTTAATTCCCGTTGGGCCATTTCCCGCTGGCTGGCATCATGCAGCTTCGGCAACGCTTTTTCAAATAAATCAATGGCCCGAGTCCGATTGATAAAATAGCGCGTATAAATCAACGCCAATACAAGCTGAACCTGATCACTGTTACCCGCCGAGCCATACCATTTCAAATAATCTTCATACGCGGTGGCCGCCTCCGGATAGCGCCCGGCCGCCATGAGTTGATTGGCCACATCCAATTGAATTTCACCCGATAGCACCTGCGCTGGATCCAGTTTTTTCAATTCCAGATACACGTTGGCGGCATCCGCCAGCAGATGGCCGCGCCGCAATTCGGTGATCCGGTTCCGCAGTTCCTGACACCGCGGATAATCCGGCGAATCCGGCCGCGCCGCCATCGGGGCGTCCGGCCTGACTATATTGCGGCCTTGCGGCCCGGTGGTGAACGGATTAAATCCCGCCGCCACCATGGAGCGGTAAACATGCTTACGCCGCCACCGGTTAATCAAGGCCGGCAGATCATAATGATCTCTGGGTATCAGCCGCAGAGCCAAAAGTAGAATTCCCACAGTAAAGCCAATAGTATAACCGGTGAGATGGGCAAAATGGGCCACATCATCGTTGCGGCCGGGGAAAATTTCTCCCGCCAGATCAAAAGTGACAATTTCAAAGAGGACAAACAGCAGGCTTGGCACACTGAATATAAAAAAGAAAAACCACACCCGGATATTGGTTAACGGCGCCAAAACCAGAAACATTCCTGCCACCGCCGCAATGGCGCCCGACGCCCCCAGTGTGGGCGCACCGGAGGTTAACACCTGTCCTGCGCCAGCGAGAATTCCTCCCGCCAGAAAAAACAGAAGATATGGAATATGCCCCAGGCGTTCATTGACCGCATCCCCAAACACCCACAAAAACAGCATATTGCCGCAGATATGCAGGATATTGGCATGTAAAAACAGATACGTGATAAATTGATACACATGCAGATGCTGCCGCCAGAGCAGAAATTTTCCCCAGCCTTGATTCACGCCCAGATAATGCGCATTGGGGTTATTGGGATGGGAAATCAAATAAATCAGGAAGCACAGCGCAATGATTCCCCAGTTCATCCATGGTGTACGCCGTCTCGGAGCGTCTGTTCCTATTGGAATCATTCCTGCCTCGGATCAACCAAATTCAACCGCCAAATGCTTCTTCTATTATTCAGTTATTGGCATGGCAGGTCAAACGGCTTGAATTTTTGAGTTGCATCCAAGCCTCCCGGCGGATACAAACATGGGCTTGGCGCTGTGCCGGTGGAAGCCAATCCACCGCCCGCCAATAACCGAGGGTAGCTCAGCGGTTAGAGCCGGGGACTCATAATCCCTTGGTCGTGGGTTCGATCCCCACCCCTCGGAATGCCTTGATAGACAAGGGTTTCCTGCATCTGGTGCGGGTTTTCTTTACCTTGTGCCGATGCAATTGTTTGTCCACCGCGTATCCCTGAATGTCCCTGTTTTCCACCCTGAATCGCCAAGCAATCCGCCAAGACATTTTCGCCCTTATTAGTGTTGGCATCCATGGTGCCGGTCGCCTTAGCCTGTTCCGGCTCGGCAGAATAATCTGGCAGGTCGTTTAGGGCTGCCGTCCGGTCGCCCTGATAGAAATTCATGGTCAGATCATCAATCTTGTGCTGGCAGAATAATTTTAATAATCCCAGAATTCTCGGCCATGGCGCTGTAAACGAGAAGGTTTTTCAAAGGTTTCCATCGCCATCGCTTTTCTCCTTATGCTTGCGATAGCAACACCTTCTCATATTCCATTCACATATAAAAGACGGGGTTATTAAGACGGACACGAAATACCTGCATCGTCGAAACTCCCTGTCTGAGGCCAAAATACTCAGCGTCGCGGCCATGCAGTGTTTTCAGACAGAGCCTAACCAAAACTGGCAGGGAGGGCAGAAATCCGAACCGGGGTAGTGATGGGCGTTACCTTTTCGTGGTTACGACGGGGACCATTTTTGCAAGGTGCGCATGTAGCGGATGCGTTCACAGGTTTCGGGATCAGGCAGTTGTTCGAAGCGCTTGCGGCCTCGGAGTTCTTCTATGGAATTGCATTGTTGATCCTGCATGCACCGCTCAAATTCCGCCAGCATATCGCGCACGGCACCGGGGCCGTTGCGCATAATTGCCGAGACCACCTGCCCGGCATGCGCACCAGCCTTAACGGCTTTAAATATATCCTCTCCGGAATGAACTCCACCGGAAATGGCCAGCGAACATTTCAGATGCAGCGCCATGACCGCCAGCCAATACAGGCGAATCTGTAAATGGGAGCTGTCGTAGTGATATTCCGTGGTGCCCTGCGCCGGAGTATCCAATTGCTCTTCCACTTGATACACGCTGTTGAACAATACCAGCCCGGCAGATCCGGCAATCTGGGCGGCGGCGGCAAAGTGCGGCAGTGATGAAAGAAAGGGTGACAGCTTGATCGCCACAGGTATGCGGACGGATGCCGCAACCATGCGGATAATATCAAGCAACTGCTGTTCAACATCCCTGCCGCTGATGGATGGATCGCTGGGAAATGCGTAAAGATTCAGTTCCAGCGCATCAGCACCGGCCTGTTCAATGTGTTTAGCGTAACGAATCCATCCGCCGGGTTTTGATCCGTTAAGTGAACCAATAACAGGAACATTCACCGCGTGTTTGATAAGCTTAATCCGGGCGAGATATTCTTCGGGGCTGGCGCGAAAGCTGGATGGATCAATAAACCCTTCCTGCTGCAGCTTGGTATCGGCGTACATTTCCCGAAGATAAATGGTGGAAAAATGCGTGCCGTCCAACTGCTCCTGAAATAAGGAAGGCATGACCAGTGCGGCGGCTCCCGCATCCACAAGTTCACGCACCCGATCGGGATCATCCGTCAGGGGTGATGCGCCAACGATCAAGGGATTGGTCAGGTTTAATCCAAGATAGGTTGTTTGCATATTCATGATCATTCTCCATAACACCCTGATCCGGGTGAACCACTTGGACAATATATTTGAGAATTTTTATAAAAACAACACCTGCTTGGATTCATTGATGAGATTTATGAACGTGCCCACTCCGACATAATCAAGATTGGGGTAATCGATCATCTCCTCGGCTTTGAAGCCCATGACATTCATAGACATCTCGCAAATATGGATCCGCACGCCGAGTTCACCCGCTTCTTTGATCAGTTCCTCCAGCGATTTAACACCGCGCTGTTTCATCACCCCGCGGATCATCTTCGGGCCGATGCCCGCCATCTGCATTTTGGAAAGCGGCAAAGCCCGGCTGCTGCGCGGCAGCATCATCCCGAACATACGGTCCAGCAGTCCTTTTTTTGCCGTTTTTTTCGGATCACGCAGAGCCGCGATGGCCCAGAACGTGAAAAACATATCCACTTGAATGTCATAAGCCACAGCCCCCAAAGCGATGATGAACGACGCAATGGTGGAGTCCAGATCGCCCTGCATAACACCGATGGCCAGCCGATCATTGCCGGCGGACTTTTCCAGCGTGTTCACGCGCGCCGCCAGATCGGAGAGCCGCTTTTCCAAGTCAGAGATTTCTAATGCTGCCATGACAAACTCCTTCGCGTAAGATCAATGAACTTTCTAATCGCCTGCGGGCATCGGCTGGCATCCGCCAACACATTCAGGCGGCCACTGTTTCCGGGGCTTGTTCGGCTGCCGTACCGGCTGAATCTTTGGCCGCCGCCTGCTTTACACCAGCAAGGTAAATGGATAATGGTCTATACATAATATGCGACCATTTACTGAAAGGAACTTCCACTACCAGCATTGGCACCGCAATAGACAGATGGATGACGTAAATAACATAAGTCGCCATGGGCAAGCCCCCCACCCGGAAAATGTTAACCATAATTCCGGTTAAGGCCGTGAGGAACAGCATGACAAGAAATATCCAGTCGCTGGCCTCGCTGAAGAGATGGATCGGCTCCTTACGCCGCCAGCGGGAAATCATGAAATCAAGCGTTGGATAGAGCAGGGCGATGGTCGCGTAATATCCCCATAGCCGCTGCGGATAATAGAAAGGGTAAACCTTGTCGGTTTGAAACCAGCGCAACAGTATCAACACCAGCGTTAACATGCTTAGATAACCAGTAACCAGCATCAGATGTTTGATCCAGCGGATGCCGCTGTGATGGGAACCGCACTTAGCCCAGCGTTTCTGTGTGAACAAATGCACGAAGTACACTGGTATCTGCCGCAGGTAAATACGCGGTGAAATGCGGAACATATTTTTCCGGCCCAGCGTCCACCAGGTCATGCGGGCAGCCCCCGCCAGCAGGAAGAACGACAGCACCGCCGCCATGATCCAGTCCCCAAGCTCCACTGCATGCACAGGCGCGAAGGTATTGAGCTCCACCTGCTTGAGTACCACCGGGCCGTGAAATGCCAGAAACAACGCTGTAACAAACAAACCGACCAGCAGAATGGCGACGATTTCCGCCACGGCGGATTTGTAAAACAATTTGGCCAGACCTGTAATATCATACCGCGAGGTAAGATAACGGCGGGACGCCATCATGGTTTCCGCCGGGTTGGCCTGCCGGGGGCAGTTGGTGGTGCAGTCACCGCAATAATAGCAGAGCCACGGATCAAGGCTTTCCTCGAGTTTGGCCTGCTGCCCGGTTTGAATCAGGCGTATAACGCGGCGTGGAAAGCCGCCGCCGGAATCCTCCGACATGGGACAGATGGTGGTGCAGGTACCGCAGTTCATGCACATATCCACATCTTTCCCGCCAAATTGGGTGATATCCAGATGCAGATCAGAATTAAATGTTCCAGCCATGATACAACCTCATTATTCTCCTGCTGTTCTCACGCCCCCATTGCATCTACGCCTTCTTCTGCGGCTCCGCCTCAGTGAGGCCATAGCGGATATAGCCATCCGCTTCACCGGTTTCCCGCACTTCACCATACTTGCGCATGCCGGCGATATGCCGCAACACGTCACTGGCGGGTAACTGCAGGCTCTGAGCGAGAACCGGCACAGTATTGGGACTATTTTGCAGAAATTTTCGGATCGCCTTGCGCGCGGAAAGAAAATCCTTGTGCCGTTTTAATTTTGTCTCGTCCGTACCGCCGATGCGGGTCCGAAATTCAGCGAGCGACTTTTTCTGTTCCGCGGTAAGTGCTTTTTTTGCCGCCATTGCACACCATCCTTCTTACACCGCCGCCGGAGCGACATCTCTTACCAGTCCATCGACCATCGAATCGTATTGATCGATTCTCCATCCGCTGATATTAATGGCCTGAGTGGGGCAGACCGCAACACACGCGCCACAGCCAACGCAGAGTCCCGGATTGACATGCGCCTGACGCATGGTGCGGCCATCCCGATGTGTTTCCACCAAGCTTAACGCCCCATCATATTCACATTGCGTCAGACACGCCCCGGAACCTTCGCACAAATCGGCATTCACTTGAGCCACATACGGATTGAGTTCAACTTCCGGCTTGCTGAACATTGCACGGGCCTTAACGGCAGCGGCTCCGGCTGCGGACAGCGTTTCCCGGATATTCATCGGAGCCTGCGACGTACCGGCCAGCAACACCCCGTTTACGGAGATCTCAACAGGGCGCAGCTTGGGGTGTACTTCCTGCAGGAAGCCGTCTTCACCGCGCGGAAGCTTGAGTTGCTGCACAAGTGTTTCACATGATCCGGCGGTCATTCCCACCGCCAGGACAACCATATCCGCTTCCAATTCCAGTTCCTCGCCCCATGACAGATAATCTTTGACCGATATACGCAAAGGGGATTGCTGGCCATTGGTACTGGTAACCTTCGGTGGTTCATCGCCATGATACCGGAAGAATACCACGCCCGCCCGCGAAGCATCGGTGTAATATTCCTCATGGCCGCGGCCGTAGGTGCGAATATCCTGATGCAAATCGTAAACGCGCGTACCGGGAAAGCGCTGGCGAACCTGCAACGCCTGATTTAATACCGTCGTGCAGCAGACGCGCGAACAATATGTGTTTAAACGCCCATCCGGCCCGGGCGTGTGAACGCCATCGACCTGCCGGCTGCCAACGCAATGAATAAATGCGATGCTGCGAATCTTGCGGCCATTGACTTTCAGTGTTTCGCCGCCAATGTCCTGTCCGGCCAGCAAAGCATTAAAGTCCACCGTGGTAAGCACAGTGGGATGACGCTTGTAAAGGAAATCACCGTCTGCGGGAATATACGGCCTGAACCCGGTGGCCATGACAATGACCCCCACAGTGGTTTGAATATCGGAGTCTTTGCCGCCGGGGCCAATAGCGCCGTGAATGGTAACTTCAAAATTGCCAATAAAGCCGCTGACCGCGGTGACTTCGGTTTTAAGGAGAACCTCGATAAGCGGATTGCCCAACACCTGTGATTCCAATTGGCCAGCTAATTCCGCCGCCTGCTGTCCGGTTGGAAACATACGATTCATCGCATGCAACTTTCCGCCGAGACGCTCAGCTCGTTCAACCAATACCACGGATATACCACATGCCGCCAAATCCGCAGCCACTTTAAGCCCCGCCGGGCCACCTCCAACAATCAATGCACGGCGGTGGTTAGGCAACTTGATTTTTTCCAGCGGCACCGCACGGCTGACTTTGCCCACAGCGGCACTGATGAGTTGAATGGCTTTGGCGGTGGCGCCATGGGGATCATGCTTGTGAGACCATGAACATTGTTCACGAATGTTGACATGTTCATACAAATAGGGATTCATCTTGCTGCGCACCACCGCGCCGCGGAAGGTAAGTTCATGCAGCAATGGAGAGCATGACGCAACCACCACGCGATCCAGCTTTTCCTGCCGAATATCATCGCTGATGGTCTGCTGGCCGGGATCCGAGCACATAAACGTGTGAACTTTGGATACCGCCACACCGGGGATCAGCCGGCAAATCTCGGCGACGTGATCTGTATCCACGACGTCTGAAATATTGCCGCCGCAACGGCAGATATACACGCCCACCCGCGGCGTTGCGGAGGCCGGGGCATCAACTGCCGATTTTCCGGTTACATTTTCCATGTTCAAGCCCCTTATTATGCGATGAGTTCCAGTTCTACGGTGCGCAACGGCTGGGCGTGCTGGCCCCGGCTGCTTAAATAGCGCCCCGCCGCCATGGCCGCCGCGCCGGCTTCCGCAATGCTGTCCACGATATCCTTGGGACCGGCTGCGGCTCCGGCGACAAACACTCCCGGCACATTCGTAGCGCACGGTGAGGTGGCATCTGGTGTGGCGATAAATCCATCGCTGCCAATATGTACCGGGGACACAGTGGACGGATTCCACTCCGGGATCATGCCTTGCGCCAGAATGACCATGTCATGCCGCTGTTTGCGAATACAATCCTGCGGTTCTTCAGTTAATTCCACATGCAGAATCAAGTCATCTTTATCCACAGGATCAATTTTGGAAACCTTGCCGCGGACAAAGTTAATGCCCATCGCTTTCGCATTCTGATAGAACTGCTCATAGCCTTTGCCAAAAGCACGGATATCCATGTAATAAATGGTAATGTCCGCCGTGGGCAGCGACCCGGACAACAGCATGGCCTGCTTGATGGCGTACATGCAGCATACCCGTGAGCAATAAGGCACGCCAATAGTTTGATCTCTTGATCCGGCGCACTGCACAAAGGCAATGGAATCCGGAATCTTGCCATCCGAAGGGCGCAGTACCCGGCCGTAAGGTCCATGCGGGGCCAGCAGGCGCTCGAGGGTCAGCGGAGAAATAATATTTTCGTTTTGTGCCGCGCTGTATTGGGGCTTGATCGTCAGGGCGTTAAGCTGGAAGCCCGATGCCACAATGACCGCACCCGCAAGCAGGGTTTCCTGCCGCGGCTGCTGGTCAAATTCAATGGCATCCGTAGGGCAGGCCCGCAGACACAAACCGCATGCCAGGCAATAATCCGCGTCCAGCACCGCCTTCTGAGGAATAGCATTGGTAAATGCTATGGAGATGGCTCTGACCGATCCAAGCCCCTGCTCGAAAAGATCGGGATACTCCGTATCGCAGGCATATTCGCACAACTGACAGCCGATGCATTTGTCGTCATTGACATACGTGGGCTTGCGCGTGACAACAACGGCGTGCTGATCCGAACCGGGGACAATCGAGTCCACCTCGGTATACGTGAGCAATTCAATATTTTCATGATGTGCTGCGGCGGACATCTTGGGGGTGGTGATGCAACTGGCGCAATCCAGCGTCGGATAGACTTTGCTTAAGCTGATCATTCGCCCGCCGATACTGGCCTGCCGCTCCACCACCGCCACTTGGTAGCCCTGATCGGCAAGATCCAGTGCGGATTGCAACCCCGCAATCCCCCCACCGATAATCACGACATCCTTGTGACGTTCTGTCTTGGCATTGGAAATCATAAATGACGCACCTTTCCACTGCGAGCAGCCTCAATGACCGCTCGTATATTACGCGGCATGTGTTTGTGCGCTTTGCCGCATTTCCGACCGCGTTTGCTTCTCCAGTTGCTCCGCCAACGCCTGATTCACCGGCCCCAGCCGACGGAGATGTTCATCCAGTTGTCCAACTTCTTTTAAATAAGCCTTGATGCAGACCGTGCAGATCGCGGTAAGCCGGATGCGTTCAATTTCCAGCCCGCCGGATTTCATACGGCTTGTCAAATGATCGATGCGCGCCGCCAGACGGTCATACGCACCGCGATATGGGCAGTCTGAACCACATGCTGCGATGAGAATTCCATCAATTCCTTTTGCGTAGCAGCGCAAAAAGAAATCCTCTGGAAAAAGCACCGGCGATGGCGCGCGGAATACATACACATTGGCCCCGTATTCCAGATGGGCTTTACCCACCGCATCGGCACCGGGATAAGCGCAGGCTTCCGTGGCCAGCACCAGTATTTTTGGAATAAACTTTTCCGGAGACATTAATGTACTCCTACCAATACGCCCAACACCGGACGGCGCGGCCGCCGTTATTTCTTCCGGCACACAAAAATCCGGTCATGACCGTCGGCCTGGATAATTCCTAGAAAATCGTGCCCCATTTTTCCAGACCACGCGGCAATGTCCTTGCGCGACCCGACATCATTGGATTTCACTTCAATGATCTGCCCGACTTTCACCGCCCCTATACCCTTCTTGGCCTCCAACAGTGGGCCGGGGCAGGCGGTTCCGCGTGCGTCAATAACCTTGTTGGGAACAACTTGTGCTAATGCTGCCGTATCCATAACGAACTCCTTGATTAGGTAAAATCAATACTGCCCGGCGTGCGTCCGCATTCAGAACGCCCGCCGTGGCCTCAACGCTTAATTCTCATACGCTCCGGAGAAGAACATTTCATCGATCCTTTTTGCAACTGCCCCAGAGCCTCCGCGACCATGTTGGCCGCATCAACAAATCGCCGGTCCGCCAGGTGATAATAGACGCTGCGCCCGGACCGCTTGGTATCCACGGCCCCCTGCTCCCGCATCAGCCGCAGGTGCTGCGACGTATTCGGCAGCGTAATGCCGGCCTCCTGTGCAATATATGATACCGACCGCGGTCCGCTCTGGAGGCAGCAGAATATCTTCATGCGAACCGGGTGGGCGAAAATGCCGAAGAAGGCGCCGAGTCTTTCGCACCGCTGATCATGGCTTGTTGGCGTCATGGCTTACATCCGTTACACCGGCATATCAACAATTGCAGAAACCTGCAATCACTGAACTCATCATATAAACCAGAATGGCTGCGTCAATGATTATCCGGCATGTTTTTTTTCGGTCATGCCGTGGCAATGCCGCGCGGCACACGCACAGGGGCGGAGTATACAATTGCGGCACAAGTGCAGAAAACCCATGTATTTCAACATGATTATGCTCATTAAACCCTTGTGGCTTACTCATTGCTAAGAATATTGCTGACAGGACGGTACGTCATTTCCCTACACGCGAAAGCGGATTGTTCCTGATTATCTGTAAAAGGAATGTTCCTACATACTTATTGCAGCGATCAGGTTACATTTTATTGAGGTTATGCCTCAGTAGAACGAAAGGAGACTGACCATGTTATGGAATAAGTTCATTTGTGCGGTCGTGGCGGCGGGTGTGGCGGCGTTGACTATTCATCAGGCCCGGGCCACGAATGGTTATCAACTCATTGGCATTGGTCAATACCAGATGGGTATGGCTGGCGCGGTTGTGGCTGCTCCGGAGGATCCCATGACCGCAATAACCAATCCGGCGGGGCTGGCGTGGCTGCAACCGCAGGCCGCGTTTTCAATGGAAGGTTTTTTCCCGGAGCGCGAGGCCAACTTCGGGGCTGGCACCATAGGGAGTCACTCCAATCTTTATGGTGTCCCGGCGCTGGGTTGGCTGGCTCCGGCGTTTGGGCCGAACCTCTATTTTGGTGGAGGTTTCTACGGCACATCGGGTATGGGTGTCAATTATCAGCAGTCGAAATATTTTGGCGGCAGTCTGGAGTCCTACAGCAATATCTCCTTCGCCAACGTTGCACCGGCGCTGGCTTGGAAGCCCGCCAAAAACTGGAGCGTCGGCTTTGCTCTGAATCTTGCCTATGAGACCGCATCATTCCAGCAGACCGTGCAAACCGGCCCCACTGTATCCGGCTTGAATCTGGCTAATTCCACCAGTGCCTTCGGCATCGGTGGAACCATCGGCGCAATGTATGAAGTCAACAAATATGTCACGCTGGGGTTGTCGTACCGCAGCCCGATAATTTTTACACCGCTGACGTATCAGGCCAGCTATGAAAGCCTCGCCGCGCAAGGCGGCCCCACCGGCGGACCGGGGCAGTACAGCACGCATCTTAATTATCCCGAACAAGTGGCGCTGGGTGTCGCCTTCCACCCCACACCGCAGTGGACCATCAGCTTGGAAGGCCAGTGGATTAACTGGCATGAAACCATGAACAACATGAATATCTATGGCCCGTGGAATGGCACCAGTTATGTCAGCCTGCCGCTGCACTGGCACGATCAAGCCGTGGCCAATCTTGGCATTCAATACGAAATCAACAAGTGGCTGACGGTGCGCGGCGGCTATTGCTATGGCAGTAATCCGATTGGATCGCAGGACTTGGCGGCCAATTTAATTCTCCCGGCTATCATGACCAACCATATCACCGTTGGCGCCACACAGTCATTGGGCATGGGCTGGTCGCTGACGGAAGCCTACATGCATGCCTTTCAGCAGTCCTTGAGCGGAACGATGAATATGGGAGGCCAAAGCATCCCGATCAGCACATCGATGTCCGAAGACGAAGTCGGCATTGAGATCGGCTATAAGTTTTGAAAATATGGAACGAGGGGGGGAGGGTCGCCACCTACAACCGGCTCAATGGGATTGTGCGGGCTGACGGAGGTCCCTTCTTCACCTACGATGGCATACTCAGTGCCCGCAACGGCAATATGTCCAATAGCAGCTATGGTGCTGAATGTTACATAGGGATCGTGAAAGAATAACTTCGCATTTTCTGGCTAGTTCTTTGGCCGCTGGCTTCGTTGCTCGCTCCTTACAGACCCTATGGCGAGGTATGCTCGTCGCTCTCGCCTCGCCAGCAGCCAAAATTCCTGCGCCTTAAAATGCGAATTTATTCTTTCACGATCCCATAGTGCAAGAAGTGACGGCCATGTTAAAATAATTGCCTGCTTCGCTCGGGTGGCGGAATTGGCAGACGCGCCGGATTTAGGTTCCGGTTCCGAAAGGAGTGCAGGTTCGATTCCTGTCCCGAGCAATCAGTCTCATTTTGCAAAGTTATGTTTTGGATTAGATCGGCTTGGCTGCGCGTCAGAGCCTGTGTGGCCTTGAACAGGTCGGCGTAGTCGGTGGCGGGGATGCGGAAGTTGGTGTGGATCATGTTGGCGAAGGAGTGCATGTGGATGCGGCGATTCGCCCCCGCCCGGTCGAACCGCCGCACCGCGAAGTACCGCTGAATTTCGCGGCCATGCTTGAGCACAAACAGGCGCGTGGGCGGCATATTTATCCCGGCGGCGAGCGCCATCAGGCTGTATGCATATTCGATCGGTCAGGTCTTCATGTCCGCGTAGTAGTCCTGAATCGGCTTGACTGACCAGTCGCCCTGCTGCAGGCTGACTATGGCGTCGGCGGCGGCTTCCGCCCCGGTGACGGTGGTGATAATCGGAATGCGGTGCAATACCGCCGCGGCCCGGATGCGGCCTTCATCGGTTGTCGGACCTTTATGGGTGGGCGTGTTGATCAGCAACTGCACCTGTTGATTTTTAATGGCATCAATAATGTTGGGGCGGCCTTCCTGTATTTTATTTATTTTCCGGCACGGCACACCCGCTTCATTGAGCACCGCGCAGGTGCCGCTGGTGGAAATTAATTCAAAGCCGGCGAGCGCGATTTTCCGGGCCGGCTCAATAATCGCCTTTTTATCCGCATCGCGCACGGAAATATACACGGTGCCCGAGGCCGGCAGGCTGCCGCCCGCAGCCATCTGGGATTTGGCATAGGCCACTGGAAAGCTGGAATCTATTCCCATGACTTCACCGGTGGAGCGCATCTCGGGGCCGAGGATTACATCCACACCGGGGAATTTACTGAATGGAAATACGCTTTCTTTCACCGCGACGTGTTTTTGGGGAATAATTTCCTCGCTGACGCCCAACTCCGGCAGTGTTTTTCCGCACATGACTTTGGCCGCGATTTTTGCCCATGGCACACCGGTGGCTTTGCTGACGAAAGGCACCGTCCGGCTGGCCCGGGGATTGACTTCCAGCACATAGACCTCATTGTCCTTGATGGCAAACTGCACGTTCATCAGTCCGCGCACGGACAATGCTTTGGCCAACACCAAAGTGTTATCGTGTATCCGCTGAATAATTTCCGCCGGCAGGCTGAACGGCGGCAGAGAACAGGCGGAATCCCCGGAGTGTATACCCGCTTCTTCAATGTGTTCCATCACCCCGATCACCAGATAATTACTTCCATCACCCAACGCATCAACATCCACTTCCGTGGCCTCGCCCAGGAAGCGGTCAATGAGAATCGGATGGTCATCGGCCACTTCCACGGCATGGCGGATGTAATAATCAAGCTGGGTTTCATTGGAAACAATTTCCATCGCCCGGCCACCGAGCACAAAGGATGGCCGTACCAGCACCGGATACCCGATTTTTGAAGCCACGGATCGCGCCTGCTCGGCGCTGCGGGCAATGCCGCCCTCCGGCTGCTTGAGTCCCAGTGATTGGATCAGGCGGTTAAATTTATCCCGGTCTTCCGCGGCTTCAATGGATTCCACGGCGGTGCCGATGACCGGCACGCCCGCATCTTTGAGTCCGCGGGCCAGATTCAGCGGCGTCTGGCCGCCAAATTGCACAATGACACCCCGCACCAGTCCGCCGCTCTGGCTTAGTGGCCGGCCATTGAGACGTTCGACAATATTCAACACATCTTCATGTGTCAATGGCTCAAAAAAAAGCAGGTCCGAGGTGTCATAATCCGTACTGACGGTTTCCGGATTGGAATTGATCATCACGCTTTCCAGCCCCATATCCCGGCACGCAAAGGCCGCCTGTACACAGCAGTAATCAAATTCAATGCCCTGCCCGATGCGATTGGGGCCGCCGCCGAGAATGATTATTTTGTTCCGTTCGGATACGCGCACTTCATCATCGACGTGGCGCATGGCGCAGCCATTTTCCAGATGGGTAATGGGGCTTTCATACGTGGAATAATAGTAGGGTGTGGCGGCCTCAAATTCCGCCGCGCAGGTATCCACCAGTTTATAGACCGGTTCAATGGTCAGCCGCTTGCGGATGCCGCGGACCTCAGAGGGTTGCAGCGACCAGATCGTACCGAGTTGCACATCCGAATAGCCCATTTCCTTGGCCCGGCGCAAAAGTGCGGCAAAACCGGCCCTGTTTGCCGCGGAAATCTTGCCCGCCATCAGAGATGCCGCATGCGGGCGGGCCTGAAACAATTCGTTTTCAAAATCCACCAGATCCTTCATTTGCGCGAGAAACCAGGGATCAATATGTGTCAGTTCATTTACCCGCTCCAGAGAATAACCCATTTTGAAGGCATAGCGGATGTAATAGGGCCGCCCTTGGGACGGTATGGAGAGCTTGCGGATCAAACGGTCTTCCGGAATCGGCCAGACCGGCGCTGCCTGCTCCAACGCCGCGGTGCGGGTGACATTCGCTCCGCGATCACCGAGGCTGGAAGGCGCCGCTGTTGGCTGCGTATCAAGCTCCGCAGCCTGCCTCCGCCACCATTTATCAATGCGATCCAGCCCCAGGCCAAAGCGTTTGACTTCCATTGAGCGGATGCCTTTCTGCAGGGCTTCCTTAAACGTGCGTCCAATGCTCATGGCTTCGCCGACGCTTTTCATCTGCGTGGTGAGGGTTTCATCGGCATCGGGAAATTTTTCAAATGTCCAACGCGGAATTTTCACCACCACATAGTCAATGGATGGCTCAAAGCATGCCACGGTGCGGCGGGTGATGTCATTGGGAAGTTCATCAAGCGTATAGCCCACGGCCAGTTTCGCGGCGATGCGGGCAATGGGAAATCCTGTGGCTTTGCTGGCCAGGGCGCTGGAGCGTGAAACGCGCGGATTCATTTCCACCACCACCATATCCCCATTGGCGGGGTTGGTGGCAAATTGAATATTGGACCCGCCGGTCTCCACGCCAATGGCCCGGATCACCGCAATGGAAGCATCGCGCATGCGCTGATATTCTTTATCGGTGAGGGTTTGAGCCGGGGCGACGGTGATGGAATCACCGGTATGCACGCCCATGGGGTCAAAGTTTTCAATGCTGCACACAATGACCACGTTGTCCGCGCGGTCGCGCATGACTTCCAGTTCATATTCTTTCCAGCCGATCAGGGATTGATCAATCTGAATTTCATTGATCATGGAGGCATCAATGCCTCGCTGGGCGAGGGTTTCAAATTCCTCCATGTTCCACGCCACGCCGGAACCTGTGCCACCGAGGGTGAACGAGGCCCGGATAATGCAGGGCAGTCCAACCTCGTCCACCACTTTTTTGGCCTGTTCAAGGTTATACGCCAATCCGCTGCGCGGACATGCCAGGCCGATGGATTCCATAATGTCTTTGAACTTGCGGCGGTCTTCACCGCGATGAATCGCCTCACGCGTGGCGCCGATCATCCGCACGCCAAATTTTTTCAATATTCCCGCATCATCCAAGGCCACGGAAAGATTCAACCCCGTCTGCCCGCCCAGCGTGGGCAGCAGCGCGTCGGGCCGCTCTTTTTCTATGATTTTGGTCAGCGCCTCCACCGTCAGCGGTTCAATATATGTGCGGTCCGCCATATCCGGGTCGGTCATGATCGTGGCGGGGTTGGAATTCACCAGCACCACACGATAACCCTCTTCCTTCAGAGCCTTGCAGGCCTGCGTGCCGGAATAATCAAATTCGCACCCCTGTCCGATGACAATGGGGCCCGAACCGATGATGAGGATGCTCTTTATGTCCGTTCTTTTGGGCATGGGTCAAAAACCTTCTACACCAGCGTCAGGAAAAAACCTGTAAGTTTGTATCAGAAATTGTGCATCCGCGAAAGCGCCGGGGCCGCTTTTTCCCGATTTCTGCGGGAACAACTCACATTGCCGCTATTTTTCAGCCGCACGGCGTTCCATTGCGGCCCGGAAATAATTCCGAAATGTCGGCAACTCCGCCTGCGTCCACGCCGCCTGGATCTTTTCCACCAGCGCGGCATTATTTTTGCGGAGTTCTCCAAGCAATCTGGCATCCGGGGATGTTTCAGATGCCATGAGATGATTGTCATGGGCATCGGCTAAAAGCAGATACCCTTTTCCGTCAGGTGATTCTTCCACACTTAATTTCATGTGTGGATATGCCGCCTGCCCCAGACGCAGGCGATAAACCGCCCGGCCATCTTTGTCCGCCGTTTCAAACCATTCCGCTTTGATGGGGGTCCTATCCGCCGCCGCCATCACCGGTGCCATCCGATCCCGGATCACCTCGGGAATTTTCCCCGATGGATAAGCCAGAGGAATGTAAATTTCAATCGCCTTTTTAATAATATGAACCGGCGGCAAGGGCGGATGTTGCAATTCAGTCATAACCAGCACCAAACCGGCATATTTTGCCAGCTATCCTCGTTTCCTCATATACCGAAAGTCATATTCCCGATAACCTCCCCCAACGCCCAGTGGCGCAAGCGAGCGTTGGGATCATGAAACAATAACTTCATACTTTCTTCCCTATAAAATGCGAATTTATGTGAATTTATTGTTGCACGATTCCTAAACGCCATCTCCGGATATTATATCGGACACGATCCTTACTCGCTTGCCGCTGCGGTTGTAGCTTTGGCTTTTTTTACGCGCGGCTTTTTCGCCGGTTTTTTTTCGGCAGTTGCCTGTGCACCTTCCGTCTGTTTATCGTTGTTCGTTGATCGTTGAGCCGCCGCTCCCTTGCCACCGGCCTTGGCCAGAATATCCGCTGGCGGCCACTGTCCGGCAGCCTTGAGGGCCAGGAATTCTTCCAGGCGTTCCGCGGGCAGGGTCATGCGGCATTTGGGATAGCCCAGGCAGCTTACAAAATCGCCACGCTTACCGGACCGCACCACCAGATCTTTCTTATTGCACTTGGGGCACTTAAGCCCCGTGGGTTTCGGTGGCGGCTTGGGCGGCAATGGCAAGCCGGTCTTGCGATCCACCTGTTGCAGGGTTTTGCATTCGGGGTAGCCGGAGCAGCCCAGAAATGGTCCAAAACGGCCGATGCGTTTAATCATCGGTTTGCCGCAGTTGGGGCATTTAAAATCGGTGACTTCCAGTTGCACCGGTTTGCCTTCCCGATCGACATTCATGGCCCCGTCACAATCGGGATAGCGCGAGCAGGAAAGGAACATTTTTCCGCGCTTGGATAAACGGTAGGCCATCATGGCCTGGCACTTGGGGCATTTATATTCTGAAGGCGTTGATTCCGCGCGGGCGTGGGTCATGCGGGTTTCCGCGGTGGCCAGATCCTTGGCCAGCGGTTCATAAAATTCTCTCACCACTTCCACCCAGTTTTTATGGGCTTCCTCCACACCGTCAAGTTCTTCTTCAATGCGGCGGGTGAAACCCAGTTCCATGAGATCCGGGAAACCTTCAATAAGTTTCTCGGTGACTTTGATGCCCAGATCAGATGCGAAGAAACGCCGATCCCGCAGCAGCACGTAATTCCGATCTTGAATGGTTTGAATAATCGAGGCGTATGTACTGGGCCGGCCTATACCTTCGGTTTCCAGGGCTTTGACCAGACTGGCCTCGGTAAACCGCGGGGGCGGGCTGGTAAAGTGCTGCGTGGGGGTAAGATCCAGCGGGGCCACACGCTGTTCTTGCGCCAATGCGGGCAACACCTGGTCATCATTGCGCGACCAGACACCGGCCACACGCGTGAAGCCGTCAAATTTCAGGGAGCGGCCCGTGGCCTTGAACAATGGCAGGCGATCAACATTAACGGCAGCAGCGCCGGGGGCGCGGCACTCAATGAGGGCTTCGGTTACCAGCCATTGGGCGGGCATCATCTGGCAGGCAATAAAGCGTTTCCAGATCAGATCATATAAACGGAATTGTTCTTCATTAAGCGCGCCGCGCAAATCTTTGGGCGTCAGGGATGCGTCCGTGGGGCGGATGGCCTCATGGGCTTCCTGGGCACCTTCACGGGAGGAATAAAAGTTCGGTTTTTCAGGCAGATACGCAGAGCCAAAATTATTTTCAATAAAGCCGCGGGCCATTTTTAATGCGTCGGCGCTGATATTTTGTGAATCGGTACGCATGTAGGTAATCAACCCCACCGCGCCCTGCCCTGGCAGTTCGATACCTTCATATAACTGCTGCGCCACGCGCATGGTGCGCTGGGCACCAAAGCCCAACTGATTACTGGCCGCCTGTTGCAGCGTGCTGGTGCTGAACGGCCCCGGCGGGCGCGATGTGGAGGGTTTGGTAATTAAAGACCGCACGCGGAATTCCGGAGCGCCATTTCCCGGCGCGGGCACCTGGCCGCTGAGAGTGGTTAATTTTTGCGCCGGGCCTTTGTTGGGAATCCCGCGCGGGCCATTGGCACCGTCATTATCAACCGTATCAACGGTGATTTCCCGCAAGCCAACGGCTTGGGCGGCTTGCCGGGCCTCGCCGCTATTTTTGGGGTCAAATTTTTTGCCATCAAATTCCACCAGCAGCGCTTTGAAGCCCTGATTCTCGGTCAGCCATTGGCGCTTTTCCGCGCCGGAGGGGCCGCTGGACGGGGCGGAATCGGTGCCATCATCCGTATCTTCTTCATCCGGAATGGCTAAAAAATCCCGCCATTGCATGGCCAGACCGCCGGCATTTTTCAAATCAGTGGTAAAGACCGCCTGGAGTTTCCAGAATTCATCGGGAATAAAGGCGTTGATTGCACGCTCCCGGTCGACGATGAGTTTGACCGCTACGCTTTGCACCCGTCCGGCGGATAAACCGCGTGCCACTTTTTTCCAAAGCAGCGGGGAAACCTTGTACCCCACCAGGCGATCCAGAATACGCCGGGCCTGCTGGGCATTTACCTTGTCGAGATTAATAAGGCGGGGGTTTTCAAAGGCCTTGAGAATGGCGGTCTTGGTAATTTCATTAAATACCACACGTTTGGCACTGTGTTCATCGAGATTCATGGCCCGGCTTAAATGCCAGGCAATCGCTTCCCCTTCACGGTCCAAATCGGTGGCCAGATAAACCTCATCCACTCCGCGCGCCACGGATTTTAATTCACTGATAAGCTTTTTGCGGCTGGGAAGTATTTCGTAAGTGGGTTCAAAGTCTTTCTCAATATCCACGCCAATGCCTTTGACAGGCAAGTCGCGCACATGGCCCATGGAGGCTTTGACTGTAAAGGCGGCCCCCAGGTATTTGTTGATGGTTTTGGCTTTGGCCGGTGATTCCACAATCACCAGAGCCAAGCCCGTCTTTTTTGTTATTTTTGCCACTCGTCGTTTCCAATCCTTAAAGAGTTCATCCGCACATCAGCTTTCTGCCGGTTTCTTATCATAGCACGGAGATTTGATGCCATTTCATATCGAGATGCCATCTTCACCCATTTTTTATCCAGTAAAAACATAACATTATTAATGCGAAGGCACAATACTAAAGACTTTTGTCCGCACGCACTACAGTTGCGGCCTATTATAGGATGTATGATAAAAAACTGGAAAAATAAGTTTTTGGCATATATTTTGCTCTCTGTTCTGTCGATGAGACAAGAAGGTCTGAATTTTTTTTTACCGAGGTGCTTTGACGTGCGTATAGTTAGATAGAGACCCGCAACTTGCCCCGGAATTAAAGGGGAAGGAGGTTTTATGAATGGCACATACGGTCCCGCAATTTTGGATTTGAACACGCAAGCTGACTTGTTTAACCCCAACGGCCTGTACCGCCTGCACGATTATGATGCAATCGCGGCGGGCATCAAACGCTTGTTTGGATTTTTGCGGTCCATTCGCTGTGCGGTTGTCAGTACCCGGCTGCATCACGCCATGATGCCGGATCGCAGCGCGCCGCTGCCAATTTGTACGCCCGGAAATCCTGGTTATGCCAAATTGCCCTGCACATTGTTGCCGCAACGCATTGAAATGCCCGTTGACTGCGGCACAGATCTGCCCGTGCATACTTTTCATGATACGCAACAATATATTTTTGATCTGCCGGACGCCAACCCGTTTGATTCTCCGCGCCTGGAGCGGCTCTTATCAGAAACGGAAACCAACACCTGGCTGGTCATCGGCGGCCCGCTGGAATCATCAGTGCGCATGGCGGTGCTCGGTCTTTTACAGCGGCGAAAAAATGTTGCCATCGTCAAAGACTGCATGGGCCGGCGCGATCCATACGAAGCGGAAATGGCCATGCGGCAGGTGGAAAGCAAAAATATTGAATGGTTAACGGTCGATGAAGTCATTGAACGCTGCATCCGCAAGCCGGTGCGTCGCTCGCGCCTGCTGGCGCGCGTCGCCCATCGCGCCCGTGCGGCAACCGGCATGGCCAAGCCGGCCTACCGCAGAGAATCCAAAGCCATTTCCAATGGCTACCGCCTGCGGGACTAAAGGACCGTGAAACAATAACTTCCGTATTCGCGGCGTTCTTATTTGAGAGCACCGGATGAAATCCGGTGGTTGGTTGAGAAAGTGTGAACCAACCACCGCATTAGTCATGCGGTGCTCTGTGTATCTCGATGCGCCACGAGCACCGGATGAAATCCGGTGGTTGGTTGAGAAGTGTGAATCCACGCCCTGCGGTTCGGGTGTGCCCGTTTTTATCGGGAAACGGCAAACCAATTAATGGCCATATGGAATATGGGGGGCGGGCTTCCAGCCCGCCGCGGCGGCCAGGATGGCCGC